>PDWI01006273.1_pt1 | contig 15014 bp, 13 predicted proteins | sample 1430891 | NCBI WGS metagenome assembly PDWI01 (sample SAMN01162508, study PRJNA174530) | Oral metagenome, whole genome shotgun sequencing project. | biome: Marine environment; feature: Marine mammal; material: Swab sample of the gingival sulcus; isolation source: swab sample of gingival sulcus... | reverse complement strand
ACTCCGCCGTGAGCAGCAGGCCCACCAGCCCGGTGAGCGTCTGAAGCGGCGAGGCCACCACCAGATCGCTCGACACCGCCGCCAGCAGCCACCAGGCCAGCAGCAGCAGCGCCACCCCCAGCCCGCCCCAGAGCCGCCGTGGCGTCAATGACACGGCGGCAGGGGCTTGTGGGTCACGGGTAGTAGAAGCCGTCATCGGGCAGCTGACCTCCGACCGATTTCGGGTTCAACTCGATGAAGGCGCCGAACATGGTCTCCATCGCCGGCCGCACCTCGCCCGAGGGCACTGCGTCAAAGATCGTGTGGTTCAGCGATTCCTCGAAGGCCGCCGCATTCACCCCGGGCACATGCTTCGCCGCCAGCGCTGCGGCCTCGGCGGGGTTGGCCACCGCCCAGTCCACCGCTTCGTCATAGGCTTTGGCGAAAACTTCCACCGCTTCCGGGTTGTCGAGAATCCCCGGCAGCGCCACCACACCGGCATTGGGGAAACGATCCTCCCAGCCCTCGATCTTGCCCAGTTCCGTCTGGATATCGACCACCCGTTTGAACGCCATCCCCTTCGGCTTGCCCTTCATGATCACCATGGAGGATACCGGCTCGATCAGTAGCGCGTTCTTGATCGTCCCGGCCATCAGCCCGGCAACGATGTCGAGCGGCGAGCTGACATATTGCACGTCGAAATCCTTGAGCGGGTCCAGCCCTTGCGAACGTGCGATGGTCTGGAAGATCAGGTCCGGCTGGTCGCCGCGAAACGGCACATGCACCGTCTGCCCTTTGAGGTCTGACAGCGCTCCGGGCTCGCCCTCGGCGCTGACCACATACATCACCCCCCAGATCGACACATCCACCATCTTCAGGGCTACGCCCTTGTTGTAAAAGATGGCGGCCACGTTGGACGGCACCGAAGCAAAATCCACCGAACCGCTGGTCATCATTGCGCGCAACTGGTCAGGGGTGTTCCAGATCTCCAGATCAACCTCCTCGGCTACCTCGTCCAGCAAACCGTTTTCCACGATATAGGCCATCGGCATCACCAGCGGCGCGAAGGGGCTGGCCAGCGTGATTCTGTCCAGCTTTTCCGCCAGGGCCGGCGTGCCAAAGGCAAGTCCTGCTGCGATTGCGAGACCGAGAGTGTGTTTCAGCGACATGGGTTTTCCTTTCCCGTCAAACGGCGCCTGCATTACATGCGAAGCGCGCAAAAAGACCTGCCGCCATAACCCGGCCGTGCAGGCACATGGAAAATACACAGGACCGCAGCGGACAAGACCGCGATGGTCGGACATTTTCTGATAAAAACACTAAGCCTTTAACCGCAGCGCCGCAACCGATTTATGCAATAACTTCAAGAACACGCGGATGGGCTGGCTTACCCAATCAAATCTTCCTGTTTTTGGCAGAAAAACATGCGGGACGGCGGGCGACGGGCGGGTGTTGCCATGCTTGACATTTGCGTCAAAACGGACCTATCAGCGGGCCAATTCAGCAGCGAGTATCAAAATGTCGTTTTTCGATCCTGTCGGCGATCTGGCGATTTCTTCACCTGTGATTGCGCTGCGTGGCGTTTTCTTTCCGCTATGGATCTTCTACGCGCTGGGGGCGGTGATTTTGGTCACGATCATCCGCGAGATCGTGATGGCCGTGAATGGCGGACCTGTTTCGGGTCTTGGGGCGCCATTCTACACGGCGCTTGGCATCATTTTGGGCCTTGGCGGCTATCTTCTACGCACCGGGGGATTTTGAGGGATGAAACGGGGTCTTCGTCTTTTAACGCTCTTCACCGTTCTGGCCGCGCTTGCGCTGATCGTTTACGCCTTGCGTCAGGCCGAACACCGCCCGCATACGGATGCGGCGCAGGTTTCGGCCCCGATTATCCGGCTGTCGACCACCGTGCCGGGGCGCGTGGTCGAGGTCATGGTCGAAAACAACCAGTTGGTTAACGCGGGCGATCCGCTGTTTCGCGTGGACCCTGAACCTTATGAGTTGGAACTTGTCCGGGCACAGGCAGCGCTGGCCACGGCGCAATCCGAACTGGCGCAGGGGCAGCGCAACCTTGAGCTGGAGCGTTCGAACGCGGAAGTGGCCGATAACCAGATTGCGCGCGCCCGCAATAATCTTGCGCTGGCGCAGCAAACGCTCGCGCGGCTTGAGCCGCTTTTGAGCAGCGGGTATGTGACTGCACAAGAGGTTGATACGGCCCGCACTTCGGTCAGCGATGCGCTGGTGACGCTGGAACAGGCATTGGCCCATGCCGAGGGAACGCGCGAGTTTGTCGGCACGCTGGACACGCGGCTGGCGCAGGTGGACCTTACGCGGGCCTCGGTGGCGCTGGCCGAACGCAACCTGCGCAATACGGTCCTGTATGCCCCCGTGACCGGGCGCGTCACCGGCCTGACGCTGAACGCCGGGGAATATGTGGTGACGGGGACCGTGCTGTTTTCGCTGGTGGATACCGCGCATTGGCATGTCACGGCACTGTTTCGTGAAACGGACCTGCCGGTTATCCGCGAAGGCTCCGAAGCGCAGGTTTTTCTTCTGGCGGCTCCCGACACGCCGATCAAAGGCACGGTGACGGGGATTGGCTGGGCCATCCGGTCGGGGGAAGAGGCGCATATCATGGGCCTGCCGGCGGTGGCCAACCGGATCGACTGGGTGCGCACGGCCCGGCGTTTTCCGGTCGAGGTGTTGTTGCATGACCCGCCCGCCGACCTGACGCGGGTGGGCATTTCCGCATCGGTGCGGATCGTTGGCGACGGGGGGCAGGCCGCTCCCCATGACCCTCACGCCCCCGCTGCGGAGCATGAGACAGCACATTGATCGCGCATGAGGCCTCCTTGTGGCGTGAATTACGCCCGTCGCCGGACCGCTGGTCAGGGGCGGCGCAGATCACGCTCCTGTGCGTGCTGACCGTTGCGATGTCCATGATTTTGCGGGTGCCGGAGGCGGCGCTGTCTTGCTATCTGATCTTCTTCGCGTGGAAGGACGATTCAGGCTCGATGATCGTCACGGGGCTGATCCTCATCATGGCGGCCAGCCTTGGATTGCCGCTGGTGCAACCGTTGCTGCGTCTGGCGGTCGACAGCAGCGCATGGCGATTGGGGTTGCTATGCGGGATTACGCTGTTCGGCATGATGCTTGCCCATGCCAGCCGCGCCGGTCCGATGCTGGGCACGGCGGCTTTCATTCTTGCCTTTGCGGTGACGCTGTATGATGTCGTGCCCGTGCCGGACCTGCTCAGCCGCGCGCTGGCATGGATGTGGGTGGTGGTTTTTATCCCGATGGCCCTGCTGATTGGTGTTGGCATTTTTCTGGGCACCAGCCCGAAGGAACGGGCTGAGCAGCTGATCGCGCGGCGGCGGGAGGCGTTGGCCGCGCCACAATCCGAAGCCGCGATCGAGATGCGCGACGATGGGGGCACGCGCATGGATGTCTGGCTGTCCAAAGCGTGGCTGTTGGGCTTTGCGCGCGGAGATACCGCCGCCCGGCTGGCTGCCGAGGCAGAGGCCAGCTATCTCGACCTTGTCCGTGCGCAGGCCGGCCTTCCGCCGCGCGCCGGGCCGCCAGCACCGGCTTTCCCGGCGGACAAGGCACCGCTATTCGAGGCGGACCTGTTCAGCAACCCGGCGCATCTGCGGTTTGGGGTCAAGGTGCTGATCGCGGTGATCATCACCTATGTCACCTATACTGTTGCCGGGCTGTCCGAAATCCATACGGCCATGATCACCTGCTATTTCGTTGCCCTCAGCACAGGCGGGGAAACGCGCCACAAGATCACCCTGCGCCTGACCGGCGCCGTCATGGGCGGGCTGTTGGGCACCCTGGTTCTGTTCATACTGATGCCGCATATGCACGATCTCGGCCATCTGACGCTGCTGGTTGTGCTGGGCGCGTTTCCGGCCGCGTGGATCGGCGTTGGTTCCGAGCGGGTGGCCTATGCCGGCTGGCAAATGGCGCTGTGCTACTTTCTGGTGATCCTTGGCGGGTTTGGCCCGTCGATGGACCCGATGGTCGCCCTGAACCGGATCATCGGCGTGGCTTTTGGGATCGTCGTTGTCTGGGGGGTTTTCTCGCTGCTCTGGCCGGTTTCCGCCGCTCGGAAAGTGGATGAATTGCTCGACCAGTTCGATACGGAAATTGCGGCCCTGACCGGATACACCCTGTCCGGGCGCGCCGCGATGCGGTTGAATGCGCTTGTGGCGGAGGCGGAGCGCCTGTATAGATACGCGTCTTTCGAGGGCGCACAAGAGATTGCCCACGCACACCGCATCGACGAAGCTCGTCAGCGCATGTATCGCCAACTTCGCTACGCCACAGGAGAGCCCCATGCGTAACGCCTTGATCCTCGTCGTGCTTGCCATGCTCGCGGCTTGTGCCGCTCCCGCGACGCTGAACACGCCTGAGTTTCCGGACCGGCCTGCCGGCGGGGCTGCGAATTTTCTGCTGGAAGCGGACCCGCGTGTTCTGGAGGGGCGGGCCGCATCGGACGCGGCGATACCGTCGGGGCGGCTGGACCTGCCCCAGTTGATCGACATTGCTCAGCGCAACAATCCCCGGACCCGCGCCGCATGGCTGCGCGCGCGTCAGGCGGCCGAGGCGGTCGGGCTGGTGGATACGGCCTATCTGCCCCGTGTGAATGCGCAAATCCTGATGGGCCGGGCACGCACCGATGTTTCCACCCCGGACACCCCTGCGGGATTGCTGCCGGACGGGTCGCTGTCATTGGGCGGGGAAAGGGCGATTGCTGCCGTAACCGTGAACTGGCTGCTGTTTGACTTTGGTCGCCGGGAAGCCGCGCGGGGGGAAGCGCAAGAACTGGCATTTGCCGCGAATGTGGGGTTCACGGGTGCGCACCAGAGCCTCATTTACGAGGTCACGCAAGCCTATCATGACCTGTATGCCGCACAGCAAAGGCAGCGCGTGCATGAGCGTCGCCTGATCAATGCCCGTGCCTTGTCGCGCTCGACACTAGCGCGGCGTGCGCAGGGCTTATCGACGGTCACTGATGTAGCGCAGGCCAAGCAATCGGTGGCGCAGGCCCGGTTTGATCTGGCGCGCGCGCAGTCGAAAACCCGGTCGGCCCATACCCGGTTGGTGGCATTGCTGGGCCTGCCGGCCGGACACGCGCTGAAGCCCGCCTTCCCCAAACAGCTACGCCTGCCGCGCGCGGTGCCGCGCGAGCTCGAAACGCATATCGCCAACGCGCTCGCCCGCCGTCCCGATTTGCAGGCCGCCTTTGCCCGCGCCCGCGCCAGCAAACAGCATGTGCGCGCCGTCGAGGCTGAGTTCCGTCCGCGCATCGTTGCCGCCGCCACTTTCGGTCACACTCTGGGCCGGGCAGATATACCTGGCGGCCCCGGACCGACCCCTCCATCGGCATCGAATGGGCGTCCCGTCGCGTCGGTGCTCGTGGGGATTTCCATCCCGCTATGGGACGCGGGCGCCAAGGAACGCCGTCGGGCCATTGCGCAGGATCAATACGCCGCAACGCTTGCCGAGGCGGAAAGTCTGCGCTTGTCGGCTGAGGCGGAAATCGTCGGGGCGTATGAACTCCTCCGCTCGTCGCTGGAAGCAAATATCGCGGCGGGTGAACTGGTGGCCACGTCGCGCGTCAGCTACGACGCGGCCAGGCGGTATGCCGAAGAGGGGCTGGCAACCGTTGCCGAGGTCAGCCTCGCGCAACAATTGCTGTTCGACGCCGAAATCGCCCGGATCGACGCCCAACACGCCGCCCTCTCCGCCGCAGCCACACTGGCCTTTGCGTCAGGGCAGTTGGGGTAAGGCGCAGGGCGGGTGTTCTCCTGAACCAATCGCCCGCGGGATGTATCGTGACGGGGCAGGGGCCAGCGGTAGTAGCAAACTCCGTGACGGTAACAGACAGACGGACAGTTTCATGGGCGTGAGCGGATTCCCGTTCACGGTCTGTTGAAAGATTCATTGAACAAGGATTTGAACCATGTGGGACAAACTGCCCAAAAATCGCAGCCCGCACCCCTGGAAGTCATAGGCCTTCAGCTCAAAGCGGCGGCGTTCCCTGATGGGTCTGGCCGTAACCAGCCTTTTCATGCCTCATCTTCTTTTTGATCACCTGCATTTTTTCGGCGACGATACGCTGGCGAATGGACGGTCCTTTGGTGTTGGGAACGCCCCTGCCTTGGCAACGATTTCCAGCGGGAGCCTCGGAGGAATGATTGTCGGGCAACCAATCAATCTGGTATTTGAATGACTTACAATTGCAGCATGTGTTCACGCTTATCATAAGTCCGCATAACGGACCAGTATAATCAAGAAAGGCAACGAGTTTTCTTGACGCTTGGTTATTTTGGGCACTAAGCTATGATTCATGGGGTATTTGATCCGATATGCGGACTTACAATGCTGGATGTGAATAAAGAAACACCGACACCGCCCAAACGTGGGGATGGTGCGCAGACGGTGCTGCGGGCGGCGCTGGTGCTGCGTTTGGTGGGGCGGTTCGGGGCCGCGCGCTTCTCGGATCTGGCGCGGGAATCCGGGCTGGCAAATCCGACTTTGCGGCGCTTGCTTGTCTCTTTGATCGAAGCGCAGCTTGTCCACCACGATCAGGAGACTGCGCGCTACCGGCTTGGATCGGAAGCCTATGTTTTGGGCCAACTCGCAAAACCTGAGTTCAGCTTTCATGATCTGGCACGAGACAGCCTTGCGCGATTGGCAAAGCTGTCGGGCGATTGTGCGTTTCTGTCCGCGCTGGATGGGTTGTCCACGGTTTGCCTGCATCGTGAAGAAGGCCAATACCCTATCCGCACCCATGTTTTGAATGTCGGAGACAGACATCCACTGGGGCTGGGGGCCGCGGCTTTGGCGATCCTGAGCACGCTACCGGATGCCGAGGTCGAGGACATTTTGTGCGTCAACGGTGAGAGCATTCGCAAAGCACGCGCAGACCTGGATACGTCCACACTTTCGCAACTGGTCGCAGACGCGCGCGTCACGGGTGTGGCGCTGAATCCCGGCTTGGTGTTCCCCGGTTCCTGGGCCATCGCGGCCGCGATCCGTGCGCCATCGGGCGAAGTCCTCGGGGCGCTCACCATTGCGGCGATCGAAAGCCGTATGACCCCAGAACGTCAGCAAGAGTTAAGCAAACCTTTGCTGGATGAAGTGCGTCGAATTGAAAAACTGCTCGCCAGGTTCGGATCGGGCGGACTGGCGATAGGCAAAAAAGGATAAGTGTATGACACATGATCAGGAAGATGCGGTCATCGTTGGCTGGGCTCATAGTCCTTTTGGCAAGCTGGACGCAGAAGACATTGAGGCGCTGTTTGCAAGTGTCGGAACAGATGCTTTGGCGCATGCGGGCGTGGAGGCCAGCGACGTGGATTTTGTCGCCGTCGGGGTTCTGAATGCCGGCTTTTCAAAGCAGGGATTTGAAGCGGGTCTTGTGTCGGTCGCGGTTCCGGGTCTGGAAAACACGCCGGCTGTGCGCGTTGAAAATGCCTGCGCCACAGGCTCTGCCGCGCTTTATACGGCCATCGACGCGATTGAAGCGGGACGCGCGCGGATTGCGTTGGTCATGGGTGCGGAAAAAATGACCGCTACGCCGACATCCGAGGTTGGCGACATCTTGCTGGCAGGGGCTTACCGCAAGGAAGAAGACGGCATCCCGGCCGGTTTCGCGGGGATCTTCGGACAGATCGCAAGCAGCTATTTCCAGAAATATGGCGACAAATCCGAAGAGCTGGCGATGATCGCGGCCAAGAACCACGCCAACGGCTTGGGCAACCCCTTTGCCCATATGCGCAAGGATTTTGGTGTCGATTTTTGCAACACGGTGTCAGACAAAAACCCACGCGTGGCGGGCCCTTTGCGGCGCACGGATTGCAGCCTTGTCTCGGACGGCGCAGCGGCGCTGGTTGTGACAGATCGCGCCACGGCGCAGGGTTTGGCGCGGGCCATCGCCTTTCGTGCCCGCGCGCAGCAAAATGACATTTTTCCCCTTTCGCGCCGGGACATGACCGCTTTTGACGGCGCACGGCAGGCTTGGAAAAACGCGAAGGAAACCGCGGGTATCACGCTGGATGATCTGGCGTTGGTCGAAACCCATGACTGCTTCACCATGGCCGAAATGATCGAATATGAGGCGATGGGCCTGACCAAACCCGGTGAGGGTTGGAAAGCCATTCGCGAAGGCGTTACGCAGAAAGATGGCAAACTGCCGGTGAACCCGTCCGGCGGCCTGAAAGCAAAGGGGCATCCGATTGGGGCGACGGGCGTGTCGATGCATGTTTTAGCGTCAATGCAACTGATGGGAGAAGCCGGGGACATGCAGATCGCAGACGCGGATCTTGCAGGTGTCTTCAATATGGGGGGCGCGGCAGTGACCAATTACGTTTCGATTATGGAGCGCGTAAAATGACCGTCACGCCTGTTTCAACGCGCACGATGAACCTTGCGCATCTGGTGGAACAGAATGCACGGCGTCTGGCCAATCACTTTGCCTTTGTGTGGGGCGCGCAGCGCTGGACATGGGCCGAACTGGACGGGCGCGTCAAAAAAATGGCGGCAGTTTTCGCGGCGTATGGAATTGAAAAAGGCGACCGGGTTCTGGTGCAGTCCCGCAACAACAACCAGTTGTTTGAAAGCATGTTCGCCTGCTTCCGACTTGGAGCGGTTTGGGTGCCTGCCAACTTTCGCGGGGCGCCTGACGATCTGGCGTGGATGGCGGAATTGTCCGGGGCGAAGCTCTTGCTCTGCGACGCAGGGTTTCCCGATCACGCGAGAATAGACGGGCCGGAAGCCTGCATCGCCATTGGCAAGGCGGGGTTCGCCCCCGACATTGATGATTTGATGGAGGAGCAAGGCGGAGAAATCCCGCCCCTTGCCCCGGTTGATCGTGATGATCCGTGTTGGTTCTTTTTCACTTCCGGCACCTCCGGGCGGCCCAAAGCATCGGTCCTCACGCACGGACAAATCGGGTTTGTGATCAACAATCACCTGTGTGATCTGGTTCCCGCAACGACGCATGAAGATGCGTCGCTTGTTGTGGCTCCCTTGTCGCACGGGGCGGGTATGCACCAACTTGTGATGACCGCCCGCGGCGCGCCGACGATCCTGACGACGGGGGCGAAATTTGACACTGGCGAGGTGTGGTCGCTTGTCGAGCAATGGCGCGTGACCAACATTTTTACCGTGCCGACCATTCTGAAAATGCTGGTCGAGGCGCCGGAAGTCGCGACGCACGACCATAGCTCGCTACGCTACGTGATCTATGCGGGTGCGCCGATGTATCGAACCGATCAAATCAAGGCGCTGAATGTGCTGGGGCCGGTTTTGGTTCAGTATTTCGGTTTGGGGGAAGTCACCGGAAGCATCACCGTTTTGCCACGCTCCGAACACTCGACCGGGGAAGAGGCTCGCATCGGCACATGCGGGTTCCCGCGCACAGGTATGCAGGTCGAAATTCAGGCCGAAGACGGAACGCCTTGTGCCCCCGGCGAAACAGGCGAAATCTGCGTCACAGGCCCCGCCGTCTTTGCCGGGTATTGGCAAAATGCGAAGGCCAACGAGAAAAGTTTCCGCACCGGAATGTTTCGCACGGGAGATCTTGGCCACATGGATGAACAGGGTTTCCTGTACATCACAGGCCGCGAATCCGACATGTATATTTCGGGCGGGTCCAACATCTATCCGCGCGAAATCGAAGAAAAGCTATTGCAGTTTCCCGAAATTTCCGAGGCCGCAGTCTTTGGAATGCCAGATGAAAAATGGGGCGAGATTGGTGTGGCCGTTGTCTCCCCACATGCGGGGGTAGAATTGTCCGATGCGGCCGTTGCGGGTTTTCTGAAAGGCAAGATCGCCAGCTATAAAATGCCGAAGGCGTTCTATGTCTGGGATGAAATTCCCAAATCCGGCTATGGAAAAATGGCCAAGCGGCTGGTTCGCGCAGAACTTGAACGCCGTTTGGCGAAGGGAAGCGCGTGATGCAAAGGGTCACGCATCCGGGTCCGGTGCGGCCATCGCGTATGGATTTGGCCGCGTGCGAAGGGCGCGCGATCGAGGTGACTTTGGCCGCCGGCATACCTCTGGAAGACGCCATCGCAGAGGCTTTGGCGCCTTTGGCGCTGGACAGCGCATGGTTGGAAATCAAGAACGCAGAAGTCAAAAATCTGAACTACGTCATCCCTGCATTTGCCCCGGATGATGCCCATGTTGCCTGGTATTCAGACACATTGGGCTTCGCCAAAGGGCGGATTGACCATGTCGGGATGATTGTTGGCCGTCATGATGGGGCTTTTTTCCTGCATGGGCACGGCAGATGGACCCCGGAGGGCGGGCCCGCCGCGATGGGCCATATCCTTGCAGGGCAAACCCAACTATCCGAGCCGGTGAAAGCGCGCGGGATTGGTCTTGTGGGCGCGCGGTTTGACCGACGCGGCGATGAAGAAACCAATTTTGATCTGTTTCATGTTGATCAGGTGGGTTCTGCCGGCCCCGACTATGCGGCTTTGCGTTTGCTGCCCAATCAGGATTTTGCCCAGGGGCTGGACGATGCTTGCGCCGCCCTTGGTTGGGCTGCCGCCCGTGTGCATGGGATCGGCAGTGTGAATACAGCCCGCTTTGAAGATGGGCAGGTGCTGGACAGCCTGCCAACCGAATTTCTGATTACCGACGCCATTGCCGGGACAACCGGATCACACGAAAAATCGGGGCCAGAGGTGGTGATCGTCGGGATTGACGGCACGAAAATTCTGTCGGGACGTCTGTCCCGTGGAGAAAACGCTGTTCTTGTGACGGTGGAAGCGGTTCTCAGCAGGCGAGATGTCTGAGGCCGAAAAATAAATGGGAGGAAATACAATGAAACTGACAAAAATGACGCTTGGCGTATCGGCACTCGCGCTAAGCATCTGCGCCGCGACGGCTCAGGCCGAAACGATTGACATGCAGGCCTATGTGCCCAGTTCCCTGCCGGTGCTGGGATCGGCAGGGGTTGATTTCGGCGAGCGCGTCAATCGGCTTACCGGCGGCGAAATCAACATTATCTATCACAATCCCGGCGAGCTGGCCCCGACAAACGAAATCTGGGATGGTGTCTCAACGGGCGCAATCTCGGCGGGATGGTACACGCCGGGCCTTGCCGAAGGGATTATCCCTGCCGCTCCCCTGTTCACCGCCTTCCCGTTCGGACCTGACGCCGTTGAATACACAGCCTGGTGGTACAATGGTGGTGGCAAAGAACTCTGGGCCGAATTGTCTGCGCCCTACAATATCCACACGGAACTCTGCGCCATGCTGGCCCCCGAGGCTTCGGGCTGGTTCAACAAGCCCATCACCTCCCCGGCGGATCTGGAAGGGCTGAAAATGCGGATCTTCGGGCTTGGCGCCTCCGTGATGGAGAAGCTGGGCGCACAAGCACAATCCATGAGCGTTGGCGACACCATGACCGGCCTGAATCTCGGGACACTGGATGCTGCTGAACTCAGCTTTCCGGCGATTGACCTGATGCTGGGCATGCAGGAACACGCCAAGCATTACTACTTCCCCGGCTGGCATCAGCAGTCCACGTTGGTGACGTTCATCATCAACAAAGACATTTGGGAGGGTCTGGAAGATCAACAACGCGCCGCCATTCAGGAAGTCTGTGCCGCCAATGTCATGACCACGACTGCCGAAGGGGAATCGATCCAGCTCGCACCACTTGCAAGCCTCGAAGAACAGGGCGTCACGGTGCATAAATGGTCCGACGAAATGCTCGCAGCCTTTAGCGGCGCGTGGGACGAAGTTGTCGCCGAGCGCTCGGCCGCTGACGCGGATTTCAAGCGCGTTTGGGAACAAATTCAGGCATTTCGCGCGGATTACGCCACATGGGGTGATCTTGGCTACGTAGACTAAGGAGATCGGGCCGGATGTTTTTTCACGTCCGGCCCTTCACTTTGCATCATGTTGAAACTTGCAGATATTCTTGACCGGATTTGCGTCTATGCCGCGCGGATAGCAGGGCTTTTGTTGCTACTTCTGACGGCGGTTATTTTGTATGACGTGATCGGGCGACGGTTTTTCAACACGGGATCTGTGGCCCTGCAAGAACTGGAATGGCACCTGCACGGGGCGATTGCGGTGCTTGGATTTGGCTATGCCTATACCCGCAATGCCCATGTGCGGATCGACATCTTTTATCAGAATTTCTCGGGACGGCTAAAGCTGTGGGTTGAGATCGCTGGCATCTTGCTGTTCCTGACCCCCTTCCTGCTGGCCATTCTCTGGTATGGCTACGATTTCACGTGGCGCTCGTTTGTCCGTGGCGAAGGGTCTTCCGGCGGGCTTGGGCTGGACCATCGCTGGATCATCAAATCGACGGTGCCGCTTTCGGCGCTGCTGGCGCTTTTTGGGGCTTGGGCCGTGTTGATCCGCGCCTTCGCGACACTGCGCGGTTCGCGCGCTTCGGCTTATGAAACGGGTGGCCTGTGGAACTCCTGACTGAACTTTTGCCAGCCTTCATGTTTCTGGCCCTGATCCTTGCCATGTTCACAGGATTGCCGGTTGCCGCGGTCCTTGGCGGCGTCACGGTATTCTTTGCAATTATTGCGGTCGCTCTGGGAGAAATGCGGCTGGTGCAGATATCCCTTTTACCCAACCGGATTTTCGGAGGCTCCATTCAGAACCAGGTTCTGATCGCCGCGCCGATGTTCATCTTCATGGGCATCTTGCTGGAGAAAAGCCGCATTGCCGAAGACCTTCTGGTTACGTTGCAAAAGCTGCTGCGGGTGGTGCCGGGCGGGCTGGCGCTTGCCGTGACGGCGATGGGAACAATACTGGCTGCGGCCACCGGCATCATCGGCGCGTCTGTCGTCATGCTGACCGTGATGGCCTTGCCGACCATGCTCAAACGCGGCTATTCCCCCGAACTTGCCAGTGGCACGATTGTTTCGGCGGGGACGCTGGGCATTCTGATCCCCCCTTCTGTGATGTTGGTCTTTATGGGCGATATCCTGACGGTCAATCTGGCGAAATTGTTTGTGGCGGCGCTGCTTCCGGGGCTTACACTGGCCGCGGCTTATATGGTCTACATCCTGATCGCAGCTTCACTACGCCCCAGCATTGCGCCAAGCTTGCCACCGCTTAGCGCAGAGGAACGCAAAGGCATGTGGCGCGAAGCAACACTGTCATTTGCCTTTCCGCTGATACTGATTATCTCGGTGCTTGGCTCCATCCTTGGCGGAATTGCCACCCCGACAGAGGCCGCGGGCGTCGGCGCTTTTGGGGCGCTGGTTCTGGGCGCTTTGCGCGGTCGTATGAGCCTTGCCGTCCTCGGAGAGGCGATAGACAGCTCCGTGCGCACTCTGGCGATGCTGTTCTTTATCTTCGTCGCGGCCACGGGCTTTGCTTATGTGTTCCGCCTTATTGGCGGCGAACATTTTATCGTCGAAACCGCCCGCAGTCTTGAAATGGGGGATTGGGGCATTCTGGCGATGCTGATGCTGATGATCTTCATCTTGGGGTTCTTCTTTGACTGGATTGAAATCACCCTGATCATGTTGCCGATCGTCGCGCCGATCGTTGGCCTGATGGACCTTGGCGATCATGTGCCAAAGACCGAGATGATCTACTGGTTTGCGATCCTTATGGCGGTGAATTTGCAGACCTCATTCCTGACGCCCCCGTTTGGATTTGCCCTGTTCTTCCTGAAGGGGGCTGCGGGGAGCCAGATCAAAATGGGTCAGGTGTATCGCGGGATCATTCCGTTTATTCTCATTCAGATTCTCATTCTTGCACTGGCCATCTGGCAGCCGTGGCTTGTGCTGTGGTTGCCCAGCGCAGTGTTGTGAATATCGGGGCTGGATCCGTGAGAAATGAAACCCGCCCCAGCAAGTGACGCGGTGTCATTCGGTTTAGGTGTGCGCGTTGGTGCGAAATCCTGATGGGATCAGGACCCGGTCGCCATGCCAAGCGCGATTGGCGGATTGACGCCCGAGCATCGAGGTGCCGACATTTGCTGCGGCCTGAACGAACGGATGGGGTGGGGACGAAACCGACCTCCGTTGCGTGTCTCCATCAGGTTCGGGCAGCCTTCGCAAAAGCCGCGAGGAATATCCTGACACTCTCACGCGCATGGGCTTTCAGGGCGGCTTTTGATGGGATGCCCGCATCCCCAAGGAACATTGCAGAGTTCGTGGGCGCCCCCATCAGAAGCCAATTAAAATGAGTGGCCGCTGCCGCAGGATCCTCGCAATGCAACTCCCCGATGTCCGAGAAGTGTTTCACAGCACGCGTGTACCTTGCCACTGTGCGCTCTACGCTGTTTTCGTAAAGAGCGCGCCCCAGTTCAGGAAAGCGTTCAACTTCACCAATCACCATGCGACGCAACCGCATCAGCCGTGGCGTCATGACGACGAGCAATTGTTGCGTGGCTGCATCGAGAAAGAACTGTTCGGCCGAGATGCCTTCGAACCTGTCTTGCTTGTCCGCACCAATGTCACGCGCGGCCCCGCCGGTCATGCGTTCGACCACCTGAATGAACAGCGCTTCTTTCGACTTGCAATGTGCGTAGACTGTTTGCTTCGAAACACCTGCAACACTTGCCACCGCATCCATGCTCGCACCCAGAAAGCCGTGGCGAAGAAACACCTCTTCGGCTGCGCCGAGTATCTTATCGCGACTTCGTTTTAACCTTGTCTCCGCGCCGTTTGTCATCTCACCAATTCTCTCTGCTCAAACAAATTATACACGGTTTTCTTGACGGATCAAACTGGACGGTCCAGTCTAGTCAATAAGAATCAGGAGGCCGACCTTATGACCACTTCTCATCTCACCTGCCGTTGCGGGCAAGTCCACTTGACCGTCGAGGGACCGCATATCGCAACCGTTGAATGCCTGTGCGACAGTTGCCGCGCAGCCGCACAAACACTTGAGAAAATGCCGGAGGCTGAGCCTGTTCTGGACGAAAAAGACGCGACGCTCTTTGTCATGCACCGCAAAGACCGTGTGACGGTCACGGCAGGAAAGGACATGCTGAAATCGTTCCGCCTGTCAGAGGATTCGGGCACCCG
>PDWI01006272.1_pt1 | contig 15023 bp, 9 predicted proteins | sample 1430891 | NCBI WGS metagenome assembly PDWI01 (sample SAMN01162508, study PRJNA174530) | Oral metagenome, whole genome shotgun sequencing project. | biome: Marine environment; feature: Marine mammal; material: Swab sample of the gingival sulcus; isolation source: swab sample of gingival sulcus... | reverse complement strand
TTTTATAAATGCAAAAAACCTGCACATATAGGATTACCTCCTACAATATACAGGTTTAATTTTTAAAGAAATTCTAGTGATAGAAATCTTCTGTAATTACTTCTATTTTACCACGATTTAATAGTTTTTTCAATGAAATGCTAAGATTAACTATCTTTGATTATACAATAAACTTCCACCTGATATTATCCAAGTTTGCTTAGGTGAATAGGATTAAGAAATCGAATCATAGAAATTATAAACTAAGATTTCAGTTAATAACATTGGAATTAACTGATGTCTTAAATTTTCAAATTTTATAATTAATTAAGTGAAAAATTGGTATAAGTGTGATAGGATATAAACATAGTTTATTTTATAGACTTAAAAAAGATGATAAGAATGATTAAATTAGTGGAATTTGGAAAAGTAAAAAAACACGTATAGTTAATTCCTAAAATTTGAGAAAATTTTAACATAAAAAGTTAAAATGATTTTATGTTTTTTCCAATAAAACGAAATAACAAATGTTATAAAGTTCTATTTGCTATTAGAACTTTAAAGAGCAGTCGCTTTTTAAATAGCTAAATAAAGCCGAAATGTTCGTGGCTGATCTATTTAATAAAATTTAAAAATAATGGTGTGATGAAGAAAATCTATGATATGTAATTTTAGAACAGTGGAAATTATATAAAAAATAATAAAATCCTAAAACCTATATAAATACAATATTTTAAAGAACGGAGGTTGATTTGGGTAATAAAAAAACGAATAATAACATACTTAATATCGCCATATGTGATGATGAAGCTATAATCTTAGACGAAATATCTGAATTAATAAAAACAGAGTTTGAAAAACAAGATATTAAAGTTAATATATCTAGTTTTGAAAAAGGAGAAGATATTCCTTTTAAGCAAAATATTTATAATTTCGATGTTATGTTTCTAGATATAGAACTTAAAACGAGTAATGGCTTAGAGATAGCAAAAAAGTTGAGAAAATTATCTTATAATAATTTAATAGTTTTTATAACTTCGTTTGTTGACTATGTATTGGATGGATATAAGACCAATGCTTTTCGGTTTATTTTAAAAAGCAATTTAGAAAATCAACTATCTGAATGTATAGAAGCAATTGCAGAAAATTTGAAATCTAATAAATACCAAATGAGTAATGAATTAATAGATATTAATGATATTTTGTATGCTATGAGTGATAATCGAATAGTTACAGTATATTTAATAAATGGAAAAACAAAAACAGAATATATGAAACTAGATGACTTTGAAGAAAAAATTAATTCTAAATTATTATGTAGAGTACATCAAAGTTATTTGATAAATATCGCATATGTAGAGTTTATTACTAGGTATGAAGTAACGTTGATAGATGATATTATTATACCAATATCAAAATCAAGGTATAAAGAAGCAAACAAGCAAATAAAGTTGAGGAGAACACTATGGTCTTAAATTTAGAAAATTTAAGAAATATAATTATTTCTATTATTGAAATTTGTATTTTTTATATAGCTTGTAATAACATATTTAGTAAAAATAATAGGATAAATATTAGTATCAAGTATTTACTAAGTATAATATTAAGCATTTTAGTTATATATGTATCTCTTAGTTCTACTGAACTTGTTATTAAATATATATTAGTTCCTATTATAATCTCTATAATTATGAATATATTATTTTATAATAGAAATAAAACAACGTTAATTTCAGTATTATCAATAGTTTTAATTACTATGGCAGTTTATGGATTTATGTTTGTAAGTGATTACGTTGTATTAATGTTAATTGAGTTATTAGATAATGGTGAAATGTATGATGTTATTATGAGGGATAATAAAAGCATATTTTCACTGATTTTATTAAGTAAAATAATTGTTTTATTTGCTGTACTTTCGTTTACAAAACATAAAAAAAACAAATTACAGTTAACATATAAACAAATTTTTATGTTTATATTATTATCTATTTTTACGATATTTGGGATTTTTGCATCATTAGTACCTGAAGAATATGCCGTATTTTCACCAAAAGTTATCATTCCGCTTATATTTATATCAAATAATCTGTTTATGTATTATATTTTAAATGATTTTTTAAAACTAGGTGAAGATTTGAGAGTAAAAAGTATAAATGAAATAAACTCAGCTAATGAACTTAATTTGTGGCGAAAAATTAATGATAAAGACCTTATACAGAGGAAAATGCTACACGATTATTCGGAAACGTTGCTTTGTATAAGAACTTACTTAGATAAAAATAAAATAGCTGAGTTAAGAAAATTTGTATCTAAGCTTTCAGCTGATTATAAATTGTCTACAAGTGTTATAAAAACAGGTAATATTTTGTTTGATGTTTTGATTAATGCAAAGTATGAACTAGCAATAAAAAACAATATAAATATGGTATTAAAACTAGATAACTTGGAAAATATAAGTCTTGAAGATGAGGACTTTATATTTTTAATAAGTAATCTTATTGATAATGCTATCGAACATACATTAACATTAAAAAAAGAAAAAAAGGAAATTTTTTTAACCATTACTAATCTACGAAAGTACAAAAAATTAGAAATTTTAATTAGAAATCCGATTGAAACAACTATATTGGTTAAAGACAATTTAATATCAACAAGTAAAAAAGGTAGTAATCATGGACTTGGACTACTGAATGTAAAAGATATAGTTGAAAAATATAATGGAGAAAGTGATATTTATGTAGATGATGGTTACTTTACTTATATAATAACAGTGTAATTTATTAATTTATTGATATAGTTTGATAAGTTTTTATAACAGTTCTGTTTTTACATCTGTTATTTTTTGTTGAAAATTTGAGTAAAATTATTAATTATACGTAATAAATTCCCAATTTCAACATAAAAATTCCCAATTTCAACATATCTATTGATAAAAAAAATAAAAGTGATATTATATTTTCCAAGAGGAAAAGTAAAATAATAACAATGAAAGGGATAGAATGTTTGGATAAGTTAGCATTAAAAACGGTGAATCGTTTGAAAGATTTCGGATTAATAGGAAAAGACGACGAAGCCATCTACTTATATCAAGTTGAAGTTTTATTTCTAAAAATAATAGGAATATTATTGATAGCAATAGTAGGTGTTTTAACCGAGAAGTGTATTGAAACAATTGTGTTTTATATCACCTTTTCAAGCTTGAGAGCTTATACAAACGGTTATCACTCAAAAAATTATATGATTTGCTTAGCAGAGTCAGCAATGACTTATATACTGATATGTCAAGTGATTAGTGTAATTTTTATAAAAAATTTGCTATTATTACATTCTTTAACTTTTATAGCGATGATAGTTATTTATGCTTTCTCTCCTGTAAACTCAGATGACATTATGTTAAGCAAAAAAGAAATTGTAAAACATAGGGAAATCTTAAAATATATACTCATTATCTATTTACTTATAATGATGATGTTTATTAATTTTAAGGTTACGTCTGAAATTGTCGTTTTTTTTGAAATAGCCATATTATTTGATATGGTACTCGTAGTAATAGGAAAAATAATATATAAAGATTGGAGGTGAGATGATGAAAAAATTTGAACTTGGTGCTTTAAAAGTATTAAAGGCAGTTGTTGATAAGGATATATCAGCTAATAAACAAGTTTCTTCAAAATGCCTTGCTCTTTTATATCAGCCAAAAAGAATAGTAGCTCAAGGTAATAATAAATCTGAATACTAGAAGGTGAGATATGATAAAATTAGAGCCAATTCTGTATAAGAATGGTGATATTAAAAAAATAAAGTTATCAAAAATAAAAAACTAAAAAATAAATAAGGAGTTTATACAATGAAAAATAAAATTTTAAGTTTAATAATGGCAGCTTTATTAATATTTACTGCTTCTGTTCCATCTTATGCATATGCCTATGAATATGATAATTTATCAGAAGGAATAATGATTTCTGACTATATGACAAGAGATGAAGTCGAATTTATGAAAAAATTAGAGCCAATTTATCAATATTTTGAAATAAATGATGGTAAGTTATTTTTAAATGTGGATGAAAACATTTTAGTTGATGAATATGATTTTACTCAATCTGATTTATTAAGATTAGAAAAAATGTATAGCTTTGCAGAAGAAAATATAATTTCAAATAATGATGTTATAGAATCAATAAACAATTTGAGTTTAACAGATGGTACAAATTTAAATGGTACAAAAATAACACCAATGGTTCATGTAAGTAATTGGAAAATATATTTTACTTATGATGATGTAATGGGTAGTTTATTTGCTGCAGCTCAAATTGGTCCAGCTGCTATTATAGCTGCTTTATCTGCAGTAGGCAGTGCAGTGCCAGGGGCAGGAACAGTTGTTGGGGCAGTAATAGGTTTAATCGGTGCAAGTACAATTATATATTTTGTTTTTCAAGCAGCAGCACTTGAGAAAGGTTTATATATAGGTATTGATTGGAATGGTCCATTTCCTAATCCAGCAATTGGTCTTTGGTAATTATTATGGACGGCATCAAAAATTATAAAATAAATTTTGTTCTATTAGTATTATCTTCAATATCATATATATTTATGAATACAATACAGACAAATGATATTTTAGGAATGTACAAATGGATATTATTATGTATTACAATAATTTCTATAGTAGCTTTATTAGTCAATATAGTAAAACAATACGAAGGAAATAAAAAATACAAAATATTGTTTAAGGTAGTATTGTTTTGTACAATATTAATGCTTATAATAGTATTAGGTGCTCACTATATAGGAGGATTATATTCGCTTATTATAGGAATTATATTTATATCACTCTTTTCTAAAAAAACAATATCACCACAGTAATTTTATCAATATCATTTTAAGAAAACGGTTAAGATTCAAAATTTCTTAGCCGTTTTTTATTTAAAATAAAATAGAAATATTGTTGATTGTGTTAAAAAATCATAAAAGATAATTATCAATAAATGTAAAGTGACTTGTAAAGTTTGAAGCTGAGGGTTATGAGAGAAAAAGCAATATTTAAATTGTTGTATTATGAATAGAAAAGTATAAAAGAAAGATGTTATATACTAATATTTTACAAACATAAGCAGATAAAATCAACTTTAAGAGTGTGATGATTGGTTTTGTGTATAAACTAAAGGAACAGAATTAAGTTATATAAACAGGAAATACGAAGAAATCAATACTTGAAATAGATAAATATTTTAGAACAATATTTTGAATCATAATTTGTAAGGATTTATAAAAAAGAAAAAAATTTGATTGAAGCAGTTATAAATGTATTAAGGGTTTGGGATTATCCCAACAAGCTAAAAAAGAGAAAGAAGCTATGAATTATAATTAGCTTTTTTCTCTTTTTTTTCGCAAGTGCATATGCATTTGCTGTGCTTGTTACAATTATCTGAAATCCTAAATAATTCTGATAAATAATATATTTTTTTTATTTAAATTTCAAATTAATGTTATATATTTTTATTTAAGGGTACATAACGGAATAATATAATTTATATAAATTGTATTTAAAGGAAAGATTCCTTGTTTCAAAAAAAGAAAATCTTATATATTATTTGAGTGATATGAAATTCATAAAATAAATAAGCATTTCATAACTTCGTTAAAATAAACTGAATTAAAGGTGGTATTAAGATAATATGACCAAAATAAGAAGAAAAATCACAATATAATCACTATAGATATCTTGTAAAATAAAAAACATAAAATAACTGGTATTTGCAACAGATATAATAAAACATGAATTTATAAGTCAAGATGATAACTATTATTGTTGGAAGTTATGTAATGATTAAATTTATGATAGATCAAAAAATTAGAAAGTTAAGAATAAGTAAAGGTTATAAACAAGAATTTTTTTCTTGTATTTTGTAGATTTGATGGAACTTATATTGTGATAATAAAAGGAGTTGTAGAATGAAAATAATATTTTTATCCCATGCGGGAGGTAGTTCAACTTTGTTTTTTTCATTTCTAAAAGAATTCATAAATGAAAAAGAAATGAAATTTATTGATTATAAAGGGCATGGTTCTAGAATTACTGAAGAATTGTGTAACAATTTTGATGAGATGATTAATGATATATTAATTAAGTTCTTAGAAATTGTTAATCCATGCGAACAATATTTAATTGTAGGGCATAGTTTGGGTGCATATATTGGATTTCATTTGGAAAAAATCTTAGAAAAAAAATTTGGATATCAGGCTAAAAATCTATTAATTTCTGGTATTGAACCAATAGAATATCCGATTTTGAAATTGGGTCAATTAAGCGAACTGACTGATGAAAAATTTATGTTGGAAATTGAAAGGTATGGAGGGTTAGAACCTAATCTTTTTAAAAATGAAGATTTTAAAGAATTTGCATTACCAATTCTAAGAAGTGATTTTAAAGTTATAGAGTCAATGAACAATAGGTTCAAGAAAGAAACAGTAAAATCACCAATAACTGTTGTAAACGGAACAAATGATAAATATGAAATTGATAATTTGCTTAAATGGGAATTGTATTCAAATAATAATGTTGAATTTATTTTCTTGAATGGTGGGCACTTTTATATTAATGAAAATAATGAAAACAAAAAAGAATTTGCTGAGATAATTAAAAATTTAATGAGAAAGGAAAAATAATATGAGTAAATTAGCCTATGTAAATGGAGGGGAAATTAAAAATTTGCCTAAAGGTAACTTAACACTAGTAATGGAATTTGAGAAAAATCTTGCAGAAAATAAGAATCTAAAAATACATTATTACGATAAGAATGGTGATTATGTATACGAAACCTACGAAGATATAAAAAATAATGCGTTATCAATATTAGGTGGACTAAGAAAATATAGCATACATAAAGGTGATAAAGTTATTTTTCAATTATCAAGATGTAAAGATTTTGTGGATTTATTCTGGGCTTGTCAGTATGCTGGAGCCATTTCGGTTTTAGCAAACAAACCTAAAGATCTTTCTGATATTAATTCAAATGATTGTTTAACCGTACTAAATATAAAGAAAATGGGCAAAGAATCTAAAATAGTTGTAAGTGAAGATTTATATGAAGAGTATGTAGAATTCGCAAAGAAAGTTCAAATAGATATAAATGACATAGTAAGTATAAACACTTTAAGAGTAGCAAAAACAAATTTTGATATTTTAAATAACAATTCAGAAGATCCAGTTATAATGTTTTTTACTTCAGGTAGTACTGGATTGCCAAAAGGAGTTATTCAGACTAATAAAGCAGCAGTATCAAGATGTTATTCTCACATACAGTTTCATAATTGCATGAAAGATACAATCATGAATTGGATGCCATTAGAACATGCTGGAGGGATATTGATGGCACATTTTCTTGGGGTTGTGTCTAATAGTGAGCAAATACTGGTAGATACAGACTATATTTTAGAAAATCCAAGCAGATGGCTTGATATTATGGAAAAGCATAAAGTCAATTACTCATGGGCTCCTCATTTTGCTTTTGTGATGTTAAATGATTTGGTAAAAAATTTAAATCAAGTGTGGGATCTTACTAGTGTTAACAAGTTATTCGACGGTGGAGAATTTGTTCATGCTAAGACTGCAAAGGAATTTCTTGAAAATTTTAAAAAGTTTGGTATAACGGAAAAAGCACTATATCCTTGTTGGGGGATGTGTGAAACTTGTTCTGGTACGATTTTTAATAATTATTTTGATGCGAGCGAAAATTCGGGTGTAAATTATATATCTAAGGATAGAACAACAAAGGTTGTAACTAAAGATAATAAATATTCAGATATTATTACAGAAATTGGAGTACCATTACCGGGTATTGAGATTAAAATAGTAGATTCAAATAATAACATATTAGAAGAGGACTCTATAGGACGTTTTTTAATTAAGGGGAATTGTATTTTAAAAGAGTATTATAAGAATAATGAAGCAAATATTAAGTCATTTGTTGATGGTTGGTTAGATACTGGTGATTCAGGATTTATACATAATGGAAAGCTGAGTCTTACTGGAAGAAATAAAGACATAATTATTGTAAATGGATTGAACTATAATTGTGTGGATATTGAAGCGATTATTGAAGAATCCGGATATGTAGAAAAATCATTTAATGCTGTTGTATCAGTATATGATGCAGAAAACAGAAAAGAAAAGATAATAGCATTTATTGTACCGAAGCATAGTGTCAATAATGAAGAGGTAAAAGGTGAAGTAGGTAGCGTAGTTTATGAAAAGATAGGTCTTAATCTATCTGAAGTAATTCTACTTGTTAAAGAAGATATACCTAAAACAAATCTTGGAAAGATACAGAGGGAAAAACTTAAGAACAATTATATTGAAGGAAAATATGATTTAATTTTAGGAGTTTTAGAATTGAAAATTAAAGGATTAGAAAAAAGCATAAATGAAAAACTTAACGATACAAAGATATTAGCTTCTCTTATTTCCAAACCTTTACCTAACATTCCAATTGATTTGGGGAATATTATTCAGGAAGAAAATATATCGGAAGAAAACTTAAAGCAACTACTAGAAAAATATGAGAATTACTTCACATATAAAATATACAGGAGTAAGAAAGTATATATATTTATTGAAATGAAAGTTAAAAATACATTTTATAAAAAGTATATACTTGAAAAGATAGAAAATGAATTAAGTAAAAATAAATATTTATACACCATCGAAATTATTCCTGTTCATGAAGTAACAAATAAAACTACAGAAAAATTATATGATAGCTATAAGAATGGTGAGTATGATGAGAATATAAATGTTATAAAGCACCAAATAAGGAGTAGAAAAAATGTTCCTGATTGGTTCTTTGAAGAAAGACTAATTAAAGTTGATGATTGGAGTCCAAATCAAATAGATTCAGAAACATTTATCAATAAGATCTTTGTGATTGATGATGAAGAGAAAATTTCAAATATAATCCCCGATGATATTATTGCAAATAATTATTTTGTAATAGATAGAGAAAATTATAAAGGATTAATTACTAATAATATTTATATAGTTGAACCCCAACATGATAATAACATGGTTGAAGTAATTGATAAAAACGAACTAAAGAATAAAGAAATTATTTTTATGCCTCTTAAAGAAAATAATTCTTGTGCAGAAGAAAATTTATCAAGTGCTATGAATATGCTTTATAAGGTAAATGCGTTTATAAAGTTAATAAAGAATCATGGAATAGAGAGTTCGAATATGACATTAATCACAAATAGTGCACTTTCGATTGGTAATAATAATAATAATAATTTTTACAATTCAATATTAAATGGCTATGTAAAATCTGCTCAAGAAGAGAATTGCAATATTCGATATTTAGATTTTGATGGAGTCTCATATAACAAAGAAAATATTCTTAGTGAAATGAGTTATTTTGAAAAAGTGAATTATATATATAGAGAAAACAATAAATACATGACAAAAATAAAACAGATAGAAACAAAAAAATCTATACTTTTATCAGAATTCAAAAATAATGAATTTTATATAATTGTAGGTGGGACTGGTGGAATTGGAAGAATAATATCCGAATTTCTAATAGAAAAATATAATTCGAAAATTTTGATTTATGGAAGAGATAATCTAGATGAAAATGTTGAAAAAGAATTATTTATAAAGAAATTATCTGAAAAAGGTGTAGTTGAATATTATAATACAAAATTAAAATTAAATAATGAATTAGATATTGAAAGAGAAATTTCTGCTTTTGAATCGAGACATGATACTAAATTAGCCGGAATTATAAACTTATCAGGTAATATCGAACAAAGTATGGTTCATAATCAGACATCAAGGGATTTAGATGAATTTATCAGAATGAAAGCAAGTACTAGTCTACTACTGACTAATATAGTTTCTAAGAGAAAAGGTGTAAGACTTATACTGACTTCGTCTGCAAGAGTAATAAAGCCCGGTATTTCTAATTCTACTTATTGTAGTGGTTGCGAATTCAATAGAAATATAAGTGCTTATTTAAGAAATACACAAAATATAAAATCTACATGTATTTCTTGGAGTCAATGGGAAAATACAGGAATGAATAAGAACCTTGAAATAAGCAATATGTTATTAAAACAAGGTTTTATGTTAATTGACCCAAGAGCAGGTGTTAACAGTATGGTTGCATCTTTGGCTATGGCAAATCCTGATATTATTGTAGGGATAGATAGAGATATTTTTGCAAAAGGTGACTCTAGCAAATTTAGTGAGGATAAAATTATAGAATTCAAGACATTGGATAATTTGGGAGAAAATCAAGAAAATCTTGTTGAAATTATCGAAAGTGAGATAGAGAGAGCAGGTCTAAAGTATGACTATTTAATTCAATACACAGACAAATTTGAAGGCTCTCAAGTGTTAACAGAAAAGTTAGATTTTGATTTACGCCATAATGAGGTAATGAAACCACGTAACGAAATTGAAAATAAATTATTAAAATGTTGGAACAAAGTTTTTGGTGAAGAAAATATTGGAATTAATAATAGATTTTTTGAGCTTGGCGGAGATTCAATTAAATTACTTAAATTAATATCACTTATTAAAGAAGAGTTTAGAGTAAATATAAAAAGTAAAGAATTATTTAGATTACAAACGATAGAAAAACAAGCAGAGTTGATAAATGAAAAATTAGGATAGATAGTTTTAAGTATGATAGATTGCAAAATCAAATGAGATTCCCAAAGACAATGTATGGTATTCTTTTATAACTATATTAAAAGTTTTAGTATTTCATCATTCTACTATTTTAATAGAATTTAAAAGATGTAATTACAGTTATATATCAACAAATGCTAAAAAAAAACACTAAAAAGTTTTGATTCCGATAGAGGAGGTGATAAAAATACAAATGGGTTATTTTAAGAATATTATCTAAATAGAACGAATTTTTCAAAAAAATTTATAGATATAATTATTAAAAAATTAATTGAGCTTAATAATAAATCTATAAATTATCTTAATTTTAAAAATTCATTTGAATAATTTGTACACGAACTTAGTTTATTGTAAGCGTCGCAATAATATTTGTAATTCAACATTTATAAAAATATTGGAGGGAAAGAATAGATGAACAAAGTATTTTATCAAGGAAATATAGTGGACGAATCCGAAGTATCAATAAGTATAAAATCAAAAGCATTCAATTATGGGTTGGCTTGCTTTGAAGGAATAAGAGCATATTGGGATGATGAAGAAAAACAATTATATGGATTTTGTATGAAAGAGCATTATGAAAGATTATTTGAATCTTGTAAATGCCTAAATATGAAAATACCATATACAGTAGAGGAGTTATGTGACATTACAAAAAAATTGCTAAGATCCAATAATCATAGAACTACAACATATATAAGACCAATAGTATATAAAGGCTCAGAAACACTTAAGCCATCACTTAGAGAACCAGATGATAGAATAGTGATGTATACGGAACCCATTGGATCATATTCAGGAAAAGAAGAACTTAGAGTAGCAGTATCAAGTTGGAGAAGAATAACAGATAATTCACTACCACCAAGAGTAAAAGCTACAGCGGGGTATCTAAATTCAGCTTTAGCATCATTAGAAGCAACAAGAAAAGGATATGATGAAGCAATATTTCTTACTAATTCAGGAGTAATATGTGAAGGACCGGGAGAAAATATATTCTTTGTAAAAAAAGGCAAACTATTAACACCACCTACAAGTGATGATATTTTAGAAGGAATAACAAGAGAATTGATAATAAAACTTGCAAAAAATGAGTTAGACATGGAAGTGCAAGAAAGGTCAATAGCAAGAACCGAACTGTATAATTCACAAGAAGTCTTTTTTTCAGGAACAGCAATGGAAGTAACAGCAGTAGTAGAAGCGGATGATAGAATAATAGGAACGGGACATCAAGGTGAAGTGTGTAAAAAGCTAAAAGAGTTATTTCAAAAAGTAGGCGTTGGAAAATTAAAAGGATATGAAAATCTAGTGGAAAAAGTTTATTAAAAAGAATTTGAGGACACTCTTTTTTTAGTATAGTAAAAATGTCATTGTAGTAAATTTTTCTAAAATGTAGCAAAAATATATTTCAACAATAATAATACATAGACACAATATTGAACATTCATCGTATAAAAAGCAAGGAGCTAAAAATGAAAGAACGTATTATGTATATGACAGCTGCACAAAGAAGCCAATGGTTTTTCTTTAAAACTAATCCTGAAAGTCCATTTTATAACAACATAGTTACATTTAAAGTATCTGGAAGAGTAGTAAATACGGATTTAATAAAAGCCTTAAAATATTTAGTTGAAAAGCACGAGACGCTAAGAACTAGGTTTTATGTGGAGGATGGCAAGTATTTACAGAGAATAAGTGAAAAAATAGATTTTGAGATACCTATTATCGATCTCTCGAATTATTCTAAGAAAAAATTAAAAGAAGAAAAAATTAAAATAGAGAGGTATATATCGGAGAAACCGATTAATCTTGTTGAAGAATATCCATTTAGTTTTACATTATTAAAAATTAGTGATAATGAAACAATAATTTTAGCATGTTTACATCATATTATTTCAGATGGTTGGTCAATGAGAGTAATCATGAACGAATTAAGGAGTATTTATAGAAAACTTCTTAATAATATAAAAGTTGATTTAGAGTTGCCATATACCTATTCCATGTATTCATCAGAGGAAAGTAATTTGTTTGAAAGTGATGAATTTAATAAACAAAGAAATTTTTGGAAAGAGAAATTAAAAGGAGATATTGAAACAGCGACTTTGCCTATAGATAAGGTTAGAAAAAAAATTAACAAGAACGTGGGTAAAACACACATATTTAATTTATCAGAAGATGTATATAGAAATATGAAAAATATAGCTTCAGAAAATGGCACAACTGTGTATATGTTTTTAATTACAACTTTTTCTATGTTTATGCAAAAATTAACAAAAGAAAGTACAGTAATGTTTGGAACAATAAATGCAAATAGAGAAAAAGAAAATACTGATAAGTTAATTGCTTTTTTCGCAAATACTTTACCATTAAGGTTGGAGATAGATAAAGAAATTAGTTTTATAAATAATTTAGAGTCTATTACGGATCAGCTTATAGAAATATACGACAATAAAGAAGTACCTTTTGAGATTATTGTAACAGATAAGGGTGTAAGAAGTTATCAGGGGCTCAATCCGCTATTCCAGATAATGTTTGTATATCAAAATAGTATTATTAACTCAATTAGTGACAAAGATTTTACTTTAGATTTTGCGGTTATACCAAATCAAACTTCAAAATTTGATTTAACAATACATTTTTTTGAGAAAGCAGAAAAATTAGAAGTTAGATTTGAATATAATAGTGATTTGTTATTAGAAACAACTATATCAATTTGGGAAAAACAATTTGTAGATATAATTGAAAAGTGTATAAATAACCCCAATGCAAAGGTTGAAGAGTTAGAAAGCATAAGTGAGGAAGAAAAATTTCTTATATTAAATAGTTTTAACAACACTGAGAGAGAATATCCAAGAAATAGTTGCCTTTCAGAAATTTTAGATGAAAATGTAAGAAAATATGGAGAAATGATTGCACTGACTAAGGGAAAAGTTACCTTAACTTACAAGGAATTGAACTACAAAAGCAATCTTATAGCTAAGATACTTATCGAAAGTGGCATCAAACCAAAAGATTCAGTAGCAATTGTAGCAGAAAGAGAGATTGAAGTAATACTAGGAATAATGGGGATTGTTAAAGTGGGTGCTCTTTATCTGCCAATAGATAGTGATTTACCGTCAGAAAGAAAGAAATTTATTCTCAATGATAGTAATTCCAAGTTGATTCTTACATTAGATAAGTGCGAAGAAGTTGAGGGAGTAAGAGCTATATCTTTATTAGATATGGTCAAGAAAGAGGAAGAAGTTGAAAATATATCAGTAAAGCTTGAACCAGAGGATTTAGCATACATTATGTACACATCTGGTTCTACTGGTATCCCTAAGGGAGTTATGATAACACAGAGAAATGTTATTAGACTAGTAAAAAATAATAAATTTATAGATTTAACTAGAGTAAATATATTACAAGCAGGGACTATGGTATTTGATGCATCAACGTATGAGATATGGGGCAGCTTATTGAATGGTGGATGTTTATGTTTAATAGACAAAGACGATTTAATGAACTGCAAGAAACTAAAGCAGATAATAAAAGATAAGAAAATAGATACAGCTTTCTTTACTGTAGCATTGTTTAATCAGCTAATATCTGATGATGTAAGTGTTTTTGATGGTTTAAGTAGCGTTATGGCTGGCGGAGATAAACTATCAGAATCTCATGTAAATAAATTAAGAGAGCATAATAAAGATATTAGAATAATAAATGGTTATGGACCTACTGAAAATACTACTTTTACAACAACATATGATATAGGAAAAGATGAAGAAAAAATATTTATTGGTAAGCCTATATCAAATACTCAAGTATATATAATGGATGGCATGAAACTTTGTGGAATAGGTGTACCGGGAGAGTTATGTACATCTGGTGATGGTGTGGCAAGAGGATATTTAAATAACAAAGAACTTACAAATGATAAGTTCATAGATAACCCATTCGGTCAAGGGAAATTGTATCGAACTGGAGATCTTGCTAGATGGAATAGTGAAGGAAACATTGAATTTTTAGGAAGAATAGATCAGCAAGTAAAACTGAGAGGATTTAGAATTGAACTTGGAGAAATCGAAAATGTTATTTCAAAACAAGTTGGAGTTAAGGATGTAGTAGTAACAGTACAAGGTGAAGAAGAAAAATTATTATGTGCTTTTGTAGTATCGCCTGAAAAGATAGACCTACAAAAGATAAGAGAAGAAATAGCAAAAGAATTACCAAGCTATATGATACCGGTACTAAGGCAACTTGAAAGCTTACCACTAAACAAAAATGGAAAGGTGGATAAGAAAAAATTACCAAAGATTGAGTATCAAAGTACAAAGGTATTTAAGGAAGCATCTTCACCAGAAGAGAAAATAATAAA
>PDWI01030092.1_pt1 | contig 15025 bp, 10 predicted proteins | sample 1430891 | NCBI WGS metagenome assembly PDWI01 (sample SAMN01162508, study PRJNA174530) | Oral metagenome, whole genome shotgun sequencing project. | biome: Marine environment; feature: Marine mammal; material: Swab sample of the gingival sulcus; isolation source: swab sample of gingival sulcus... | reverse complement strand
TCGCGGGTGTGAACGTGGGAGGGCGCCGGACCACGTGGGCCGCGCCGGGCCGGCAACCGGCACACCCGGCCTGGGTGAAAACCTGCACAATATACCGGTGACCGACGCCGCCCCCGACCAAGGCATCCCGGACCGAGCCCGCCAGCAGTGGGCCGACCTGGCCGAGCAGATCCGCACCGCGCAGTTCGCCTACTACGTCAAGGACGCGCCGGTCATGAGCGACGCGGAGTTCGACCAGCTACTGCGGAAACTGCAGGACCTGGAGACCGAACACCCCGGGCTGCGGGTTCCGGACTCGCCCACCCAGCAGGTGGGCGGCACGTTCTCCACCGAGTTCACCGCGGTGGACCACGTGCAGCGGATGCTCAGCCTGGACAACGCGTTCTCCGAGGACGAGCTGCGGGCCTGGTACGCGCGGGTGGTCGAGGAAACCGGAACCCACCCGAAACTGCTGTGCGAGTTGAAGATCGACGGGCTGGCGGTCAACCTGCTCTACCAGAACGGCCAGCTCACCCGAGCGCTCACCCGCGGCGACGGGCGCACCGGCGAAGACGTGACCCTGAACGTGCGCACCATCGACGATGTGCCCACCCAACTCACCCCGAGCCCGCAGGTCGGCATCCCGGAACTGGTCGAGGTCCGCGGTGAGGTCTACTTCCCGATCGAAGCGTTCGCCGATCTCAACGCCGGCCTGGTTGCGGCCGGTAAGCCCCCGTTCGCCAACCCACGCAACTCCGCCGCCGGATCGTTGCGGCAGAAGGACCCCCGCATCAGCGCCCAGCGGCCGCTGCACATGCTGGTGCACGGCATCGGCGCCAACCAGGGCCTGGACGTGACCACCCAATCCGGCGCCTACCGAGCGCTACGGGAGTGGGGACTGCCCACCTCCACCCGCGCCACGGTACTCAGCAGCATCGACGAGGTGCTCGCCTATATCCGTTCCTACGAGCAGCAACGGCACAGCCTGGACCATGAGATCGACGGCGTGGTGGTCAAGGTCGACGACATCAGTCTGCAGCGCCGGCTCGGCGCGACGTCGCGTGCGCCGCGGTGGGCCCTCGCCTACAAGTACCCGCCGGAAGAAGTCACCACCACGTTGCTGGACATCCGGGTCAACGTGGGCCGCACCGGCCGCGTCACCCCGTATGCGGTGATGGAGCCGGTGCTGGTGGCCGGGTCAACCGTGGAGATGGCCACCTTGCACAACGCGCACGAGGTGAAACGCAAGGGCGTGCTGGTCGGTGACACCGTGGCGATCCGGAAGGCGGGCGACGTCATTCCTGAGGTGCTCGGCCCGGTGGTGGACCTCCGGCCCGATGACGCGCGCGAATTCCGGATGCCGACCCATTGCCCGGCTTGCGGCGCCGAGCTCGCCCCGCAGAAGGAGGGCGACAAGGACATCCGCTGCCCCAACTCCCAGTATTGCCCCGCCCAACTGGTGGAGCGGCTGTTCAGCCTGGCGTCCCGGTCCGCGTTCGACATCGAAGCCCTCGGTTGGGAAGGCGCCACTGCCTTGCTGGAATCCGGCGTCGTCGCCGATGAAGGAGACCTGTTCGCCCTCACCGCCGAACAACTGCGCACGGTTGCGCTGTTCACCCGCGCCGTCAAGAAAACCGATCCCGTCGAGAGTGTTCTGAATGGAAGGGTGCTGTCCGCCAACGGGATCCGGCTGCTGGAGAACCTGCGACAGGCCAAGGCGCAACCGTTGTGGCGGGTACTGGTGGCCTTGAGTATCCGCCACGTCGGTCCCACCGCCGCCCGGGCGCTGGCCGCCGAACTGGGCAGCATCCAGGCGATTCGTGACGCCGACGAGGAACGCTTGGCCGAAGTCGACGGCGTAGGTCCCACCATCGCCGAATCCGTCCGGGAGTGGTTCACCGTCGGCTGGCATCGGGACATCCTCACCAAGTGGGAGGCGGCAGGGGTCCGCATGGCCGATGAAGCGCACGCCGACGTGCCGCGCCCGTTGGCCGGGCTCACCGTCGTGGTCACCGGTTCACTGGCCGGATACTCCCGTGACGGCGCCAAGGAGGCCATCCTCGCCGCCGGCGGTAGAGCATCCGGGTCGGTCAGCAAGAAAACCGACTACGTCGTGATCGGCGACAACCCTGGCAGCAAGGCCGACAAGGCCCGCGACCTTGGCGTCCGCGTCTTGGACGAGGCCGGCTTCGCTGTGTTACTCAGTACCGGGAAACCACCCGAAGGCTAAGCGACGCGTGCGGGCGACAGCCGTTGACCCGTGGCCACTTCGGCGATCGACGCCGACACGGTCCCACGAAGCTGAGCACCTCTGACGGCAGGCAATGCCTTTCGCGGGGTTGATCGGTACCCGCGACCGAGCCCGGCCGGAGACCGCCTGCGCGACGGAGTAGCGGTTTCCCCGGCAGGGGCTTCACCCCGAGGCCAGGGACCGCGCAGCCAGCGCCGCGCACGAGGTGGTTGATCGGTGCCAAGCGGGACGATCCGCACCAGTAGACTGCTGTGCCATGCCGCTTCGCACCCAAGACGTCGCCAAGCTGGCCGCGCTGGCCCGCATCGACCTCACCGACGACGAACTGGACATCATGACCGGTGAACTGCAGGCCATCCTGTCGGCCGTGCGGACCGTGTCCGAGGCCGTCGGCCCGCACGTCGAAGCCACCAGCCATCCCATCGCGATGACCAACGTGTTCCGGGCGGACGTCGTGACCCCCGGCCTCACCCAGGACCAGGCGCTGTCCGGCGCCCCGCAGAAAGCCGAAGGCCGGTTCCAGGTGCCGCGCATCCTGGACGAGGAGTGACGCCGATGCCCAGCCTCACCGACCCCACCCGTGCCACCGCGGCGGACCTCGGCGCCGCCGTCGCCGCCGGCGAGATCACCAGCGAAGCCGTCACCGCCGCCCACCTGGAGCGTATCCGTGCCGTCGACGACGCCGTGCACGCCTTCCTCAACGTGGACGCGGACGGCGCGCTGGCCGCCGCCCGGGACGTCGACGCCCGCATCGCCGCGGGCGAGAAGCTGCACCCGTTGGCAGGGGTACCCATCGCCGTCAAGGACGCGCTGGCCACCGCCGGGCAACCGACCACCTGCGGGTCCAAGATCCTGCAAGGCTGGGTACCGCCGTACGACGCCACCGTGGTCGCCCGGCTGCGCGCCGCCGGGCTGCCGATCCTGGGCAAGACCAACATGGACGAGTTCGCGATGGGCTCCTCGACCGAGCATTCCGCTTACGGGCCCACCCGCAACCCGTGGGACACCGGCCGCATCCCCGGCGGCTCCGGCGGCGGGTCGGCCGCCGTACTGGCATCGTTCACCGCGCCGCTGGCGCTGGGCAGCGACACCGGTGGGTCGATCCGGCAGCCGGCTGCCGTCACCGGAACTGTCGGTGTCAAACCGACGTACGGCGGGGTGTCCCGGTACGGGCTGGTCGCGATGGCCTCCAGCCTGGACCAGGTCGGGCCGTGCGCGCGCACCGTCACCGACGCCGCCTTGCTGCACAGCGTCATCGGCGGGCACGACCCGTGCGACTCCACCAGCCTGCCCGACCCACTGGAGAACGGGGAGGATCTGGGCGTACTGGTCGAGGCGGCGCGGCAGGGCCCGGACGCCTTGCGCGGAGTGCGGATCGGGGTGCCCACCCAGCTCAACCCGGATGAGGGCTATCAGGCCGGGGTGCTGGCGCAGTTCCGTGCCGCCCTGGACGTGCTGGCCGACGCCGGTGCCCGGATCAGTGAGGTGTCCTGCCCCAACTTCGAGTACGCGCTGGCCGCTTATTACCTGATCATGCCCAGCGAGGCGTCCTCTAACCTGGCCCGCTTCGACGCGATGCGCTACGGGCTGCGGCAATCGCCACCGCACGGACCGGTGACCGCGCAGACGGTGATGTCGCACACGCGTGACGCCGGGTTCGGCGCGGAGGTCAAGAGGCGCATCATCCTGGGCACCTACGCCCTGTCGGCGGGGTACTACGACGCCTACTACGGGTCGGCGCAGAAGGTCCGCACCCTGGTCCAACGCGACTTCGCTGCCGCGTTCGAGCAGGTCGACGTGCTGGCCTCACCCACCGCTCCCACCACCGCGTTCCCGCTGGGGGAGCGGCTGGGCGACCCGATGGCGATGTATCTCAACGACATCGCCACCATCCCGGCCAACCTGGCCGGCGTGAGCGGGTTGTCACTGCCGTGCGGGCTGGCCGCCGAGGACGGGTTACCCGTCGGGTTCCAGCTGCTGGCCCCCGCCCGGGGCGATGCCCGGCTGTACCGGGTGGGGTCCGGCCTGGAGGCGTTGCTGACCCAGTCGTGGGGCGGGGTGTTGCTGGACCGCGTGCCTGCCCTGCCCGACACCACCACTGGCACCGGCAAGGAGGGGGCGGCATGAGCGTGGCGACCCAGGAAGAGGTGATGGCCTACCAGGACGTCGTCGCCGCCTACGACCCCGTTCTCGGGCTGGAGGTCCACGTCGAGCTGAGCACCGTATCGAAGATGTTCTGCGGCTGCGCCACCACGTTCGGCGCCGAGCCGAACACCCAGGTGTGCCCGGTCTGCCTGGCGTTGCCCGGCGCGCTGCCGGTGGTCAACGGCACCGCGGTGGAATCGGCAATGAAAATCGGTCTGGCACTTGGGTGTTCGATCGCGCCGCAGTGCCGGTTCGCGCGCAAGAACTACTTCTACCCGGACATGCCGAAGAACTTCCAGACCTCCCAGTACGACGAGCCCATCGCGTTCGACGGGGCCATCGAGCTTCAGGTTTCCGCATCCGAGCACGGCGAGGCGTTCACCTTCACCGTCCCGATCGAGCGGAGTATTCGCTGGTGGACTACAACCGGGCCGGGATCCCGCTGATCGAGATCGTCACCAAGCCCATCGAAGGGGCCGGCCCGCGCGCACCGGAGGTGGCCCGCGCGTTCGTGGCCACGCTGCGGGACCTGTTGCGCGGCCTCGGCGTGTCCGACGTGCGGATGGAACAGGGCTCGCTGCGCTGCGACGCCAACGTGTCACTGCGCCCCAAGGTGGGCGATGATCCGTCGGCTCCCGCTCAGCGGGAGGTGGCGTTCGGCACCCGCAGCGAGACCAAGAACGTCAACTCGCTGCGCAGCGTGGAACATGCTGTGCGGTACGAGATGACCCGGCACGCCGCCAGGCTGGCCCGAGGTGAGCGGGTGGTGCAGGAGACCCGGCACTGGCACGAAGACACCGGGCTGACCACGCCCGGCCGGTCCAAGGAGGAGGCGGAGGACTACCGGTACTTCCCGGAGCCGGACCTGGTGCCGGTGCGTTGCGATGCCGAGTGGGTGGAGCAGGTACGGGCCGGGCTGCCCGCGACGCCGGCCCAACGGCGGGCCGGCTGGCAACGGGACTGGGGATTGACCGACCTGGAGTTGCGTGACGTGGTCAACGCGGGCGCCGGGGAACTCATCGAGGCCACCGTTGCCGCGGGGGCGACCCCGGCCGCCGCCCGCAAGTGGTGGATGGGTGAACTATCCCGGCGAGCCAAGGCTGAGGGGGTCGAGCTGGCCGCAGTGCCTGCCACCCCCGCGCAGGTGGCCGAGCTGGCGGGCCTGGTCGAGGCGGGCCGGCTGACCGATGCGATGGCTCGCCAGGTCCTGGACGGCGTGCTGGCCGGCGAAGGTGAACCGGATGCGGTCGCGGCCGCCCGGGGGCTGGAAGTGGTGGACGACGCGGATGCGCTCAGCGCAGCCATCAATAAGGCCATAGCGGACAACCCGGACGTGGCGGAGAAGGTTCGCGGTGGCAAGCACGCGGCCGCGGGGGCCCTCATCGGGTCGGTCATGAAACAGATGCGTGGGCAGGCCGACGCAGCACGCGTACGCGAACTCATCATGGCGCGACTAACCTAACCGCGCGACTGCGGCTACCCTACTGGCTAGTGGGTAGTCCACGACGAGCGGGGGTGAAACCCATGGCGGTGGCTCCTCCGGTCGTGCAGACGTGGGAGCGGCGGACCCTGATCGCCACTGCTGTGGTGGCTGCGGTGGTCGCCGCCCTCGGTCTCGCCGATGCCTGGCAAGCGGTGCCGCTGGCTCATCTGGGCGTGGCCGGTGTCCACACCTTGTTCGGTGTCGCCATGCTTCGCCGCAGCGGCCGGGAACCCGGCGCTCGGCTGCTACGAATAGTCGGCCTCGGGTGGCTGGCGTGGGCCATCGGCGAACTGAGCACCGCGGGCGAGCAGATCAGGTCCGGTGCCGCCGTCTATCCCGCCTTCGGAGATGCCGGCTCACTGTTCATCATCCCCCTGCTGCTGGCCGCAGCCGTGGTCTTGCCGCGGCACCGTTGTGAACCATGGGAACGACTCCGCATCGCCAGCGAGTCCCTCATGCTGGCTACCGCGCTCACCGTGCTGTGGTGGACCGTGCTCGGGGTGGCGCAGTGGCCGGCGCCGCTGACCTGGCCTCAGCAATGGCTACTCGTGCTGGTCCCGCTGAAATGCGGGCTGTGGGCGCTCACCTTCGTGCTGGCCATGCGGCAGAAGACCTGGCCGTTCACGCTGTTGTTCATCACCGCCTGTGTCTACGTCCCCGTCGAACTGGTCACCGGCAAGGTTGGCGAGGCCGGGGAATCGCCGTGGCTGCTCGGGGTGATGATCGTGCTCGCCGCCGGCCCGGCCGGGGTGGGCGCGATCCGGGTCCGGCAAAACCCGCAGGTCGTCAACGAGCGCAGCGCCGCGCGGGCGCAAAGCCACCGACAGGTGTGGACCAACTCGGCCGCCTTCGCCACGTTCCTGGCATCCATCGGTGTGTTGATGGGCGGCTCCGACTCCGGCACGTTCCTCAGCGGCTGGTTCGGGGTGATGGTGATCGCCGTCGTCATGGTGTTCGCCGTCAGCCTGTGGTTGCGTGACTTCGCCCGGCTGCAGCAGTTCATCTACCTGACCGATCAACTGTCCGAGATGGCATTCAGCGACCCCCTGACCAAGGTGGGTAACCGGCGGGCCCTGGAGGCCTTCTTCGAGCAGGCGTGGGAACGGCCGCTCGGCCGGGCCGGGCCGCCGGTGAGCTTGTTGACCGTAGACCTGGACGGCTTCAAGGACGTGAATACGCTGCTGGGGCACGGCAGCGGTGACCAGCTGCTGTCCTCGGTGGGTGGGGCGCTGTCCAAAGTATGCGGCCGGGACAATGTGTACCGGATGGGCGGCGACGAGTTCGCGGTCACCTGGCTCGGCAACACCCAGGGCGCGCTCGCCCTGGGCGAGCAGATCCTCGACGAGGTACGGGACGTGTCGATGCAGCTGCCCGGCGTCGGCCGGGTCGGGTTGTCGGCCAGTATCGGCATCGCGACGATGCAACCAGGCCAGCCCGATGAGGGCGGGCATGTCGGCCACTGGTCCACGCTTTTGTTGCGGTCCGGTGAGGCGATGCGTTCGGCCAAGACCTCCGGTAAGGCGCAGGTCGCCCTCTACAGTAGGCCGATGGCCGAGGCCACCCGGCGGCGTTCCGCTATCGAACGACGCATGCGGGACCAACTGGCCGGGCCCGGGGTGACCGTTCGCTACCAGCCACTGGTGCATTTGGCCACCGGCAAGTTGATCGGGTTCGAGGCGCTGGCGCACTGGAACGACGAGGATCTGGGGCTGCTCCAACCCGCCGAATTCATCGCCGTGGCCGAGGACACCGGACTGATCAGCGACCTCGGCCATCAAGTGCTGGTCCGGGCGCTGGCCGACCTGCACGAATCCGGGGCCGCCGCCAGCGGGTTGTGGATGAGCGTCAACGTCTCCGCGCTGCAGTTGAGGTCACCTGGGTTCATCGGTGTCGTGGTCGAGGCGCTGTCCAAGGCCCGGATCCCCGCCTCCCAGCTGGTCATCGAAGTCACCGAATCGTTGTCCATCGCCGACGGTGACGTCGCGGCCGAGACCCTGCAGACGTTGAGCGAGCTCGGTGTCGTCGTGGCGCTCGACGATTTCGGCACCGGGTACTCCTCGCTGGCCTACCTGTCCCGGTTGCCCGTGCAACTGCTGAAACTCGACCGGGAGATCGCCCAGAACCTGGCCTCACCGCGGGTGCGTTCGGTGGCCAAGGCCGTCATCGACATGGCCACCTCGCTGCAGGTGGACGTCCTCGCCGAAGGGCTGGAGTCCGCCGATCACGTGGAACAGTCCAGGGCGATCGGCGCCACCCTCCCGGCTCGGGGTGCGCCGCGACGACCGGTACGCACCGCAAGGGCGCTCGCCGGTGGTGGTGCGCCAGCAGTTCCGCGGCGACAGCGGGTAGCACCGGCGGAGTCCCAACTCGGCTCATCGCCACGTTCGCTGCCGAACGACCGGAGCAGTCCGGGTCACAGCAGCTCATGCGCAGCGCGATCGGAATCGCCGGGCTCAAGCTGAGTGCGTCGACGCTGCGCCCAGACCTGTCGGACATCGGTGCCGCAGCGGTGGGGTATCAGCTGGGCCGGCGCCCGGACTGACCGCCCCGGCATGCCCGCCTGCTGCAGAGGACTACACTTCGCTGCATGGTCAGCATGCAGGCAGGCATCGACAACAAGCCACGCTCCCGTGACGTCACCGACGGCCTGGAGAAATCCGCCGCCCGCGGGATGCTGCGTGCCGTCGGCATGGACGACGCCGACTTCGTCAAACCCCAAGTGGGTGTGGCTTCCTCGTGGAACGAGATCACCCCCTGCAACCTGTCGCTGGACCGGCTGGCCAAAGCTGCCAAGGACGGGGTGCACGCCAAGGGCGGCTACCCGCTGGAGTTCGGCACCATCTCCGTCTCCGACGGCATCTCGATGGGGCACGAAGGCATGCACTTCTCGCTGGTGTCTCGGGAGATCATCGCCGACAGTGTGGAAACCGTCATGATGGCCGAACGCCTGGACGGTGCGGTGCTGCTGGCGGGATGTGACAAGTCCTTGCCCGGAATGCTGATGGCCGCGGCCCGGCTGGATCTGTCGGCTGCGTTTCTGTACTCCGGCTCCATCCTGCCCGGCATCGCCAAGCTCTCCGACGGTTCCGAGCGCGAGGTCACCATCATCGATGCGTTCGAGGCCGTCGGTGCGTGCGCGCGGGGGCTGATGTCGCGCCAAGATGTGGACGCCATCGAGCGGGCCATCTGCCCGGGGGAGGGCGCCTGCGGCGGCATGTTCACCGCGAACACCATGGCCAGCGGATTCGCCCGCCGCAGCGGGCAGGCCGTCGTCGACATGCTCAACGCCGGCATCACCGCCCGCGACGTCCTCACCCGGGAGGCGTTCGAGAACGCCATCGCGGTGGTCATGGCCTTCGGCGGGTCGACCAACGCGGTGCTGCACCTGCTGGCCATCGCCCACGACGCCGATGTCGACCTGAGCATGGACGACTTCGCCCGCATCGGGGCCCGGGTTCCGCACCTGGCCGACGTGAAACCGTTCGGCCGCCACGTCATGGTCGACGTCGACCGCATCGGTGGCGTCCCGGTCGTCATGCGCGCACTGCTCGACGCCGGACTGCTGCACGGGGAGGCGTTGACCGTCACCGGAAAAACGGTGGCGGAGAACCTGTCCGACATCGCCCCGCCCGACCCGGACGGCCTCGTGCTGCGGGCGATGAACAACCCCATCCACCCCAGCGGCGGGATCACCGTCCTGTCCGGATCGCTGTGCCCGGAGGGCGCGGTGGTGAAGTCGGCCGGATTCGACGCCCACGTCTTCGAGGGAACGGCGCGGGTCTTCGACGGGGAGCGCGCCGCCATGGACGCGTTGGAAGACGGCACCATTTCCGTCGGCGACGTGGTGATCATCCGCTACGAGGGCCCCAAAGGCGGGCCGGGCATGCGGGAGATGCTGGCCATCACCGGGGCCATCAAGGGCGCCGGACTGGGCAAGGAGGTGCTGCTGGTCACCGACGGCCGGTTCTCCGGCGGCACTACCGGGCTGTGCGTCGGGCACGTGGCGCCGGAGGCCGTGGACGACGGGCCCATCGGCTACGTCCGCGACGGGGACCGGATCCGGCTCGACGTGGCCGCCGGCACGCTGGACCTGTTGGTCGACCCGGCCGAACTGGCCGCCCGTGGCCCGATCCAGCACCCGCGGCCCAAATACACCCGCGGAGTCCTGGCCAAGTACCGGCGGATGGTCGGCTCGGCATCGGGCGGGGCCGTCTGTGACTGAACCGTACGCTGCCGGGGCCGCGTGCTCGGGGTTCACGAGTGCGTGGACACCGCGTCCGTATGTTGAGACGTGGCGGTGTTCCAGTTGACAGCGATGCAGCAACAGGACAACGTTGCGGTATGCGACCCACCACCCTGGTAGTAGTTCTGCGGCGCGCGAGTCGCTGACCTACTGCTGCGGTCGCGCGCCAACCCCTCAACCCGGCCCGGGAGAGGGGTTTTTTCGTGCCGATGTGAGCGGCGCACCGGAAAGGACAGGAATAACCCATGAGCGGAACACCGATACCTGGCCCGCGCCCGGGCAGCCCCGGGCACATGCCCACGCTCGAACAGGTCACCGGTGCCCAGAGCCTGGTTCGATCGCTCGAAGAAGCCGGCGTCGAGATCATTTTCGGCATCCCCGGCGGCAACATTCTGCCCGCCTACGATCCGCTGATGGACTCACAACGCTTGCGGCACATCCTGGTCCGGCACGAGCAGGGAGCCGGGCACGCGGCCCAGGGCTACGCCCAGACGCACCACACCCCAGGCGTCTGCATGGCCACCTCCGGGCCGGGAGCCACCAACCTGGTGACCCCGCTGGCCGACGCCTACATGGATTCCGTGCCGATCGTGGCCGTCACCGGGCAGGTGGGCAGCGCCGCCATCGGGACAGACGCCTTTCAGGAAGCCGATATATCCGGCATCTCCTACCCGATCACCAAACACAACTACTTGGTCACCGATCCCGCGGAAATCCCACGGGCCATCGCGGAGGCATTCCATATTGCCTCCACCGGGCGTCCCGGCCCGGTGCTGGTCGACATCACCAAGGACGCGCTGCAGGCCAAGACCACCTTCACCTGGCCACCGGCGATGCGGCTGACCGGTTACCGGCCGGTCACCCGCCCGCACGGCAAACAGGTGCGTGAGGCGGCCAGGCTGCTGGCCACCGCACGGCGCCCGGTGCTCTACGTCGGTGGTGGCGTGATCCGGGCCGGGGCGCACCAGGAACTGCGCCAGCTGGCCGATGCCTGCGGTGCCCCGGTGGTCACCACCCTGATGGCCCGGGGCGTGCTGCCCGACTCCCACCCCCAGAACCTGGGTATGCCGGGCATGCACGGCTCGGTACCCGCCGTCCTGGCCCTGCAGAAGGCCGACCTCATCGTCGCGCTCGGGGTCAGGTTCGACGACCGGCCGAGATCTCCAAGAACCGCACCGCCGACGTGCCCATCGTCGGGGACGCCCGCGAGGTCATCGCAGATCTGGCCGTCGCGTTCACCGCCGAGTTCGAAGCGGGTAACCAGCCCGACCTGGGCAGTTGGTGGAAGCAGCTGGACGGCCTGCGCACCACGTACAAGCTGGGCTACGACATCCCCAGCGACGGTATGCTCGCCCCGCAGCACGTGATCGAGCGCATCGGTGCCATCGCCGGCCCGGAAGCGGTCTACGTGGCCGGTGTCGGGCAGCATCAGATGTGGGCCGCACAGTTCATCTCCTACGAACGCCCCGGCGCCTGGCTGAACTCCGGTGGCCTGGGCACCATGGGCTACGCGCTGCCGGCGGCCATGGGCGCCAAGGTCGGGGATCCCGGCCGGACCGTGTGGGCCATCGACGGTGACGGCTGCTTCCAGATGACCAACCAGGAACTGGCCACCTGCACCTTGAACGACATTCCCATCAAGGTGGCGGTCATCAACAACGCCAGCCTCGGCATGGTCCGTCAATGGCAGACCCTGTTCTACGAGGGCCGGTACTCCAATACCGACCTGCACACCCAGCAGGGTGCCGACCGGCCGGTCAGGGTGCCCGACTTCGTCACGCTGGCCGAGGCCTACGGTGCGGCGGGCCTGCGCTGCGAGCGGGAGAAGGACGTCGATGCCACCATCGAGCAGGCCATGCACATCAACGACCGGCCCGTGGTGGTGGATTTCGTGGTCTCCCGCGATTCCATGGTCTGGCCGATGGTGCCTGCCGGAGTGTCCAACGACGAGGTGCAGTACGCCCGTGGCATGAGCCCGACCTGGGACCGGGAGGAGAACCCCGATGACTAAGCACACGCTGTCGGTGCTGGTGGAGAACCGGCCCGCGGTGCTCGCCCGCGTCGCCGGCCTGTTCGCCCGCCGCGGCTTCAACATCCACTCCCTCGCGGTGGGGCCGACCGAGCACGCGGAACTGTCCAGGATGACCGTCGTCGTCGACGTGGCCGACCTGCCGTTGGAACAGGTCACCAAACAACTGAACAAGTTGATCAACGTCATCAAGGTCGTCGAGCTGGACGAGACCGCGTGCATCAGCCGGGAGATGGTCCTGGTCAAGGTCAAGGCCACCCCGGCCAACCGCACCCAGGTGCTGGAGATCATCCAGATGTTCCGGGCCAAGGTGATCGACGTGGCCCCGGACTCCGTCATCGTCGAGGCCACCGGAACGCAGGACAAAGTCGACGCACTCATGCGCATGCTGGAACCGCACGGCATCAAGGAACTGGTCCAGTCAGGGGTCATCGCACTGGCCCGCGGACCCAAGGCGATGAACGAACGATCCTCCCGCAATCACTGAACCAACCACCACACCATTCTTTTGGAGTTTTCCATGGCAGAGATGTTCTACGACGACGACGCCGACCTGGCCGTCATCGCCGGCCGCACCGTCGCCGTGCTGGGCTACGGCAGTCAGGGCCACGCGCACGCGCTGAACCTGCGCGACTCCGGAGTCGACGTGCGAGTCGGACTCAAGGAGGGTTCAGCCAGCCGGGCCAAGGCGCAAGCCGAGGGACTGGACGTCATGACTCCGGCGCAAGCCTGTCAGGAAGCCGACGTCATCATGGTGCTGGCGCCGGACCCGGTGCAGCGCGCCCTGTACACCGAAGCCATCGAGCCGAACCTCAAAGACGGTGACGCACTGCTGTTCTCGCACGGTTTCAACATCCGGTTCGGCTACATCACCCCACCTGCCTCGGTCGACGTGGCCATGGTTGCTCCGAAGGGGCCCGGCCACCTGGTCCGGCGCGAATACGTCGACGGCAGAGGCGTTCCGGTCCTGGTCGCCGTCGAGCAGGACGCCACCGGCAACGCCTGGGCCCTCGCCTTGGCCTACGCCAAGGCGATCGGCGGGCTGCGGGCCGGTGGCATCAAGACCACGTTCACCGAGGAGACCGAGACCGACCTGTTCGGCGAACAGTCGGTGCTGTGCGGCGGCGCCTCGCAGTTGGTCATGTACGGTTTCGAGACCCTGGTGGAGGCCGGTTATCAACCGGAAGTGGCCTATTTCGAGTGCCTGCACGAGCTCAAGCTCATCGTCGACCTCATGTACGAGGGTGGCATCGCCAAGCAGCGGTGGAGCGTGTCCGACACCGCTGAGTACGGCGACTACGTGTCCGGGCCGCGGGTGATCGATCCCAGCGTGAAACAGAACATGAAAGCCGTGCTGGTCGACATCACCAACGGGTCTTTCGCCAAGCGTTTCATCGACGACCAGGACGCCGGGGCACCGGAGTTCAAACGGCTGCGTGCGCAGGCCGAACAGCACCCGATCGAGGCCACCGGCCGCGAACTGCGCAAACTGATGGCCTGGGTGTCCAGCGACGACGACTACACCGAAGGTACTGCCGCCCGATGAAACTCGCGGTCATCCCCGGTGACGGCATCGGCTCCGAGGTCGTCACCGAGGGGCTGAAAGTCCTTCGAGCGGTGGCCGGCACGGACACCGTGCAGACCACCGAGTACGACCTCGGCGCGGCCCGGTGGCACCGCACCGGCGAGACCCTGCCGGACAGTGTGCTGGCCGAGATCCGCCAGCAGGACGCGATCCTGCTGGGAGCGGTGGGTGACCCCACCGTGCCCAGTGGAGTGCTCGAACGTGACCTGTTGCTGCGGTTGCGGTTCGAACTCGACCAGTACGTCAACCTACGTCCGGCCCGGCTGTTCCCCGGGGTGAACTGCCCGTTGGCCGATCCCGGCGACATCGACTTCGTCGTCGTCCGGGAAGGAACCGAGGGACCCTACATCGGCAACGGGGGAGCCATGCGGGTCGGCACCCCGCAGGAGATCGCCACCGAAGTCTCGGTCAATACCGCGTTCGGCGTGCGCCGGGTGGTCCAGGACGCGTTCGCCCGCGCCCAGGCGCGAAGAAAGCGGCTCACCCTGGTGCACAAGCACAACGTGCTCACTCACGCCGGGCATCTGTGGCGGCGCACGGTGGAACAGGTGGGCGAACAGTTTCCCGACGTCACCCACGACTACCAGCACGTCGATGCGGCGACCATCTTCCTGGTCACCGACCCCGGCCGGTTCGATGTGATCGTCACCGACAACCTGTTCGGGGATATCGTCACCGACCTGGCCGCCGCGGTCAGCGGGGGGATCGGGCTGGCGGCCTCCGGCAACGTGAACCCGGACCGCACCGCCCCGTCGATGTTCGAGCCGGTCCACGGGTCCGCACCCGACATCGCCGGGCAGGGCAAGGCGGACCCCACCGCCACGGTTCTGTCGGTGGGCATGCTGTTGGCCCACCTCGGCCACCACGATCTTGCCGAGCTGGTCGATGAGGCCGTGGCCGCCGATCTGGCCGAACGCGGCAGCACGCCACGCAGCACCGCGCAGATCGGTGATGCGCTGGCCGAGCGCGTCCAGCGGTAGCCGTGCGGGTCCTGCGCCTCGTGGCGCAGTCACGCCCTGGCGTGGCGACCAGCGCCTGAGAACACCGGAACAGCAATGGGGAGGGCCACTACCGAAAGGGCACCGTCATGAGTGTTTTTCCCGTCACCGCCAACCCGTCACCGCGCCCCGCGCAGGAGCGGGCGGCGATCCTGGCCGAACCGGGGTTCGGTCAGCACTTCACCGATCACATGTTCGTGGCCACCTGGACCGAGGGCAGCGGCTGGCACGACGCGGGCGTGGTCCCGTACGGCCCGTTCTCCCTCGACCCGGCAGCCGCCGTACTGCACTACGCCCAAGAGGTGTTCGAGG
>PDWI01011842.1_pt1 | contig 15025 bp, 15 predicted proteins | sample 1430891 | NCBI WGS metagenome assembly PDWI01 (sample SAMN01162508, study PRJNA174530) | Oral metagenome, whole genome shotgun sequencing project. | biome: Marine environment; feature: Marine mammal; material: Swab sample of the gingival sulcus; isolation source: swab sample of gingival sulcus... | reverse complement strand
CCATTTATTTCTCCTAAATTTTTTTTATTAAAAATAGTTTATCATTGACTTATAATTTATGCAATTTAATTGTATTTTGGGATTACCTCTCTTTTTATTTGTAAAATACTTTTTTTTAAATTAAAATATGAGATTAATATTTAGGAGGTATTTAATGTTTAGTAAAGAGACTTATATTAAAAGAAGAGAAGAGTTGAAGAAAAATATTTCTTCCGGAGTGGTACTTTTAGCAGGTAATAGCGTTTGTTCTTTGAATTATAAATCTAATCTTTATAAGTTTAGGCAAGATAGTAGTTTTTTGTATTATTTTGGTTTAGACAAAGAGGATTTATTCGGTGTTATAGATATAGACAATGATATTGATTATATCTATGGAGATGATTTTACCATTGACGATATTATATGGATGGGAGAACAACCTGCTATTAAAGATCTGGCAGCAAGTGTTGGTATTAACAAAATAGGTTCAAAAGAAGATTTGTGCAAAGAATTGAGTTGCTTTATAGACCAAGGGAGAAAAATACATTATTTACCGCCTTATAGAGGAGATCAAGTATTGTTGCTAGAAAGATTATTGGGGATTAATAGCAATAATATAGAAAAATATGCTTCTTTAGAGTTGATAAATGCCGTAATTAAGCAGAGATCCAAGAAGTCCGGTGAGGAAGTAAAAGAGATTGAAAAAGCTTTGGATATTTCTCGTGAATTATATATAACAATTTTAGAAAATATTAAGCCCGGGATGAAAGAGTGTCAAATTGTAGGTTTAATGCAGGGGATATGGGCTTCTTATGATAGTTATTATTCTTTCCCTCCAATAGTTACAATTAATGGACAAACTCTTCACAATGAGCATTATGGTAATACTTTAAAAGAAGGGGATTTGTTGTTGGTAGATTCCGGTGTAGAATCACCTCTTCATTACGCCTCTGATATTACCCGTACATTTCCAGTAAGCAAAAAGTTTACTTCAAAGCAAAAGGATATTTATCAAATAGTTTTAAATGCACAATTAAAGTCTATAGATATGTTAAAGCCCGGTTTATACAATAAAGAGGCTCATTTAAAAGCATCTGAAATCATTGCCGGAGGTTTAAAAGACTTAGGGTTAATGAAAGGAGATGTTAAAGAGGCTGTTTCTGTGGGAGCGCATGCTTTATTTTTTCCTCATGGATTAGGTCATATGATGGGATTAGATGTCCATGATATGGAAGGTCTAGGAGAAGATAGAGTGGGATATGGCAATGATTTAAAAAGAAGCACTCAATTTGGTTTGTCGGCATTACGTCTTGGTCGAAAATTAGAAGAGGGATTTGTGCTTACGGTTGAGCCGGGAATGTATTTTATCCCTGCATTGATTGAAAAGTGGAAGACAGAGAAAAAGTTTGAAGATTTTATTAATTACGATAAAGTTTGTGAGTATCTTGATTTTGGTGGAATTAGAATAGAAGATGATGTTTTAATAACTAAAGACTCCCATAGAGTTTTAGGTAATAACCCTATTCCTAAAGAGGTGGCTGATATAGAATCTTTTTAATCATCAAATGCTTTACTCTATAGTTTTAATATTCTTGATTATATTGAGTGCTTTTTTTTCTTCAGCAGAGACATCTTTGCTCTCTCTTAACAAGAATAAATTAAAACATAGTAAAAATAAAAAAGATAAGAGGGCGGATATTTTATTAAAAATATTAGAAGAACCCGATTATTTTTTTTCTACTATTTTAATAGGTAATAATCTTGTCAATATAGCGGCTGCATCTTTATTTACCATTTTGATTAGCCGTTATATTGTTGGTGATGAAGAGTTGTTGATGTTTTATTCAACTTTCATCACTACCATATTAATCTTAGTTTTTGCAGAGATTATCCCTAAATCTTATGCTATTAGAGAGAGTGAGAAATTGGCATATATCTATGCTTGGCCTTTAAGATTTTTTATGATTATATTTTATCTTCCGTCTAAAATGTTTGCTGTCTTATCATATTTTTTATTTAGTAAGAATAAAAGCAGTAAGGAAAAAGGACTTAATCGGGATGAGTTTAAACTTTTATTGGAAAGTGAAGCAAAATTTTTAAAATATAAGCCCGATACTTTAAAAATGATACATGAAATTATAGATATTGCCGGCAAAGATGCTAAATCTGTGATGACACCACGAATAAAGATGTTTGCTATAAATGTATCTTTGGAGCATGAAGATTTAAAACAAAAATTACTTAATAATAATTATAGTAAGATACCTATTTATGAGGGTAATTTGGATAATATTGTAGGTATTTTTGAGATAAATAGTTTAGTTAAGAAGGTTTTATTATCCGATTTAAAGAAAATTGATATAGAATCATTGGCTATTAAACCTTTCTTTGTTTCTGAATACTCTTCACTTGATTATATTATGCAGGAGTTTAAGAGTAGAAAAGTTAATATTGCCATTGTTTTAGACGAGTATGCTTCAGTTGCCGGAGTAGTTACTGTTAATGATATTTTTAGAGAGTTAATGGGTGGGCTTGAAATAAAATCAACAGGTATTAAAAAGATAAAACAAAACACTTGGATTCTTAAGGGAGATTCCAATGTTTTTGATGTTAATAATCATTTAAATATCTCTTTGCCTTTGAGTAAAGAATATTCTTCTGTCGGTGGTTTGTTTATTTATACACACGGTTCTTTGCCTGTGAAAGGAGATAAGCTTTCTATTGGTAATTATTCTTTAACGGTATCTGCAACAGATAAAAAAAGCGTTAAGGAGTTGAAATTAAATATAGGCGGCTCTACTAAAAATGATTAAATATATAATAATTTTCATATCTTTACCTACAATGGTTTTTTCATACTTTAATACTGAAGAGTTAGAAAATTTAAAAAAAGGGGAGTTTATAATTAGAGAAAGGAAGATTCCTCAGAGACCTTGGCCGGAAGTAACGGTTTATAAATTTATTAGGGCATATCCATTAACTGCAATATCTTTGCTTAGTGATTATGAGAAACAAACTAATTATATAAAAAACTTAAAGAAAGCAAAGATAGTTAAGTTTATAAAAAAAAATCACAGTCATGTAGATTTTGAAATGAAAATTCCTTTCCCTTTAAAAGATTCTGTTTATAGGACAGGAAATGTAATCGATTTTTTAGGCAGTGAGCTTTATCGTTTATCTTGGTATCAAGTTAGTTCTAATACGACTAGAGAATCTAAAGGATTTGCCCTTTTTGTACCTTTTTATAATGGTACTTTATTAAAGTATAGGAGTTATATATACCCGAAATCCTCTCTGGCAGGTTTATTTAAAGGAAATTTCGTAAAAACTCTTGTAAGAGATGTTAAGTCAATAGTTTCTTATATTGAAGCAAAGAAGTCTGATAAAAAATTATTGGGAAAAGAAATTTTTAGATTGATTAAAGCAACCGGTAGAGATTAAAAAGCTTCTCCTACTCTTATATAAAATGTTGGTGATTTTTTATCTTTATTGATAGGCTTGGCTATCCCAAATGATACGGTAAAGAGTTGTCCGTAGTAAACATTGATATTAAATTCCAGTCCTAAGGATATAGCCGGTGATAGTCCTTTTTTTGATTTTGACCATAATTCTCCAATATCAATAAATCCTGTTAGAAATGAGTTTAATATATTTTTATCTAATATTTTAGATTTATTTAAGGTTCTTAAAAATTTACGATATTCAATATTTATAATATATCCTTTGTTTCCAGTTATGTATCTATTAGGAAATCCTCTATTTAGCTTAAACATATCTTGACCTGCTAAATTGCGATAGTTTAAGGAAGAGTAATTTCCTCCCATATAATACATTTCTGTATCTTTTGTCCATGAATATCCTAAACCCATTCTTAGAGCCATTACATCATCTTTATTGTATTGGTTAAAGAAGCGAGCTTCAGATGTTAAGTAAGTTCCTTTATAAGTACTTCCAAGAGACTTAAGTGTTTGTGATATGGAAAAAGCAATTGTTGTACCTTCGCTTTTACTTATATTCATTAAATATTCTGAGGATGAATCAAAAAATATTAATCCCCTAAAACCTGTTTTCTTCTTATTGTTGTAATTATAATAACCGTGATAATTTCTATTACTTTTTTGGAAGAAATATTCATTTGCTAAGTATATGTTTTTTTTATTCTTTTTTAATAATTGCCAGTAAAGAGCTAGTTCTAGTTTATAATCTTTTAGTTTGTATTTTATTTTATTATATTGGTAATCTTTTTGGCTGATTAAGGTATGTTTCTGAAAGTTAAAACTCAAGGTAGGCTTTATTACTGAAAGAATATAATTAAATTTGTAATTTAGGAATTTATTTTTTGTGCCTATGTATGCTGAAAAATGGGTGTAATGTTTGTATAAAGGATCAAATCCAGTAATACTTAATCCTGGTTGTAATTGGTTACTTCCTATTCTATATGTAATACTGCAATATTTAGGTCTTAAGTCGGCAAGATGATTATATCTACTTTCTTTGTATTTCTTTATTTTTTTAGTTCTTGTATCTTTATTGCAAGATTTGATTTTTTTTTCTTTTAAAATAAATTTTTTGTTTTTAAGGTTAAATTTGGCTATGTTGTAACCATTGCTATCAAAAATAATCGAATAGAAATCATTGTTTTTATAATCAAAATGTTTTATCGGGGGTAATGTTTCGTCATTATATATCTTTACTGTGTTATTTCCTATTTTATAATAAGTTATTCTATAATTACCTTTATATTCAGAGATAAAATAAATTTCATTATTACTTATCCATTTACTCTGATATTGTTTTATTCCTCCGGTGTCAATTTTATCTAAGAGTTTTCCTTTTGTAGAAAAAATTGCAATTACCCAATTTTTATTTTCTTCTTTTAAAGAAACGGCTATTTTTTTCTTATTAGGAGAAAGTGAAAGGAATTTTAAATTTTCAAATTTTTTGCTTATTGGTATTTTTTGTTTATATTTATTTATTTTTATTATTCTTGATTTAGCATCCTTACTTTCTATAAAATATATTATATTATTATTAATTATAGGGGAGTGTAAACCTTTTCTTCTAGATATCTTTTTCTTTTTTTTCTTTTTAAATGAATAATAATAAGAACTTTTTTGCATTGTATAAGGGGTTGTTTGAGATAAAGTGGAGTATGTAAATCCGTCTTTATTCACTTGATCTATGCTTATTATATTTTTATCTTTAATTAATGTTTTTTGTTTTAAAGTTTTAGTATTAAGCATTTTGATAGCAGGGTTATTTTTATAGTCTTTATGGAAATATATAACTCTTTTCTTATCTAGCACTTTAATATAATCCCTTTCAAATCCTTTAGAGCTTAATCTTCTTATCTGATATTTAATATTTTGTTTTAAAGTATTTTTTTTTGTTTTTTCTTGAATAAATTCCTTCCAAATTAAAGACATCTTTTTATTTAGATATTCTTCAATGCTTAATTCTGTTGAGAAGTGAAAGGTTTTTTTTATTAAATATTTAAATAGGGAAGTCTTGTTTTAATAAAATCAAAAAATATTGTTCCGTAAATTTTTCTACTCATGCTAAATGGCCATTCACCGTGTTCTCCGCTTAGAACTTTTTTTTTTACATAGCCATTCTTCTTTATATTACTTTCTAATATTAGTGCGTAGTTGGGTGTTTTTTCTATACCATAAGTAAAAAAAGTACTCTCAACATGAGAGGAAACTCCTTCTTTAAACCATCTGGGAGCTGTAAGCATGGGGAAGTAGAAAGGAATTTTTCCAAAAATTCTTCTTAAAACAAATCGTAATTTATTACCATAATTAACAATAAGAATCTTTGTCATGGAGTTAGTAAGTATACATTCTAACCACTCTTTATGGGCTCTGGGATTCTCAGGTTCCGGTGATCTTAAGGATAAAATTATCTGGTTAAAGGGAAAGCATGATTCTTTAAAATAAAAGTAGTCATAATCGTCACTAATAAGTACTTTAATCTGTTCATTGATCTTATATTCGTATGTTATATTTAATTTTTTTTCTATATTGTGCAATATATCTAATATTTCTTCTGCTTTTTGTTTCATGCCTTTTTTGGGAGGATATATAATTAAGAATGTTCCCGACTTTATCTGTTTCCATTTTATTCTTGGGTTGTGATGAGGGGTATCTATTCTTTTGGGAAATATTAAAGATATATTTAGTAAGATAAATAAAATTAATAATATTTTTTTTATTCTTAGCATTTAGTAATCTCTATTACACAGAAAAGAAACAAGACTTTTAATCATTATTGTATAAGAATTGTAGGGCAGTAGATTAATCTTTTTTTGGCATTCTTCTGCTTTAGTTTTTATTATATTGTCAGCTTTCTTTTTTATATCGTATTTTGTAAGTACTTCATAAAAGAGGGAATTGTCTTGAGTATTAAAAAGGTTAAAGAGTTCTTGATTATTTAAATGATTTTTTAATATAATTAGAGGAAGAGTGATTTTGCCATTTTTTAAGTCATTAAGTCTTTCTTTACCACTTTTTAAAGAAAAAATATCAATTAAATCATCTTTTAGTTGAAAAAGAACTCCAAGGTTAGCTGAGAGACTCAAATAATTTTGTTTCATCTCTTTTTTTTCTTTTATATTCTCTGTAGCAAGATAAGCAATAAAGGAAAAAAAATCTACTGTTTTACCTTTTATAGAGTGTATATAATCTTGGATTGTAGTTTTTATCTCGTATGAGTTGTTTATCTCATCTAATTGGCTTACTGACATATTTTTTATTAATTCAAAAAATAGTTTATGTATATCTTTATTGTTATTCTTTAAGATTAAGGAATAGGATATTAATGATAAGCGATCTCCAATAATAGCAGCTTTAGCATAGCCAAATTTCTGATTAACACTCTCAAGTCCTCTTCTTGATTTTGCTATATCTACAATGTCATCATGAAGTAAACTAGCAGTGTGAAAAATTTCAATGGCAACACCATTTATAATATCCTGTGTGCTTATTTCTCTACCTGCGCTTTTAATGAGTAAAAAAAGAAATATGGAACGTAAATTTTTACTATTTTGTAAAATTTTTATTAAGTGATTATTGTTTTTTATTTCTTGAATTTGCTGTAGATTATTGAGATACCTCTCTTTTAATTCTTTATATTCTTTTTCAAACAAAACATATATCTTGTTCAAATGATTTTTATTTGTCATTTATAAGATAATAACATAACTTTAGTAAAAAAATAATAGATGAACTGAACTGATATTACTCAATTTTTTTAGAACAAATCAAAAAGGAGTTTCTTTTGTCTTTGAAGCGCTCATGCGGAGAGTTTAAGTTACGAATCTTAGTGTTTTTTATTTATTATAGCTTGTATAAAGTAATTTTTTGTTATGAGAAATAAAAACTTTAAATACTACATAAGAGGTTGATAATATTATGCTAATATTTTTTTATAAATAAAAATATAAAATAAAGTTGACAAAATAAAAATCAAGCATTATTATTCTGTTGAAATCAAGATTAATTTAAGGAGGAAGTTATGAGTTTATTAAGAGTAAGGCCTTACGGCAATCTGTTTAATTTGGGAAGAGATTTTGAACGGCTTTTTGCCGACAATGTTTATCCTTCAGAGCGGGAATTGCTTGAGAAAGGTTTTTGTTCTCCAAAAACGGATATATATGAGGATAAAGATAAGTATGTCTTTTCTCTTGAAGTACCTGGGGTGAAAAAAGAAAATATTAATATTGAATTTAATGAAAATCTTTTAACTGTAAGTGGTCAAAAAGAAATTGAAAAAGAACTTAAGGAAGAGAATTTTTATAGGATAGAGAGGGGGTATGGAAAGTTTAGTAGGTCGTTCTCTGTTCCAAGGGATGTCGATGTTAAAGGAGTGGAGGCTCATCTCCAAGATGGTGTTTTGACTCTTGTTATGCCGAAAATAGAGGAACAGAAAGCAAAGAGTATAGAGATTAAAGTTAAATAATAATTTTAAGGTAAAGGGAAAAATCAAGTTTATATTTTGTGATAAGGCTTGCATTTTTCCCTTTTTAATTATAGAATGAGTACTGTTTAATTTGGAGAGGTGTCCGAGTGGCTTAAGGAGCACGCTTGGAAAGCGTGTGTGCTGGGAACGGTACCGTGGGTTCGAATCCCACCCTCTCCGTTTTTAAGTTAATATGGCAGTAATAACCCCGGGACCCAATGGTGGAAGCCTGTGAATCTTGTCAGGTCTGAAAGGAAGCAGCAATAAGCAGTCGCTTTTATGCATTTGGTAATCCCGGGTCTTTTAATTATAAGAGACATTGATGTATATAGCGTTAGCAAGAAAGTATAGACCTCAAACATTTTCTAGTTTAGTAGGGCAGTCTCATGTAATGCAGACACTAAAGAATGCCTTGAAAGAGAATAGATTATATCAAACATTGATTTTTTCGGGGATAAAAGGGGTCGGTAAGACATCGGCTGCAAGAATTTTGGCAAAATCCCTAAATTGTGAAAGTAGTGTAGACGGAGAGCCTTGTAATAAATGTGATAATTGTAAAAGTATTGCAAGTGATGCGGCAGCAGATTATATTGAAATAGACGGGGCTTCTAATAATGGTATTGACGAGGTAAGAAAGATAAGGGAGGCAGTTAAATACAGGCCAATGTCATTCCCTTATAGAGTGGTTATTATTGATGAAGTTCATATGTTAAGTATCTCTGCGTGGAATGCACTTTTAAAAACAATTGAAGAGCCTCCAGAACATACTTATTTTGTTATGGCTACTACTGATTTTCATAAAATCCCTTCAACGATAGTCTCTAGATGTCAGCATTTTGAATTTAAAAGGATTTATCCTGATGTTATTGTTGATTTGTTAAAGGATATTGCCGTTAAAGAGGGGGTGGAGATATCAGAGTATTCGCTTTATCTTATAGCTAAGGCAGCGGATGGTAGTTTGAGAGATGCTCAAAAAATAATGGACCAGGTTATCTCTTTCTCGTCGGGCAAAATAGATGATAGTAGAGTTTCTGAGATTTTAGGTGTTATAGATGAGGAATTATTTATAAATCTTATAGTTTCTGTTATTAATAAAAACAGGGCTAAAATTTTTGAAACTATTGAATACTTATCTCAGAAAGGTTTAGATTTTATTTTCTTTTATCAAGAGTTTTTAAGATTTTTGAGAGATTTGATGGTTATAAAATGTATAGGTCATTCCAATAATATTCACGGAATTAATCCTGAAAACTTTGCTCGTATAGATGATTTGTTGAAATTGGTAAAAGAGGAGTCGTTGTTGCGTTACTTTAATGTTAGCAAGGAGTATGATTATATTCTGCGTATGAGTGAGAATCCGGGTATAATGTTAGAGTTTATGTTTTTGAAATTATCTTATTTGAGTGATTTAACTTTAATTGAAGAAATATTGCCTAAGTTGCAAAATAATGGTTCTGTTAATGAAGTAAAAAAATCTAAGAGCAATTTTAATGAAGCAGAAACTAAGGATATTAAGGTTTTAAAACGGGATAATATAAAAAAGAATAATTATGTGTTGAATGATAAAGAGAAAGAAAGTACAATTGATGATAAGGATGATACCTTGAGTAGCATAGAGAAATATTCTAAAGAGGAAGATATTAAAGGTATGATGGAAGATCTTAATCAAGTTATCGTTGATATAAGGAAAAAATAAAGGAGAAATGAATGGCAAAAATACCTAATATGAATAAAATGATGCAAATGGCACAAAACATGATGAAAGAGCAAGAAGAAAAAATGAATGCTCTTGAGGTTGAAGGAAATGCTGGCGGCGGGATGGTTAAGGTGGCTATGAATGGTCATAAAAATATTCTTTCATTGACTATTGATCCCGAAGTTGTTGATCCTGATGATATAGAAATGTTACAGGATTTAATAATTGCTGCCATGAACGATGCTCAATCTAAGGTTGATGAAGAAGCAAAAGGTCAATTAAGTGATCTCTTACCCGGGGGAATACCGGGAATGCCGGGTGGTTTTCCTTTTTAATGTTGGCATTTTCCCCTTCGATTAAAACTTTGGTTGCAGAGTTAAAAAAATTGCCCGGTATAGGTCCTAAGAGCGCTCAGCGTATTTGTTTTTGGTTGCTCAAACATAGGGACGAAGGGTATGGTTTGGATTTATCTCAAGCTTTATCAAAGGCTTTAGGGGAGGCAAAGATTTGTTCCCTTTGTCATAATATTTCTGACGATGATCCATGTAATTTTTGTTCTGATATTTTAAGGGAAAGAACAAAACTATGTGTTGTTGAGGAGCCTTTTAATATATATGCTATTGAGAGATCTTCTCTCTATAAAGGTTTGTATCATGTCTTGGGGGGGAATCTTTCTCCTTTAAATGGGGTAGGGCCAGAAGAATTAAATCTAAATTCTTTGGTAAAAAGAGTGAGTAGTCAAGAAATAGAAGAAGTCATTATTGCAACAAGTCCTACTACTGAAGGGAGTGCTACGGCACATTATATAGTTGAATTATTAAAAGGGCATAGGAATCTTAAGATTAGCAGGATTGCTTTGGGTTTGCCTTTAGGTGCTGATATAGATTATGTTGATTCTTTAACAATAGCTCAGGCTATAGAGGCAAGGACAATTATTTGATTATTTATTTAGAAAAAAATAATTTAATTTTATAAAGTTATTTGACTTAAGAGTTTAAAAGCTTTAAAATAACTTTTAAAATAACAGGCGGTGTTATAAAAATGCAGGAAAATTTTGTTATTTATAATGAAGAATATGTATTGATTAAGGAATTCCTTGAGGACTTAAAATCAAATAGTGGTGCTGATATTGTTTTTATAAGTGATAATGAAGGGCACTGTATAGCTTCAGCAGGAGAAATGGAGGATATGTATTTAAACTCAATTTCTTCTTTAATTGCTGGGACTATGGCTGCAGTTAATGGTATAGCGCAAATGTTAGAAACTCCTCAATTTAATTCTTTTTTATCTGAATCAGAAAATAAGAATTTATATGTTTCTTATATTAATGAGAGAACAATGTTGGTCGTAGTTTTTGGTAATGCTTCAAATTTGGGCTTAGTTCGTTTTAGGGTGAAGACGACAATCCAAGATTTACAAAAAGTATTTGTTGTTATAAATGAAAAGTTGGAATCTAATATCTTTGATGACGATTCGCCTTTTGAGGGTGTTACTGATGAGGATATAGATAAGATTTTTGGAGATTAAAGGAGTTTAAAATTGTCATTTCTTAACTATTCAACCAAAGAGATAAACTTTAAAGTAGTATATTATGGTCCCGGATTAAGCGGTAAGACTACTAATATTAAAAATATATATAGTAAAGTAAAGCTTGAAGATAAAGGGAAAATGGTAACATTGGATACAGAGACTGAACGTACTCTATTTTTTGATTTTTTCCCCCTTAATATAGGTCAAATTAAAGGATATAAGGTGAGGTTTCATCTTTATACGGTGCCGGGGCAAATCTATTATAGTAGTTCTCGAAAATTAATACTCAAAGGTGTTGATGGTATTGTCTTTGTAGCGGACTCTCAGAGAGAAAGATTTGAGGCAAATATTGAAAGTGTAGAAGATTTATTGGAGAATCTTGAAGAGTATGGTTTTGATTTTAATACAATTCCTTATGTTTTACAATTAAATAAAAGAGATTTGCCTAATGTTACTCCTGTTAGTGAATTAATAGCAGCTTTAAGAAAGAAAGATGAGCCTGTAATTGAAGCATCTTCAATGACAGGAGATGGGGTTATAGATACTTTAAAGGCTATATCACGTCTGATTATGGCAGATATAAAGAAAACCTTGTAATTTTTATCCAATTAAGTATATAGTTAGTTATAAAAAAAATATTTTTGCGATAGTGTTAAATATCGATATCTTGACATGTTTTTGTTGATAGTGTATATTAATTGCGTGTAATGGGAGGAATTGATTTGCAATGAATAAAAATGAATTAGTTGAAGAAATTTTAGATCGTAGCGGTCTAGATTTTAGTAGAAAAAAGATTCTTGATATGATTAATGCTTTAGTTGAAGTTGTTGGTGTTGAGTTGGGTAAAGAGAAAGGAAAGGTTAAATTGGTCGGTTTTGGTAGTTTTAAAGCAGAAATACAGAAGAAGAAAAAAGCAAGGAATCCCAGAACAGGAGAGGAAGTTATTATACCGAGAAGGAGAGTAGTCAAGTTTCTCCCCGGTAAAAAATTAAAACAAGAATTAAATAAATAATTTATGGTATAGGCGCATAACTCAGTTGGCTAGAGTGTTACCTTGACATGGTAGAAGTCGGCGGTTCGAGTCCGCCTGTGCCTATTGTAAATGAACATAAGTGTAAAATGAAAAATCAAATATTGTGGAAATCGGAAGATAAGTTTTATGATTTGAATGAAAGTGCCTTGCCCAAAGATGCTTTACCTGTGGCTTGGGATGATCCTGTGGCTTTAGGATTTTTACGTCATTCCTGTTCTCATCTTCTTGCTCAAGCTGTTATGGAACTTTTCCCTGATGCTATGTATGGGGTAGGTCCTGCTATTGATAAAGGTTTTTATTATGATTTCTTGGTTGAAAAGCCTTTTAGTGAGAATGACCTAGCTTTAATAGCCAAAAAGATGAAGTTCTTAATAAAAAAAGATATGGAAGTTGAACATTTGTTTTGGGATAAAGCAAAGGCAATTGAATATTTTAAGAAAAATAAGCAATTTCTAAAAATTGAGTTGATAGAGGATAAAGTTGAAGGTGATGAAGTAAGTTTATACAGGCAAGGAGATTTTATCGATTTATGCAGAGGTCCTCATCTTCCGTCTTTAAGATTTTTAAAGCATTTTGCATTGCTTAGTGTAGCATCTGCTTATTGGAAAGGAGATGAAAACGGTCAGTCAATGCAAAGAATCTATGGTACGGTTTTTCCCACAGCCGAAGCTTTAAAAGAATATATGGATTTCTTAAAAGAGGCAAAGAAAAGAGACCATAGAAAAATAGGTAAGGAATTAAATTTATTTTCCATTGATGGTGATGACGTTGGTCCGGGATTGGTTTTATGGCATCCCAAAGGATCTATCATAAGGCATGAAATAGAAAGTTATTGGAAGGAAGAACATTTAAAATCAGGTTATGACTTTATTTATTCTCCTCATGTGGCTAAATTTAATTTATGGGAAATATCAGGACATTCCGCTTTTTATGAAAAAAATATGTTTAAACCTATGTCTTTGGATAAAAGTTTATATCAGCTTAAACCTATGAACTGTCCTTTTCATATAGCAGTATATAAGGAAAGAGCAAAGTCTTATAGAGAATTACCCCTTCGTTGGGCAGAGTTGGGTACTGTTTATCGTTATGAAAAAAGTGGAGTATTACATGGTCTTTTAAGGGTAAGAGGCTTTACTCAGGATGATGCACATATTTTTTGTACTCCTGAGCAGATGCAAGATGAAGTTAAAGAACTTATCTCTTTTAGCTTAATGATGCTTAATAAATTTGGTTTTCATGATTTTGATGTTTATCTTTCAACCAAACCTGACAAATATGTTGGAGACGATAAGGATTGGGATAGAGCAACCTCAGCTTTAGAAGATGGATTAAAGGATAAAGGTGTTGAATATCAGATAGATCCGGGGGAAGGTGTGTTTTACGGACCTAAAATAGATATAAAGGTAAGAGATTCTTTAGGTCGTTCTTGGCAATGTACTACCATACAAGTAGATTTTAATTTGCCTAAGAGATTTGAATTAGAATATAATGATTCTACAGGTCAAACAAGTAGGCCCATAATGATACATAGGGCACTTCTTGGTTCTATAGAAAGATTTTTTGGCGTCTTAACTGAACACCATGCAGGATTTTTCCCTACTTGGTTATCTCCTGTGCATGTTGTAGTTATTGCTATATCTGAGAGACACCATGAATTTGCTAAGAATATTAGTAAACTTTTTAGAGCGGAAGGGCTAAGGGTAATTGAAGATTTTAGAAGTGAAGGAATGAGGCGTAAAATTAGAGATGCTGAAGTGCAGAAAATACCATATATGGTTATTATTGGAGATAAAGAAGTAGAGAACAGTGAAATTAGCTACAGGGTGCATAAACAAGGAGATTGTGGAAGTTTAAGCCCTGATAAATTTATAGAAGGAATAAAATTAATTATTAAGGAAAAAAAAGAGACATATGGGATTTGATAATCGTAGAAGACCTCCTATTAGAGAGAAAAAAAATCAACATCGTATTAACAATGAAATAAAATCTCCTGAAGTGAGACTTATTGATGAGGAGAAAGAGCAGTTGGGTATACTGCCTATTAGAGAGGCTTTAAGAATTGCATCAATCCCTTCTTCGATTTTGGATTCTTTCTCTGTTTTAGTGCTTTTAAAGATTTTAATTAGAACCCGATCCGAATCTTCTTTCGAGACTTCTGGATTTAAGTCTTGTGTTAGTTGTTTGACCTGTTTCCTAGTTAATCTTTTTGTATCACACATTTTTATCCCTCCAATCATGTACTTTGATCTTATCAACAAGTCTATGGTATAAGAAAAACCGGTTTTTAGCAAATTTGATAAAAAACGCTATTTTGGGCTAATTTTGCGACCATTTTGAGTTGCTTTTGAATCAAAAATACTCTAGAAAGCACCTAGCGGGCCTTCTGGCGAAGTTTTCAAAAAACACGTACCCCTGTACTACTATTAAAACAAGTCTCGTTCTAGAGCCTTCTGTTAAGTTTTGCTTAGCTTGAAAAAATGATTAGTTTTTGTCATAATTAAATTATGTATATGCTTAATAATTTTATCAAACAATTTACTAACATCAGTCCAAAAGGTAGAACTAGTCGTAAGGAGTATTGGTCTTACAAGTTAATCTACGGCTTGATTATAACAGCTTTGTTTATTCCTTTTTCTGGTGGTATGCTCATTTTTGCCTTGCCTGTTGTCTTGTTTCTTCTGTTTTCCTCTTTGCCGGCATCTTATTTTTTGATACTTATGCTTATCGATGGATTAACTCTTAATAAGGAATTCTTTTCTTTTTACTATAGTTTTAATATTCTTCTTGTTTTTGCTCTGTTCTTGTTCTTGTTTACTCTTATTCCAATT
>PDWI01006271.1_pt1 | contig 15028 bp, 17 predicted proteins | sample 1430891 | NCBI WGS metagenome assembly PDWI01 (sample SAMN01162508, study PRJNA174530) | Oral metagenome, whole genome shotgun sequencing project. | biome: Marine environment; feature: Marine mammal; material: Swab sample of the gingival sulcus; isolation source: swab sample of gingival sulcus... | reverse complement strand
ATGGCAAAGAGGTTTAAATGAAAATACAAATGGACTTGTTAGAAGATATATACCCAAGGGAAGTGATTTTAGTGATATAAGTGATGAGCAGATAAGATTTATACAAGATAGGTTAAATCATAGACCAAGAAAAACTTTGGGATATCTTGTGCTTGCACTCTCTTTGAGAAAACTCCATATGAAGTGTTTATGAAAGAATTTATAAGGAAAATGGTGGCATAATGTTATGAATGTTTGTTGCGGTTATGGGTTGAATGTAGGGTTTAAAATAATCATAAGTAAAATGTAAAATAAGTATAAGTGGTACCCAAGGTCGGACTCGAACCGACAAGGTATTGCTACCACTGGATTTTGAATCCAGCGTGTTTACCAGTTTCACCACTTGGGCAGTTTAAAAAAAGAGTTGGAATTATACAGAAAAAAATCTTAAGACTTTATTTAAGTCTTAAGATTTTTTAGATTATTTTTTATCAGCAACTAAGTCTTTTAATTGTTTGCCGACTTTGAATTTTACTGCTGTTGTTGCAGGAACTTTTACAACTTTTTTAGTTCCAGGAACTCTAGCCTCTCTTGCTGCACGCTGTGTTGTGCTAAAAGTGCCAAAACCTATAAAACTTACGCTATCGCCTTTCACTAAAGCTTCGCCTATAGTCTCTAGTGTAGCGTCCAATGCCAAACCCGCATCTTTTTTAGAAAGACCAGCTTTCTCTGCAACTGCTTGAATAAATTCAGCTTTTTTCATCTGTATCCGTCCTTTAAAAAAATTTTGATATTTGGTATTGTACTATTATTTTCAAAAAAAAACAATAAAAAAATAAAGAAAATATCGTTTTTGTCGATAATTTCTCAAATGGAACGAAAATTGCTTACTAGAATTGTAAGAAAAACATAGGAGTTACTTATGAGAATTACCAATCAAATGTTTTACTCAAACATGAATTATCAATATAAAAATAGTATGAATGGTTTATTTGGTGCTACAAAACAACTATCTTCAGGTCTAAAAATACAATACGGATATGAAGACGCATCTGCATTTGTAGACACGATGAGACTTGATTATAATATTACTACTTTAGAGCAAGTCCAAAAGTCATCATCAAAAGCTCAAACTTTTGCAAATAATTCCGATAAAATACTAAACCAAGTAACAGACTCCTTTGCAACTTTTAAAACAAAACTTATCCAAGCAGCAAACTCTGGAGTTAGTTCTGCTACTAGTATGGAAGCTTTGGCAAATGATTTAGAAGCGATTAGATCTAGCATGATAGATCAAGTAAATACTTCTATAAATGGTCAATTTTTATTTTCTGGAACTGCACTTACAAAAAAACCTATGGACGATTTAGGAAATTATCACGGAAATAACGAAACTATCTCTTCTGTTGTTGGTTCAAAAGTTACGATGCCATACAATTTACCTGGATATGATCTCATGTTAGGAAGAGACGGGGACTATCATGACATACAGCAAACAAATGTGAGACTTGTCAAACAAACAGAACCAGACAAAGGTATGCCCATCAAAGAAGATAGCTCTATTAAGCAACTCGTTGGAGAGTTTAAAGGTGGCGATACTACTTTTTATTTGCAAGGAAGAAATACTGCTGGTGAAGGATTTAGAACAAAATTTAAAATCTCTCCTGACTCGACCATGAACGATTTGTTAAAAAAGATCGGTGAAGAGTATGGAAACACAGAAAATAACGAACTCGTCGATGTTACCATGAATAAAGATGGTCATATCATGATAAAAGATAATAGAAAAGGAAATAGTGTCTTAGAGTTTAATCTCATCGCAGCTACTGACAAAACAGCTACTAAAGGCGATGCAGGAAAAAGCGATACAAATACACCTGAAACTTTATTTAATGATAAAGACATACAAATCACAGAATTTATCAAAACATATCAGCTAGACAAAGATGGCAACAAATTAAATCCATTTAGTTATGACAAAGCACAATTTGACAAAAATGGCAAAAGCATACGAGGAAGTGTCTCACAGGTAGTTCAAGCCACAAACGAATTTGCCACAGAATCAACAAAACTAAGCGAAGTTACCGCTACTCCATTATATATCAAAGATGCTAATGGTAAACCAAAGCTAAACCCAAAAGCAAGTTTGATAGGCGAAACATTTACTCTTAACATCAAAAATATTAGTGGTGATACAAAAAAGGTAGATTTAGCTTTTAATGCTGACAATTCGACTTTTACTATCGACGGCAATACTTACGAGATACTAGATGCTAAGGGCAAAAAAACGCCAGCAAATGAGCTTACTTATAGACAATTAAACGATGTCATCTCCATGACCACTTCAGAGCAATTGCCAAATAGTCTAAATAATCCAACAGATTATAACAAAGCCATAAACTTAGCAAAAGAACAAGTCGAGGTAAATTTGGACTATCGAGGCAGAATAGAAGCCATCGACAGACGCAATTCTGTGAGCAAAATAGAGATCACTTTAAATAATACAAACTCGGGAGATTTTAGCAAAACTTCAAAACTCTCTTTTGCGGCCAATGAAGCTTTAGTTGTCGATGAACCTTATGTTGATATTTTTAAAGACATGGATGAGATGATAAAAGCCGTTAGAGGACAATTAGCCGAAGCAGATGGGGATTTTGTCGAAAATCCTAAAAATCCAGGCATAGAAGCTGCCATCAAAAGACTTGACCATTTAAGTGATCATGTCGTCAAAAGACATGCAAAAATCGGCTCTTTATCGAATGCTTTAAAATCTGCTAGTGAGCGATCAGAACTACTTGGATTGAACATCAAAAAAATCCAATCAGAGATTATCGACACAGATTATGGAGAAGCTTACATGAAGCTAAATCAAAACTCTATGAGTTATCAAGCCTTACTTCAAGCAACTGCAAAAATCAACTCCTTATCATTATTAAACTACATGTAAGGTTTTTTTAACCTTACATGTCTATGATGTGTGAGACAAATTTTGACATATTGTCTGTGATTTTGCCCCCTCTTCTAAACCCAACTCCACAACTTTCATAAGCGAAAAATAATCCAGCTATATATGAATTTTCCTCTTCATCTTGCAAAAGTTCTGTATATTCTTGATAGATTGGCTTGTGATTTTCATACTCTCCGCTAGTTTGTATTTGGATTTGCGCGTTTTCGTCTATGATTTTGACATTTGCTCCTTCTCTGCCGAAACATCTTTTTTCGACTTGCTTTTTGCCTTTTAAAGGCTCAAATGAAGTCTCGAGCAAAAGCGGGTGATTTGGAAAAAGATCCCATAAAATTTTTAACATTCCTTTTGATTGGAACATGAGAGTATAAGCAGGATTAAAAATGATAGCATTTTGATTTTTAATGATATCGCTTAATATCAAAGCAAGTTCGCTCTCTTCGATACCTATATCTTCCCATGCAATTAGCTTAAACCATAATTCAAACTTATCATCTGCTTTGAAAATGCCCTCCTCGCTAAACTCGACATTTTCCATGTATTCAAAATCCGTGACAAATCCAGCATCTTTGGCGATATATTCAAGCAATCTTGTCGTATTTTCATCTTCTATGCTAGTCGAAATAGACGAAAAAAGCATTTTAAACTTCTCTTTTGCATAAATATTCTCAAACTCGCTCACATCATCGCTAAGCGTGATTAGCCTTTTAAAATTGTCTTTAATGGCTTCGTAAATATTGTTAAATTGAGCACTTTCGTCCATATTGTTTTGCTTTAAGATTGCCCATTGGATAATGGCACTTTCAAATAGATTTGTCGGCGTGTCGGCGTTAAATTCGAGCAATTTTATCTCCTTGCCGTCCAATCCACCAGCCAAATCAAACCTCGAATACAGATGCCAATGCACATCATTTTCCCAACTTTGCTTTATTATTTCGACTAAATTAAAAGGGATATCAAGTTCATGAAAGAGATCATTTTTAACCACATAATCCCCAGCCTCGCAAAACATTTCATAAAGCTCATTTCCAGCTTCATAAAAAGCATTTGCTTCTTCTTCACTCATGATGATGGCTTTATTTTGCACATAAGCCGTATCGTCACTATCTGTATGCCACATAAATCCTATTGATTCAAGATACTGCTTTGTTAGTGGCTGCAAGGTTTTAAACCTCATGACTTAGCCTCCAAAAAACGAGCCAAAACCCGATTTTTTGCTAGAACTTTTGCCAAAAAAGCCCGATTTTTTACTAGCCGTTTTTTTCGCCTTTGCAAAGGAATTTGCACTTCTTGAGTATGTTTGCGGGCTTTTATAACTTGCCGCTCTTTGGTTTTGAAAATTTTGATTGTTAAAAAGTTTATTTCCTATCCACGCACCCAAAATCGAACCCGCCATTGAAGATAGAAGTATGCCCCCTAGCCCCATATGATCGCTTGATATTTGAGGATTTGTCAGTGGCGATGTGCCATTTTGTATCTTTTCATTCTCTTTTTTTATAATCTCATCGATCTCTTCTTTACTTAAAATCCTCTCTTTGCCGTCTTTTTGCCTCAAAACGATAGTCGTTTTTTTCGCAGGAAATTCATCGACTATGGCATATTTTCCGTCCGCAGTCTCCTCTATGACCACAAAAGCATTTTGTTTTTGAGCCAAACTTGCACCGCTATTTTGCTCCATACTAGAACACCCACCGAGCCCAGACGCCAAAAACAGCCCCAAACCACCAGCCAACGCATAATTAGACAATGTATTTATATAATTTTTATTTTTCATCTTTACCCTTCATTTTCATATATTAAACTCATGATATTACAAAAAATTCGTTTCAAAAACAATAAAACCCAAAAAACTCACACTTCATGACATAATTGCTTTGGTTCAACAGAACTTAAACTCTAACAAAGGAGCTTTAAGTTACCATTATGTCGATGAAAAACAAGTATATCATGATGATATAGATTTGCAAAATATTTGTAATTTTGAAGAAGCGGTAAATCTAAATGAACACAATAATACTTTTATTTTTAACAAAAAAAGCGCCATTTAACGAACAAGAAAATAGTTTTATCTTGTTAAATGACCTAAGCCAATATGGAGATTTGACATTTGATGCTAATGGAAATTTTAGTTTTAAAACAAAAAATTTAAAATACATTTCACAAGATGATTTTGAAAAAATACCGCTAAAATACGCTTGCATCAAAAACGACGGAACACAAAGCGAAACTAAACAAGTAAACATATCTATTTTTCGGCAAAAATGACGCACCCATAGCAAAAGAAGATGTTTTTTGCTTGATTTATCTAAGCGAAAAGATGTAGTATTTTTAAGTAGTATAGACGATTATTGTAGTAGCTATATTCATGAATAGACTTTTGAGCTAGAAGAAGATACTAATCTAAAGATAGTATTATTACAAGAAAATATAGCAAATAAGAACTCTTTTTTAGATTTAAACCACAATCAAATTAAAGAAACATCTTGTTATCATACGAATATAAATATTAATTATAATTTCAAAAAAGGAATACACACATCGTATGTTCATATGCTTTACTTACCAAGAATGCTAAGAGAAAATAATTTTTTAACACCATACCAGTTAAGATTTAACAAAAATATAACTTTTTTACAAACTCCACATCTTAAGGTGCAATCTAACGCTGATGATTTATATCTATTTAGTGTTTTACAAAATGATTTAGAAATAAATAGAAAAGATAAGAGTTTATTTACGCTTTATGTGGTGCCGTCATCTCATGTAAATGTGGATTTGAAAGTCGATAAGGAGGTTTTGGAAAAATTAAAAAATACCAAACAATGGAAATCTTAAAGCCATATCAACAAAATTCAATTTTGTAAATAGTTTTTTAGTTAATTTAGGCTATAATATCTGTTTTTAAAACTTGAAGCTACGACGGAGAATATATGCTAAAACTACCAAAACACTACACGAAAACCCTAAGCAATGGCTTAGAAGTTGTAGCAATACCGCTAAAAAATCAAAGTGAAGTAATAAGTACAAATATCTTTTATAAAGTAGGTAGTAAAGATGAAGTCATGGGAAAAAGTGGCATAGCTCATATGCTTGAGCATTTAAATTTTAAATCCACTAAAAACCTAAAATCAGGAGAATTTGACGAGATAGTCAAAGGTTTTGGAGGCGTAAATAACGCTTCTACGGGCTTTGATTATACGCATTATTATATAAAATCTTCAAATCAAAATCTTTCAAAAAGCTTAGAGCTATTTGCTGAGCTTATGCAAAATTTAAACTTAAAAAACGAAGAGTTTCAGCCAGAACGAGATGTCGTACTTGAAGAGAGACTTTGGAGAACGGACAATTCACCTTTAGGCTTTTTATATTTTAAACTTTTCAACAACGCCTTTACTTACCACCCCTACCACTGGACGCCGATCGGCTTTAAAGCCGATATTAAAAATTGGACCATACAAGATATCAAAAGCTTTCATGAGAAGTTTTATCAGCCTCAAAACGCCATCATCATAGTCAGTGGTGACATAGAAAAAGAAGAGGTTTTTAGCAAAGCTAGACAATACTTTGAGCATATTCGAAATAAAACTCCGCTTCCAAAAAAGCGTCATGAGGTAGAACCTGTCCAAAATGGAGCAAAAAAACTTACTATTTTCAAACAAAGCGATGTGCAGATGATAGCCATCGCTTATAAGATACCAAATTTTGCTCATGAAGACCAAGTGACATTGTCTGCTATATCTTCTATTTTAAGCGACGGCAAAAGTAGTATCTTGCATAAAATCTTAGTCGAACAAAAACAATTAGCCACACAAATATACGCTTACAATCTCGACACCGCTTGTGATGGATTATTTCTTATTTTAGGCGTTTGTAACGCAGGCATTAAGGCAAAAAAATTAAAAAGCGAAATTTTACAAATATTAAAAGATTTAAAAAATGCAAAGATAAAAAAAAGCGAAATTAAAAAGATCAAACTTAGTGCAAAATCGGACTTTATCTACTCTCTTGAAAGTTCATCAAACATAGCAAGTATTTACGGAAGTTTTTTGGCAAAAGGCGATCTAAAGCCACTTTTGACATTTTTGGACGATATCAATTTACTAGACAAAGAAAAGATAGTAAAAGTTGCAAATAAATATTTTATCAAATCACAAAGTACCACAGTTATACTAAAAAATAAGGAAGAACAATGAAAAAGCAAATTATTGGTGCCATGACCGCACTCGTTACACCTTTTAAAAATGGAAAATTAGATGTAAATTCGTATGAAAAACTTATAAAAATGCAAATACAAAACAACATAGACGCTGTAGTGCCAGTGGGATCTACGGGCGAATGTGCCACTTTGAGCCTTCAAGAGCATAAAGAGTGCATAGACATAGCCATACAAACTTGCAAAAATACAAAAACAAAAGTATTAGCAGGAGCAGGAAGTAGTGCTACTCACAAAACCATAGACTTAGCAAAATATGCCCAGACAAACGGAGCTGACGGGATATTAAGCGTAACTCCATACTATAACAAGCCTATGCAAGAAGGACTTTACTTGCATTATAAAGCTTTGGCAAATTCGGTTGAAATTCCAGTACTTTTATATAATGTGCCTAGTAGAACTGGCTGTGATTTGCTTCCTTGTACCATAAAAAGATTGTATGATGATTGCGAAAATATTTATGGCGTAAAAGAGGCAACGGGACTACTTGAAAGATGCGTTGATTTGCTTGCTTCACACCCCGATATGGCGGTTATTAGTGGTGAAGATGCTATAAACTATCCTATCTTAGCAAACGGCGGGAAAGGCGTCATCTCTGTTACTTCAAACATATTGCCAAAACAAATTGCTGACTTAACTACATTTGCCATGAGTGGAGATTTTGACAAAGCAAAAAAAATCAACGATGAACTTTTCAATATCAATAAAATACTTTTTTGCGAAAGCAATCCTATCCCAATCAAAGCAGCTCTTTACTTAGCAGGGATAATCGAGTGCTTAGAATACAGACTTCCACTAAGCCCTCCAAACAAAGAAAATATGCAAAAAATCGAAAAAACTTTACAACAATATGACATAAAAGGACTCTCATGAAAAATAAAACTTTAGTAATAAGCGGCGGAACAAGAGGTATAGGCAAGGCTATAGTTGAAAAATTTGCAAAACAAGGAGTAAATATAGCTTTTACTTATAATTCAAACGAAGAGTTAGCACAAAAACAAGTCGAAGATTTGGAAAAAACTTACAACATCAAAGCAAGAGCTTATAAACTTGACATTTTAGAACCAAACGAATATAAAGAACTTTTTGAACTCATAGATAAAGATTTTGACAGGGTTGATTATTTTATCTCAAATGCCATCATTTCGGGACGCTCTGTCGTTGGAGGATATACAAAATTTTTAAAGCTAAAACCGAAAGGATTAAACAATATCTTCACAGCAACGGTCAATGCCTTTGTAGTAGGTGCTCAAGAAGCAGCAAAAAGAATGCAAAAAAATGGAGGCGGAAGCATCATATCTCTTTCATCAACTGGAAACTTAAAATACATCAAACATTACGCAGGTCATGGCACTTGTAAAGCAGCAGTGGAAGCTATGGTTAGATACGCAGCCGCTGAATTAGGAGAGTACAATATACGAGTAAATGCCGTTAGTGGCGGTCCTATACAAACAGATGCACTAAAAGCTTTTACAAACTATGAAGAAGTTAAGGAGCAAACCGCAAAATTATCTCCTTTAAATCGTATAGGAGAGCCCGAAGATTTGGCTGGTGCTTGTCTTTTCTTGTGCAAAAAAGATGCCTCTTGGATCACAGGACATACCCTAATAATAGACGGCGGAACAACTTTTCAATGATAAATTTACCAAATTTTTTAGCCCTTTTACGAGTTTTCATAGCTCCACTCATGTTTTTATTTTTAGTAAATCGTGAGCTTTTTAGCATTCATGAAAGCTGGCTTGATTATTTTGCTGCTTTGCTTTTTGTGATAGCAAGTGTAACTGATTTTTTCGATGGCTTTATAGCGAGGTCATGGAACCAAAAAACAACTCTAGGTGCCATACTTGATCCATTGGCTGATAAGATGCTAACTTTAGCGGCATTTTTAGGACTAATACTCATAAATCGTGCAAGTCCATGGGCGATATATCTCATTTTAACGAGAGAATTTTTCATAACCGGACTTAGAGTTATGGCGGTAAGCGAAGGTAAAAATATAGCCTCGACAATGGCTGGAAAAGTTAAAACCGTTTTTCAAATGATAGCTATAGGTTTTTTAATGATGGATTGGTATTTAGCTGATTTTTTGTTATGGTTAGCAGTGGTGCTGACATTATATTCTGGATATGAATATATAAAAGAGTATTTTAAAGGCTCTTCATGAGTTTTATAACCTCATTATTAGTACTTAGCTTTCTTATCTTTTTTCATGAACTAGGTCACTTTTTGGCTGCGAGATTTTTCAAGGTCAAAGTCGAAGTTTTTAGCATAGGATTTGGCAAAAAGATTTTTACTAAAAAATGGGGCGAGACTGATTATTGCTTAAGTGCTATTCCACTTGGTGGCTATGTCCAAATGAAAGGACAAGACGATAGCGACCCTACAAAGGTATGCTATGATGAAGATGGATACGGCAGTAAGCCCGCTTGGCAAAAAATCATCATACTCTTTGCTGGTCCATTTGCAAATTTTTTACTTGCTTTTTTGCTTTATGTGGCAATTGGGCATTTAGGCGTCTTAAAACTTGCTCCTCAAATCGGTAAAATCAGCAAAAATTCAGCCGCGTTTCATGCAAAATTAGACATAAATGACACTATCGTTAGCATAAATGATATCAAAATCACACAATGGGACGACATTAAGCCTATAGTCATATCTTCAAATACTCCTTTAAGATTACAAATTAAACGAAACGATAAGCTTATTAATACAATTTTAACACCAAAAATTGGAAATATAAAAACAATTTTTGGAGAAGATATTAAACAAAAACTCATAGGCATATCTCCATCAGGCAAGACGACAACTTTACATTTTTATGGTTTAAATAGCATCAAATTTGCTTGTTTAGAAACCATAAATGCAACTAAACTCATCTTTAAAGGACTTCAAAAACTCATCGAAGGTGTTATTTCGCCAAAAGAAATGGGCGGAATAATCTCTATCATGAAATTTACTTCAGATGCTGCAAACATGGGCATAGTAGTACTTTTTTTAGTAACAGCTTTAATCTCTGTAAATTTAGGCGTAATAAATCTATTTCCTATTCCTGCCCTTGATGGCGGACATATCATGTTTAATATTTATGAAATGATATTTAAAAAACCGCCAAGTCAAAAGGTATATTTAAGGCTAACTTATATAGGCTGGGCTTTTTTATTAACTCTCATGGTTTTTACCATTATAAACGATATCTTACGATTATTAGGAGTTTATTAGATGCTAAAAGATAACTTAGAAAATATAATGCAAAAAATCTCACAAGCAAACACGCAACATAAAACAATCCACCTCGTAGCAGTTAGCAAAAGCGTACAAAGTGAAGCCATTGAAGAGCTATGTCAAGCGGGACAAGTCGATTTTGGAGAAAATAGAGTACAAGCTTTAAAACAAAAACATGACGAACTTAAATATTTAAATTTAAATTGGCATTTTATTGGACGATTGCAAAACAATAAAATCAATCAACTAATCGACCTAAATCCAGTACTTTGGCACTCATGCGATAGTTTAGAGCGAGCTATTGAGTTTGATAAACGACTAGAAAAAAAGAGCAAAACTCAAGATACACTACTTCAAATAAATAGTGCAAATGAAGATGCAAAACAAGGAGTTAGCCTAAATAGCGCCATTGATATTTATCAGCAAATCAACGAAACTTGTAAAAATATCAAACTAAAAGGTGTCATGAGTATAGGAGCTTTTAGCGATGATGAGAAGCAAATCCAAAAAAGTTTTGAAGCAACTTATAAGATATTTGAAAGCTTAAAAGATGCTAAATTTTGTTCCATGGGAATGAGCAGTGATTTTGAACTTGCCATAAAATGCGGGGCAAATATGCTTAGAGTTGGAAGTATTTTGTTTTCACATTAAGAGCAAAATGCTTTTTGCAAAGTTTGCAAATTTTTACTTGCTTCATGAGGTAAGTTTAGCATTTTCGCAACCTCACTAAAAATAAATCTTTTTGAGTCTTCATTTAAAAGACTAGGGGCTTGTGTGGATTTTGAAAGCTTCTTGCCGTCATCGTCAAATAAAAGAGCATGATGGATAAATCTTGCATGTAAAAAATGTTTGAAATTAAACATTTTAGCTAAGTAAAGTTGGGCTTTGCTTGACATCATCAAATCCTCTCCCCTCACTATAATGCTCGTTTTTAAATGATAATCATCTATCAAAGAGGCAAAATTATACGACGGCAAATCATCTTTTCGCCAAATGATAAAATCGCCTACTTCTAACGACAAAGCCTCATCTTCAAGAGCTATTCTAACAGCATTTTGATTTGGTATAAACTTAAGTTTTTTATGTTTGCAAGTCTTTGGATAAAGTCCATTTTTACTAAGTTTTAAAATATCTTTTCTCGAACATTCACACACATAGGTTTGATTTATGATTTTATTTAAATACTCAAGATATAAACTTTTTTTATGCTCAAAAGAAAAATTTGCCAAATAATCTTGCGTATTTTTCGCGCCCCTATCCCATGAAATGCCTAGAAAATTTAAACTCTCAAAGATATTGTCAATATATTTTAACCTAACTCTAGGCGTATCATAATCATCAATTCTCAAATACAACAAGCCATCATATTTTTTTGCATAAAGATAAGTTAAAACAAAATTTATACCATTTCCGACATGTAAAAATCCGCTAGGAGTAGGAGCAAGTCTTAGTATATTCATAAAAAAACCGCCAAAAACAGGCGGCTAAAAAAATTAATATTTTTTATCTTCTCTAGGTCTAGCTTCATTAACTCTTAAAGTTCTTCCGCCAACCTCTTTTTCATTTAAGCCCTCGATAGCCGCTTTAGCTTCCTCATCATTTTCCATCTCAACAAATCCAAATCCCTTAGAACGATTAGTATATCTGTCAAAGATTATTTTAGTGCTTGTAACATTCCCAAATGCTGAAAATGTATCCTTAAGTTCTTCTTCTGTCATTTGGTATGACAAGTTTCCAATATAAATATTCACTTGAATACTTCCTTAAAATAAAATATTTGATATAAAATATCAAGACATACATAATACCTTTTTTTGACAAAATTAGCAATACTTTATTTACTTTTTTTTCAATTTATTAGCAATTCGCCCTTCAAATTTTCATATTTTTGTGGTAAAACCAACTTTTTAACGATTTGTAAAGCAAATTCAAAAGCAGTAGCAGGGCCTCTTGAGGTAAAAATATTTTCATCAATCACAACATTTTGCTTATCGTCATATCCTTCATGAGCTATTGCCTTTTCAAAACCAGGATAGCAAGTGTAATGCTTTTTCAAAACTCCAGCCTTAGCTAAAGCTAAAGGAGCAGCACATATAGCACCTATAAGTTTATTTTTTGCATCAAATTTCTTAAGCAAAGCTTTAACTTGCTCATGATTGGCTAAAATTTCCGCATTTGGCAAACCGCCAGGGAGCAAAATCATATCAAATTCATCCGCATTTATCTCATGAATTAATATGTCTGTTTTGATAATAATCTCATGAGAGCCTACAACTTCTTGATCTTTCAAACTCGCCACCACAACCTTTATGTCGACTCTTCTAAGTATATCGATAAGAGTTATAGCCTCTATCTCTTCAAAACCTTGTGCTAAAATCATGACAACTTTTTTCATATTTTATCCTTTTTATAGTTTGTTGTACACATTATATATCATTATTTATACAATTTTTCGTATAAAATTCCAAAACACCCTTTGCAAACAAAAGCGATATACCAAAATAATAAACTCCATAAATAATATCAAAATAATTTTTAGATAATGACGTATTAACTTCAGCTACTAAAAAAATGAAGACTAAAAAGAAAGCTAAAAAATAGTAAAAAAATGCTTTTTGTTTAGTGTGTTTATAGAGCTTATATGTTAAAATGAGCGAATATACCGCACCTATGACAAATAAAAGAAAACAAATCACAAACAAAGACAATGCACCCAATCCAATATCATCGGATGAATTTTGCAAAACGATTTTATCAAATGCAAATATCCCCAAAGAGCCAATGCCTCCATAAAAAATACTTATATTATTTTGCCTTTGCATTTTTGCATCTTCATAAAAAATAGTAATATTTTTGATAAAAAAATACCACACCCCAAAAAGCAAAATCACATGAGCAATTTCGATGTAAGTATTTTCATATATTATTTGCACAACAATACTAAAAAGCATAATTACTGCATACAAAAAGCCTAATTTTTTTATATTTTTAACAATCTTGTGAGTTTTCATCTAACCACCTTTTTAAACTTTCAATCTGCTTTAAAGTTGATTTTGTTGCAGTTCCGCCAAGAGAGTTTCTTGCATTCATGGAAGCTCTAAGCGAAAGATGACTCATAACATCTTCGCTAATTCGCTCATCTATCTCTTTTATATATTTATATTCAAGTTCGCTTAAATCAACACCTAAACTTTCAGCTTTTGCAACTACTTTACCTGTGATAAAATGTGCCTCACGAAATGGCACACCACACTCACGCACTAAAAAATCAGCCAAATCAGTGGCACTTAGATGCCCAACTTTGCAAGCTTTTAGCATATTTTGCTTATTGATGCTTAAAGTTTTTAAAGCTTCGTTTAAAATTTTAAGGCAAATTTCCGCAGTCTCAACGCTGTCAAAAACTCCCTCTTTATCCTCTTGAGTGTCTTTATTGTAAGCTAGTGGCAAACCCTTCATGACCACCAAAAGAGCCATAAGATTTCCATAAACTCTACCAGTTTTTCCCCTCATAAGCTCTGGAATGTCAGGATTTTTTTTCTGTGGCATGATAGAACTTCCTGTGGAGTATTCGTCACTAAAAGTAACAAATCCAAACTCACTACTGCTCCATAAAATAAGCTCTTCGCAAAGCCTTGAAATGTGCATCATGAGAACCGAAATATTAAAAAGCAACTCAAGTGCAAAATCCCTATCGCTCACCGCATCAAGACAATTTTCACTCACACTTTCAAAATTTAAAAGCCGTGCCACTTCTTCGCGGTCTATCGGATGCGGAGTGCCAGCAAGAGCGGCACAACCTAAAGGCAAAACGCTATTTCTTTTAGTAGAACTTTCAAATCTCTCACAATCTCGTTTTAGCATATTTGCATAAGCTAAAAGATGAAATCCAAAATTTATCGGCTGAGCGTGTTGTAAGTGCGTCATACCAGGAAGTAATGTTTGGGTGTGTTTTGAAGCAATGTCAAGTAAAGTTTTCATGAGATTTTTGATAAGCGAATTTAAATATGTGTTACAATTTAATACATAAAGCCTAAAATCGACCGCCACTTGGTCATTTCTACTTCTTGCCGTATGAAGCTTACCACCCACCGAACCAACGATTTGAGTCAGCCTTTTTTCAACCGCCATGTGAATATCTTCATCGCTTATATCGAAGCTAAACTCACCATTTTCGATCTCGCTTTCAACTTGTCTTAAACCCCCTATAAGAGTGTTTTTTTCATCTTCGCTTATGATATTTTGCTTTGCTAACATACTTGCATGAGCGATCGAGCCAGCAATATCTTGCTTGTAAAGTTTTCTGTCAAACTCCAGTGAAGCATTAAACATATCCAAGAGTTTCGCACTTTTTTTAGAAAATCTTCCAGCCCACATTTTTTGCATCGTTTTATCCTTTTTTTTTAAAATTATACAAAAAAGGGGCTTAATGACTTATGATTTTGGTATTATTTGTAGTTATGGACTTGTTATAAAATATCATTTTATCTCTTTAGACAAAAGCAAATCCCCCCCCCATTTTTTTATCAAACCCTAAACCTCCCTAGTTCATGATCTAATTGATTTGTCATCTTACTTAGATGCTCACTTGCACTTGCTACTTCTTCAACACTTCTAGCATTTGAAGTTGCAATTTCGTTTATCTTTTGAAT
>PDWI01006270.1_pt1 | contig 15029 bp, 14 predicted proteins | sample 1430891 | NCBI WGS metagenome assembly PDWI01 (sample SAMN01162508, study PRJNA174530) | Oral metagenome, whole genome shotgun sequencing project. | biome: Marine environment; feature: Marine mammal; material: Swab sample of the gingival sulcus; isolation source: swab sample of gingival sulcus... | reverse complement strand
TTAGCCAGAGGCGAAAACCGTGCAAACAATGTAATTAAAAAGGCTTTAGAATCGCCGTTGTTAAATAGCAGCGATATTGAGGGAGCAAAAAATATACTGTTGAATATTGTATCCGGAACCGATGAAGTATTGATGTCGGAAGTAAAAGAAATGTTGGGATATTTAACAAAAATAGTAGGCGATACTCCCGATGTAATTTATGGTATCTGTAAAGATGAAAAACTGGGCGAAGATATAAAAGTTACGGTAATAGCAACCGGATTTGAGGAGAATGTTATAGAAGAAATTCATTTCCGACCTAAGGTAAAGCTTTCAGAATTAGAGATGAAAGTAGAAAATGCCGAAGAAAAAGAGCGTAAGGCAAAAGAGCACCGTCGCAGAATAGAAGAACGACGAAAACGACAAGCCGAAGAATTGAAACAAATGGAGTTAAAAGAAAAAGCTGAAGCCGATGAGGTACTAAAAAAAGCCAGAGAAATTGAGGAAGCTCGAAAAAAAGCCGAAGAGATTCGTAAACAAAAAGAAGAGGCGGAATACAGACAGCGTAAATTATTTTCAGAATAGTATTTTAACTATTCCTTAAAAAAGAACAAAATGAACGAATTGTTAGTGGATTTAGACGTGCAAGAGAAAACATCATCTATCATAAAAATTATAGGTGTTGGAGGCGGTGGTAGTAATGCCGTAAAACATATGTATAAACAAGGCATTAAAGATGTTGATTTTGTAATATGTAACACTGAAAAACAGGCTCTCGATAATAGTGATATTCCCACCAAAATACAACTGGGCGAAATGCTGACAGAGGGTTTGGGTGCCGGAAATAATGCCGAAAAAGGCGAACAGGCTGCTATAGAAAATTTAGACGATGTTTTAGCCGTTTTGGAAGACAATACCAAAATGGTATTTATTACTGCCGGAATGGGCGGCGGAACCGGAACGGGAGCAGCACCTGTTATTGCTAAAGCAGCTAAAGAAAAAGGAATATTAACTGTGGCAATTGTTACCATACCCTTTGAGTTTGAGGGCAGAAAACGAATGGAGCAATCTTTGGTGGGAATAGAAAAATTAAGGCACAATGTCGATTCGTTATTGGTTATTAATAATGAAAAATTAAGTGAAATCTATAGCGATTTAACCATGACAGATGCCTTTGCCAAAGCCGACGATGTATTAACAGTTGCTGCTAAGGGAATTGCCGAAATAATTACGCTTCATGGTTATATAAATGTTGATTTTGAAGATGTTAAAACCGTAATGACCAATAGTGGCGTTGCTGTTATGGGTTCAGCAGTTGCCGAGGGCGAAGAGCGTGCCATTACAGCTACTCGCAATGCTCTAAATTCTCCGTTGCTAATGGATAACGAAGTAAACGGAGCATCGAAAATATTATTGAATATTACCTATGGCGAAGAGGAGATGACCTTAGACGAAATGGGTGCAATAACACGATACCTAAGCGATACAATTGGTAGCAGCGGAACTCTTATTTGGGGGTTGGGACAGGATAAATCGCTTGGCGGAAAAGTATCGGTAACGGTTATTGCTACCGAGTTTCAACAAAGCAGGGTTGCGGAACAGGCAGCCCGACAAAATATTGAAAAAGGAAAAGAAATTATATTGGATACAATTACTGATAAGCGTGAGAAAGAAGTGAAATTAACAGGTCTTTCCGAAGAAGAGTTAGATGAATTAGACCGTATTCCTGCCTATAAACGTAAAGAAATTAAACTATCGCACCGTTTTAATTAATATGAACATAAAAAATATAACATGAATTTATTAGAACAAATAAATGCCGATATAAAAACGGCAATGAAAGCCAAAGAAAAAGATAAATTACAAGCCATTAGAGCTGCAAAAACAGCTTTTACTTTAGAAATGACAAAAACCGGAGCTTCGGAATTAGACGATGCAGTGGCTTTAAAAATAATTCAAAAATTGGTGAAGCAACGCAACGATTCTGCAACCACTTATAAAGAGGGTGGGAGAGAAGACTTAGCTGAAAAAGAATTGTTTGAAATGGAAGTGCTAAAAGCTTATCTGCCTAAGCAAATGAGCGATGAAGAATTAACCGTTGCTGTAAAAGATATTATTGCTACAACCGGAGCAACCGGTATGAAAGAGATGGGAAAAGTAATGGGAATAGCTTCGAAACAACTTTCGGGAAAAGCCGATGGAAAAGCCATTGCCGATAAGGTAAAATCACTATTGGCATAAAATAGTATAATTGTACCGTACGTAGAGGAAATTGTCTTAATTTTGGATAGAGACCTCAGGGGGATTTTTAAAACCACTGAGGTCTGAAAATCACCAACAAATAGCATGAATATTGCAACTGCTTGTAGGTTTATTTAAAAGGAATTTCCTCATTTTTATTGAATGAAACCATTAAATATGGCATACAAATACATTAAAATCTTATTTGTAATTTCTCTTTTCTATTGTCTTTTAGGATGCAATAACGGTGTGCCTGCCAATCAGAAAGAAATATTGCTACAGCAGGATTCTTTGTTACAAAAAATTAAAAATAGAGGGAAATTGCGAGCTGTTATAGAACATAATGTTACAGGCTATTTTGTGTATAATGGTTTAACCATGGGGTTTCAGTACGAAATGTTGCAAACCTTTGCCGAACATTTAAATGTGCAATTAGAGTTAATTGTAAGCGATAATTTAACCGTTTCATTCGACGAACTGGATTCCGGGAAAGTAGATTTGTTGGCGATGAATCTGGTGGCAACACCTCAACGAATTTCAAAATATAATTTATCCATACCGCATAGTTCTTCGCATCAAGTATTGGTACAACGCAATCGTCAAGAAAATAGTAATTATGTCGATAATATTTTTCAGCTTGCAGGTAAAACGGTGTATGTGGTAAAAGAATCATCGCATGAAAAGCAATTGCAGGCAATTTCAGAAACGCTAAAACCACCTGTTCATATTGTGTCTGTTGATTCTTTGTTTTCGGGCGATTTAATTAAAAAGGTTGCCAATGGAGAAATAGATTTTACCGTAGCAGATAATAACAATGCCATTGCTAATAATCATTATCATAAAAATATTGATGTGGCAATGCGTATAAGTGATGATAAAGAGTTTACATGGGCGATTCGTAAAAACAATCGTGATTTAGCTAAAGAGGTTGATAATTGGTTGAGAGAGTTCAAAAAAACAAGACACTACTCCTATATTAATCATCGCTATTTCACCAGTTCCAAGTTTATGAATATTGTTAATGATAATTATTTCACATTGCGAACTGGCAAAATATCGAAATACGATAGTTTGTTTAAAGTAAAGTCTAAATTAATTAATTGGGATTGGCGATTGCTTGCAGCTTTGGTTTATCAAGAATCGCATTTTAATAATAGTTTGAAATCAGGAGCAGGGGCATTTGGTTTAATGCAATTAATGCCTCAAACAGCAAAACGCTATGGTGTTAATCATCGATCTTCGGCAGAAGAAAATATTACCGGAGGAATAAAGTATTTAAGGCAGGTACGAAAAGAATTGTTACTAACTCTAAAAGATACATCTGATTTAGTTCCTTTTATTTTAGCGGCTTATAATGTTGGACTTGGGCATTTGCAAGATGCTCGTCGTTTGGCTCGAAAATATGGGGCTAATCCCGATAAGTGGAACGATAATGTGGCATATTATCTTCGAAATAAATCTCGAGTTAATTTTTATAACGACCCTGTGGTAAAGTATGGCTATTGTCGTGGCGAAGAACCCTATTTGTATGTAGCCGAAATATTAGAAAGATACAAACATTATAAAAATATTACCGATAAACATAAGGAGTAATTGTTGTTGGCTTAATTATCACATTAACAAATTGTCCAATTGTCACATTATTTTAACCGCAAAGGACACAAAGAATACACAAAGTTCACAAAGGGCTTTTTCGGTCTTCCGGCTTCTGTCTTCGGTCTAAATCACAAACACAAAGGTTGCTCTTATGGAGCTAAACTACCCCTTACAATTTAAAATGCTACAAACAGGATATTCCTACGGAGTTTTTACCTTTCTATTTCCAACAAATTGCCACATTAACAAATTGTCTAATTATCACATTATTTTAACTGCAAAGGACACAAAGAATACACAAAGTTCATAAAGGGTTTCTTCCGTCTTCCAACCAATTATCGTAGTTACCGCATTAAAATTATTATTAATTGCTCATTACTAATTGCTCATTGAAAAGGTCTTCCATCTCCCTAAAGTTATAAATACTACTTGGTCTTTCGAATTCTTTTTATATTTTTGTCTCAGAGCAAGATTGTGCTTAAAAAAAGATAAAATAAAAATACTAAAGAATAACCAATGGAAGAAATTTCAATTTCGAAAATCTACAAAAGAAAGAAAAATGATAGGGACATTTTTCAAGAATTAATGCCAACAAAAGTGAAAGAAATTCTGTTGGTTGCCACTTATTACGATGCTTACACCATTGTTCGCGAAGGACAATTTTCCGATAAAATAGTAGGTGAATATCTACAATTAAATCTGTATGCCGCCCCCCGATTTACCAGTGTTGCTACCAATGAAGAGGCAATAAAAGCCATGCAAGAGCGAAATTTCGATATGGTAATTTTAATGGCTGGATTAGATAAAGAATCGCCGTTAGCTTTGAGTCAGCAGATAAAGAAAATCAATCCTTATGTTAAGGTGCTTGTATTGGTAAACAACAACAGCGATTTGGCATATTTCGATCGTGCTGCCGACAAAATAAAAAACAATATCGACCGTGTTTTTGTTTGGAACGGCTCTACCAAAATATTTATGGCAATGACCAAATATGTAGAGGATAAAATCAATTTAAAACCCGATACAAAAATTGGCGATGTTCGGGTAATATTGTTGGTAGAAGATTCTGTAAAATACTATTCTCGATATTTGCCATTGCTTTACTCTACGGTAATGATGCAAACCCAAAAAGTAATATCTGATGAGGGCGACATTGATGAGATGTATAAAATACTGAAAATGAGAGTTCGTCCTAAGGTGATTTTGGTAAGTAATTATGAAGATGCTGTACAAATAGTAGATGATTATGCCGAAAATTTACTGTGTGTAATATCAGATGTGCGATTCGCTCGTAATGGAAAGTTAGACGATAATGCGGGAGTAGATTTAATTCGATATGTAAAAGAGCGAAAAAAACGTTTGCCATGTGTAATGCAATCGCACGATACCGATAATGCCTTGCGTGCTATTCAGGTTAATGCTGATTTTATCAATAAAAACAGCGATACATTGGCTTTAGATATACATAATTATATTTATTCGAAACTGGGTTTTGGCGATTTTGTTTTCCGTAACCAAAGTGGAACTCGCATAGCAGTCGCCAAATCGTTAAGAGAATTTGAAGAACAATTGAAAGTTATACCTGATGAATCGTTACTGTTGCATACCAAACGCAATGGTATTTCCACATGGTTGATGGCTCGCGGAGAAATTAATATTGCAAAAAAATTCCGACGCTATCAGGTAGAAGATTTTAAATCTGTAAAAGAATTGCGTCAATTTTGTTTAGATGTGTTCGATCGTTCGAAAATAAAGCAATTGCGAGGACGAATTATTCCGTTTAGAAAAAATATTGTAAACTCAAATCGTTATGTCGTTCGATTGGGACGCGGTTCGGTCGGAGGGAAGGGTAGAGGATTGGCTTTCTTAAGCAATTTCCTTGAAAATACCTATTTTAAGAAGTTCTTAAAAGATATAAATTTATCTATTCCGAAAACAGCTATTATCGGCGTTGATGAGTTCGATAATTTTATAGAACTAAACGATTTGTACGATAAAATTTATGTCGATAAACACTACGAAAAAGTAAAACAATTATTTCTGAAAAGTGATTTATCGGAAAAATTAAGTAAAAAACTTCGTCAATATCTTGAAGAGATAAAAACACCTATTGCCGTGCGTTCTTCGGGATTGTTCGAAGACTCGTTAATGCAACCTTTTGCCGGAGTTTATGCCACCTATTTACTACCCAATAACGACGAAGACATTGAGGTAAGATACGAGCAGTTGGTTACAGCCATAAAGTTGGTTTATGCCTCTATTTTTACGCCCGAAGCAGTGTCGTATTTTAATGCGGTGGATTACAAAATTGAAGAGGAAAAAATGGCTATTATCTTACAAGAAGTTGTAGGACATAATCATAATGGACGTTTTTATCCCAATATTAGCGGTGTAGCTCAATCGTATAATTATTATCCTTTTGCCTATATGAAACCCGAAGATGGTTTTGCTGTAATTGCTTTGGGATTAGGGAAATATGTTGTTGGTGGCGAGAAAACCTATCGCTTTTGTCCGCAATATCCTAAATTGCAACTTTCGTCGTTGCAAGACCAAATGAAAGATTCGCAAAAGTATTTTTATGGTATCGATTTGAATAAAAAGAACATAGACTTAATTAACGATGGGGAAGATGCAGTTACCGAGAAATACGATATTGCTGTTGCTGAAAAAGATGGTAATTTGTTGCATTGTGCTTCGGTTTTCGATTATAGAAACGACCGAATGGTCTCCGACTTATCGGTAAAAGGTCCTCGTGTTGTCGATTTTGCAAATATTATACAGTATAATCAGGTGCCTGTTGCTAATACTCTAAATGTATTGCTAAATATTTTTAAACAAGCCATGGGAGCTCCTGTGGAAATCGAATTTGCAATAGATTTAAAACCTGGCAAAGAGAACAATCCTACGTTTTATTTACTACAAATAAAGCCGTTAATTCGTCAGGAAATGAGCATTGATATTGATGTGGATAAATTGGATAAAGACAAAGTGGTAATGCTTGCCGACAAAGGTATGGGGAATGGAAAAATCTCACATATTCGCGATGTGATTTATATGGACGTTAGTAAATTCGATAGAACCAAAACAGAGGAAATGGCTGCCGAAATGGAGATATTGAATCAGAAAATGAAAGAACAAGACCGACAATATGTATTGATAGGTCCCGGACGTTGGGGTACTCGCGATAAATTTACCGGCATTCCGGTATTGTGGTCACAAATATCTAATGCTAAAATTATTGTAGAGCAGGGCTTGGAAGATTTTCCATTAGATGCTTCGTTGGGGTCGCACTTTTTCCACAATGTTACAGCAATGAATGTAGGCTATTTTTCCATAAAAAATAATGGCGAGCAAAATTTTGTAAATACCGAAATACTTGAACAACAGGAATTAATAGAGCAAATTAACTATTTTAAAGTAGTGCGTTTTAAAGAACCTTTGGAAATATGTATGGACGGTAAAAAACAAGTTGTTGCAATTAGCTATAAAAAATAAATAGAGAGTGTTCGGGAAAAATAGAATAATTAAAAAAATCTCTAAATTAAACAAAAATCTGACTTCTGCGATAAATTAGTTCAACGCTGAAGTCAGATTTTACACAATTTTTGTGATAGTGTCTTTTACTTGGTAGGAGCAACAAACTTACGACTCTTAAAATCTTTATCCATCATATAAAGACCATTTCCTTGTCCTCCAATCATTTTTAAATGATCGATAATTTCGCCGACATTTGCTTCTTCTTCTACTTGTTCTTCCACAAACCATTGTAAAAAGTTTACCGTAGCATGATCTTTTTCAAGAATAGCAATATCAACACATTCGTTAATTAATGCGGTAACTTCAGATTCGTGTTTTAACGTTTCTTCGTAGATATGCAATAAACCATCCCATTCTAAAGGCACTTCCGATATGGGTTGTAATATTACTCTTCCGCCTCTTTCGTTTACATATTCTAACATACGCATTGCGTGAAAAGTTTCCTCTTCAAACTGTACTTTCATCCAATTTGCAAAACCGGGCATTCCGTTTGCATTTAAATAATTCGACATTGACAAATAAAGATATGCCGACCAAAATTCAGCGTTTATCTGTTTATTCAACATCTCTTCAACTTTTTTACTAATAGCCATAATATTATATTTTTTATAAGGAATTGACTTCCTATGTATTAATTCGATACAAAGATAATTCTTTTCAATGGTGGAATAATAATATAAAGATAATTTAGAGGGTTTCTAAAATTTTAAAAGTTAAATTCAATCTTTACATTTAGGTTTTTTATAGTTCTTGGTAATTACTGTGTTCTCTGTGATTTTTACCAATTTTAGTCTCTCAAAAAAGGCTCTTTATTCAGCACAATTTATATTCATTATGTTCTACGAACCTAAACAACAATGTTTATATTTCTTTCCTGAGCCACAAGGGCATAAATCGTTTCGCCCTACTTCTTTTTGTTGTATTACCGGAGATTTTGCAGTAGCAAATATTTGTTCCATCTGCTGATAATGATTTTTCCAATTTTCATCTCGCATTTCACAAAAAGCAACTCCTTTTTCTATTGGAGTTTTTCCTTCCATTGCATCAATATAGTATTTCAACTCCACAGCTACATGAGTACCTTCTACTTTTGGTAATAGCTTTTTAAAATGCTGTAAAGTATCGGCATGATTAACATCTCCCAATATTCGCACATAGTGGTCTAACCATAAGAAATTTTCGCGGTAAAGCATTTTATGAATACGTTCGAATTGATTTATAGGAGCATAATAAAGTGCTTCAAAGCTGTATAAATAAGGTTTTTTATTCTCCTTATCGATACTTTTTTCGATATATTCAAGTACTTTAGGCACAAATTGTTCGGGATATTTTTTTGCCAGCAAACCAACCAAATAAACCGCTTGTTCGTTTAACAAATCCCAGTCTTCTTCCACATCGAACAACTGCAATACAGGCTGAAACAACTCCTCGCTAAGATGTTTTTCGGCAATTACCGCATACCAAAGCGGTGTTGGCATCATCAAACGCAAAGTTTCGTTATAATATTTTTTGCCATTGTAGGCATTTTTTATGGCATCAACTATTTTATCGGTTAATTCGGGAGTCGTTTCCTGCTCTCTTAAAAAATCAATTGCTTCGTAAGGAATCCCTTCGGTTTGTTTATCAATAATTTGAAAAGCCTGTTGTATGTTGTTCATTTTTTATATTTGAAAATATGTAATTTAATATTTTGCAAAATTAAATAGATTTTGAAAATCTACAATTTTAAATCATTAATACTCTAACAAAACACATGGTTTCCGTAATTTATCGTATATATCTTCCTTTACTTTTTCAGCCAACTAAATTGTTGAAAATTAGGCATTTTTTGTTTTAGAGATTTAATCATCAGTATTCAATATCACTTTAAACTCTTTATCTTCTGATATTTCATTTCCATCTGTACCATAAGCAGAACTATATTTTCCTGCCGGTAAATCTTTAAATGTATGTGTATTACATGTTCGGGCTATGTCCATGTATTGAATTACTGCTGTGTTTATTGCGGATGCGGCTATACTTAAAAGAGTTCCGGCAAAACCGTCTTCGTCATCAGAATTTATTGTTGTATCGTATGTTACATTTCCTTTTCGTGTATAAATAACTTTATTTGTTTTAGTTGATTTGAAGACATACTCAATCTCAACCTCCACTTTTGCGGCTAATGCAGATTTGTCCCACTTATGAATTATAGTAAAGACTACCACATCTGCTCCAAATATTTCGCTGAATTTTGTTAAAGAGGAATTAAAAAACAACTCCGCGTCATAGGCACTCTCTTTTTTTAGTATTTCCATTGATAAAAAAGGAGGAATCACATAATATCCGGCATTTGCAATTGGAATATTTAACGTTGAATGAAAATACTCTTTAGCCTCTACATTTACACTTCTATTAATTGGTGGCATCAACAGCACCGAAACAGGCTTCTCTTCATAAATACCTTTATATGCAGTTGATTTTGGAATCATAGAAGTTGTCGTACAGCTTGTAAATACTACCAATATTATAATTACAGAAAACAATGTTTTTTTCATTCTTCTATCATTTTTAAGATTCGCTCAATAAATATCTTTGATTCAGGATATAAAGCCATTTCTTTCATGAGCATTTTTTTCCCTTCCTCCTTTTTCCCTTCCTGTAATAAAATAAATCCATAATCTGCACAAATTCCGGGAGGAGCAATTCCCCTGGCTCCTTTCTGCTTTTCAATAATCTGCTGATAATTTTCCATCAATTTTCTAACCGATCTCTTATCCGATTTTTTTAAGTAATTATAACTTGCAGTTTCATAATTTCCCCATGTATATAATGGTTTTTGAACTGTACATGAAGCTAATAGTATTAACGCAGCAAACAAGATTAAACTTTTTTTCATGGCAGTATAATTTGTTTCGTTTCTTGAGCTGAGACAAAGATTTGTTTGGTATAAATAATATTATTGTTGTATTTTACTTTTACAATATGTTTTCCCGTAGAAATAGCATAAATAGTACTGTCTGATCTTTTAATACCAATTTGATTTACTTCTGCTTTAAAAGTTGATTTATCATCAATTGTTACATTTACTCCTCCTAAATAATTATCCGGATTACCAATAAGTTCAATAAATGATTGGTTTTCCAATTCTTTTGTTACGGTTTTAACACTTGTGCAACCGGTTATTGCAAATAACCCAATTACCATTATAACGATGATATTTTTCATTATTTTATTTCTTTCACATAATAATTACTTAAATTCTGTTTATCTATATTCCCCTCTATAAAAGTAACCGTTGAAAATTCGTTTTGGGGATTATCTCCTCCCGAAAAATCAATTTTCACTTTACCCACAACTTTTCCCGGCAACTCCATTTTCATTCCGGTTTGCGGATTCTTAACACTTTTTCCCTTTTCAACAACTTGAAAAATATCACCTATTTTAAGACCTTGACTTGCTCCTCCCGAAATAATTACATTATCTTCGTCATAAGATAAGAAATAAGATTTCCAAGGTTTCTCCATACAGTTATTTATAATATTTTCAACAAGTTTTGATATTGCCGCAGAAATTGCTTTATCACTAAGAGTAGCATCATAATCAGCTCGTCCTCCCAATCCCAATACAGTTTGATTCTTAGTTTCTGCTTGCCCTTTTGCTTCCTCTGAATAAATTATCTGTCCTGTTGAAACATCAACCAACCTGATACTGACACCTGCCTGTACTATCTGAGTTTTTGTTCTTGAAAAAACCTTTACATCTCCAACATTTTTTCTGCCAAATTCTGTTACAGAACCGATAATTAAATAATCGGCATTTACTTTTTGAACTCCCTCATTACCAGCCATCTTTAATTCTTCTTCTATTTTATCCATATCTTGTCTTTCAAGTAAAATAAATTTATCACTTGCGGCAAGTTTTGTAGATAAAATATCTAATGCTTGTCTGCCAATCGGGTCATTATTCTTATCATAAAACAGACCTTTTGCATATTGAGTCTCATTTGAAAACCGTGCAATAGCCACCTTTCTTTTTAATGCTTGTTTATCCTTCTTTATTTTTTGAACCTGTGATTCAACCTGAACAATTTTTTGTTGTGTTGTACAACCGAATGCAATCAAATAAATTGTCAATATTAATAAATGCTTTTTCATTTCGTTAAAAAATTTGCGTTATTAAATATATGTTTTCATATTACATAATATGTTTTGTGTCTACAAAGATAAAAAAAATAAGAAGTATACATTTAATAAAAATTGTTAAAAAAGAATGCTTTTTTATCAAGAAAGTTAGAAGAAAGGTTTTATTTTTTTAGGAGGGAACTGTATTGTCTAGTCTTGAAATAGTGTTACAACAATTAATCGTTTGTTTTTCATTTTTAATAAGAATTATCGGTAAATTCAAATTATTAAATTAATCAAACATCTGTAAGGATAAAGAATTTATATAGGGGTAATACTCTAAACAAAATACATGGTTTCAGGTAATTTCTCATATATCTCTTCTTTAATTTTTTTTGCCACTTCTTCTTTTTTGATAGTAAATTTAACTATGCCTTCTTGGGGCTGACTAAAATATAATTTTCCGCTTATAGCTCCTTTAATTTCAATGAAATCAGAAGCATTATCTGTGAATTTTTCGTTTAAGTTTTTTGCAACTAAACCAAGAAAACTTCGTGTTTTTTGAATAAGAAATGAAAACATATTTTAAAATTTTTAATTGGTTATGCAATAGAGTAGAAAACAATAAATTTAACCTACAATATTCTGCAAATATCAATTTATTTTTAAATTGCTAAAGTAAACAAAATTATGTGTCAAATACTCTATTCTTTTACCATTTTATTTTTTTTATTATCCAAAAGAATAAAGATTTCGAATTTTGCCGGTGCTTCGCCTCTTATATAAGAACCTAACCAAATATCAAATTTCATTTTAGCTTTATTTCTTTTCCCCTGTTTGACAAAATAGAATATTTTCCTTTAGCTGTCAGGCAACAAAGTTTTTTATCTACAATATAAGACAGTTCAATTCCATATAAAGACAAATCGTTAAACTATTTTAAATTGTTAAAATTAAATTCTGACGCATACATTATTTAGTCCTTTATCAGAATTACGGATAGTCTTTTTACGACAGCTAAAAAATCTTAGGAAACATTTTTAATTTTGTCCATTTGGCATATTTGCCCCATCCTTGTTTCATCCAATGTCCTACAATTGGAAGCGGTATCATTATTTCTCTTTTTCTGTTACGGAACACTAAAATAGCTCCATTTCCTATATCCATTATACAGATAATATTAACGTGATGTACATAAGATTTTTTCTTTCCCGTTTTCTTTTCTTGCTGCTTGATATTATATGCAGCAATTGAAGCCATTACTTCGGCAAGATGTCCTTGTTTTGCACCCCAATCAGGACCTAATAATGCAGCTGAATCACCTATTGCATATACATTTTCTTTCCCCTCAACTTGACAAAACTCATCGGTTTTTATAAAGCCGCTTTCGGTTAACGGCAAATCGCTGTTTTTTCCTATGGGTAAACCTTTTCCTGCGGAAATAAACATTGTTATATCCGATAATAATTCGTTTTTATCCTCAAATACGATGCTTTGTTCGGTAAATGCCGTTATTTTTTTGCCAAAACAAGTCGAAATATTTTTTGATTTAAACATTTTCAGCATCGAATTATAGGCTTTTTCTCCCATTCTAATTCCGGGTTTTGGCATTGGGGCAAACATGGTAAGCTCAAATTTATCTCTAAGTCCTTTTTTACGCAAGTATAGGTCTAAATTAAACATCAGTTCAAATGCAGGCCCTCCACGCACAGCCGATTTATCTTTTGGATTACCTCCAAAGCCTATGGCAATACTGCCACTCCCTTTTGCTATAAGAGCATCAATTTTATCTCTAAGCTGTATGGTTTGCGAGGGGTTTCCGCACATTGTATAGGTGTGCTTTATGCCTTGTAGCTGAATTTTATTGGCTCCCAATGCAACAATCAAATAGTCGTATTCAAATGTATGAGTATTGCAAACAACTTTGTTTTCCTCAGATTTTATTTGTTTTACACTATCTATTACCACATTAAAACCATGCTTTTTACTAATATTATGCAATGGAATATGTGTTTTTTCGGGCTTTATACCGTGAATTGGTATCCATATTGAAATAGGAAACAGATACATAAAATCCCTGTCCGACACCAATGTAATATTAAATGTTTTGCTTTTTTGTAAATCAATTGCAGCCTGCACTCCTGCAAAACCTCCTCCAAGTATTAATATTTTTTTCATTTTTTTATTTTTTGATGCCGTAATAACAGTACGACTCTTAGCTATTGCCGTCTTTTATTTTACAGTTTCAAAAATAGAAAATAAAAACAAAAGAGCGGACAAAACGGAACAACTTTTTGAAGCCCTATTCTACCCGCATTATTTATACACTTGTGTTATCTGCTGTTTTTAATTTTAAACAAAAACAAATCGGCGTTTTATCCAGTCGTTGATAACTTTTCTTTTTACACCTTTCACTGTTGATATGTAGGCTATGTTTTCAAAATCTAATTTGATATTAAAATGACTTTCTAACTCATCAATAAAACTTGCCAAATCAAGTAAATTTGGAACACTAACACAATTTTTCCCACCATAAAGAAAAGAGTTTTTATCTATATATTGTCCGTCAGTAAAGCTAATTTTTATTTTGTCATCATAGTTTTTTGTACCGTTGTAAAAACTTATTTCATAACTTTCGTTGTAAATGCGTGGATTTTTGCCATAAACGCTGACGGTTAAACAATAGCGGTTTTTTCGCTGTTCTTCTGTATCATAATTTGTATATATCCATTCGCCATCAGTGCTAACTATAAAACTAAAATAATAATCTTCGGGTGTTTGCAAATTTAATTTCTCACACAATTTTGTACTCGCCATATGTGGAATAACTTTTTCATCATAGTATGTTTGGATTTTTTCGTATAAAAAATATTTGCTTTTATACTTTTGTCCTATATCGTGAAAATCTTTTAAAAATATATTAATATTTTGTGTATTTTCATTAACTATGCTTTCAAAATAAGTATTTATTCTCGCCTCATCACTAAACGCTAATACATACCAAACTATACCTAAAACTCGCTCATCATGATGCTCACCCCACACTCTTTTAGTTTGATTGTATTCATCTATGCACATAAATAAAAAATCTATGATTTCGGGCGTTGCAAATTTTTCCAGTTTTAAATAGTTAAGCTTGTTATTTGCATAATATCCAAAGTCACTTATTTTCTTCCACAAAGGATTAAAAGCCCTCTCGTACTCAGCAAGTTTATGCTTATTGTTTTTTATGATTGTATATAAATCCATTATTTGTTTCTTTTTAAGCTGTTTTAGTATTTACCTGCACTTTTCTTAAATAGCAGATAACGGTTTAGTGTATGAGCAGTAGCGGATAAAAAACTATAAACTTCAAGCCTGCCACAACCCTTAGCCAAACCTTATTTTCGGTTGCTAAGTTAATCATAAAAAAGCAATCTAAAATAAGGTTTGGCGATTAAAATGCTTAGACTTCAAAATACGCCTATAACCCGATATTGCTTATACACAACTTAACTTTGTAAAAGTATTAATTTTGTAAAAAATAAAATCTAATTCAGAAAGAATAAAAGAGAGGATTAAGGTTAATATACA
>PDWI01006269.1_pt1 | contig 15030 bp, 14 predicted proteins | sample 1430891 | NCBI WGS metagenome assembly PDWI01 (sample SAMN01162508, study PRJNA174530) | Oral metagenome, whole genome shotgun sequencing project. | biome: Marine environment; feature: Marine mammal; material: Swab sample of the gingival sulcus; isolation source: swab sample of gingival sulcus... | reverse complement strand
TATTACAGCAGCTTTATCTACTTTTAATCTGTTTTGACCTTCAACTTCCATAATAATGGTTTGTTCTTGTATTTCTAAAACTTTACCGTAAATTCCGCCGGTGGTAACAATTTTATCGCCTTTTTTTAGTGCATTGCGAAATTTAGTTAACTCTTTCTGTTTTTTCATTTGAGGACGAATTAAAAAGAAGTAGAAAACTACCATTATTAATCCAAACATAAGTATAGTTGCAAAGCCATTTCCGCCTTGCCCTCCAATTTGTCCTAATATAACTGTTAATAAATTGTTCATTTTATTTGTTTTTGTGGTCTTTCGACCGATTTATATTTCTATTTATTTTACGTCGGCTGTAATTACCAACTCTTTTGTTTTCTTTAAAGTATTGCAAAACAAGGTAACTACCTTGTATTGCTTGCCATATCTTCCGTGAGAATCGAATTCAAGACTAATTTTTGATTCTTTTCCGGGAGCAATGGGCTTTTTTTCCCAAATAACATTGGTGCAACCACAACTTGTTTCTATATTGGATATAATTAAGTTGCTTGTACCGGTATTTTTAAAATAAAATTCGCAAACGGCAATTTCTCCTTCTGAAATTTGTCCAAATTTATGTATTTCTTTAGTAAACGACAACTTAGGATAGCCACTTTTAGCATCTATTTGCTGTTTTTTTTCAGAAGTCGTTTTTTTAGGGGTATTAACGCACTGATAATTAACTATAGAAAGCATAATGATACTGAAAGTAAAAACCCAAATATTTAACTTTTTATATTTTCGCATTGCTTGTTTATTGAGAAATAATTCTTTGTTACAGAAGAAATCTTATTTCTTTTTCTGTATTAACCCTTTGCCAATTTTCTTTATTTTCTCTTCGGCGGTAAGCTGTTTTACCAATTTATCTAAAATACCATTAATAAAACCGCTGCTTTTTTCGGTGCTGTAATGTTTTGCCAATTCAAGATATTCGTTTAACGTAACATTAATAGGAATGGATTTAAAGTCGGTTAATTCGGTTAATGCCATTTCCATTATCAACACGTCCATAAATGCAATTCGTTCCAACTCCCAATTCTTGGTGTTTGCCTCTATTAATTTTACATTCTCGCCATGATTAGCCAAACTTTTTCTGAATAAATCACGAACAAAACTTTCGTCCTCTTGGTCTTTAAATAGAGACGGCAATGCTATGTTCCGGTCATCAGCAGCGTTAAAAGATTTTATGGTTTTTACAATCATACTAATGATAAACTCCGGTTCGTCGTTCCAGTAGATGCTTTTTTCTTCGAGCATACTATAGAAATCGTCATTTTCGGCAAGAAATTGAATAAAAAACTTTTCAACAAATTTTTTATCTGCCTCGTAACTGCTTTGTGTGGCATTCATATAATTATTATATAAATCCGAAGCCAATAATTGTTGATACAGTATTCTTAAAAAATCTTCTTGGTCGTTCCAAGTTATGGTGTTTTTTTCGGCATAACTGTTTAGCTGAATATTTTCAGCTAATTGCTGAATTACTTTGTTATCAATAAACTTGGTGTTGGGGTTTAAGTCTTCGTGGGTAGGAACTAATTTTTCTTTGGCATTTGCAATTTTCCTATCAGAAATTTTTTGCATTTCCACAATCAGCAGAAGCAAATAGTGGTACAAATCATAGGCTTTTCCGATACTAAAAAATAATTCTCTTTCAGAATTATTAATGGTTTGATTTTCATTTTGATGAAATGCGTAAAGCATTTGCAACACTTTTACTCGAAGTAATCTTCTACTAATCATATTTTAAAGAACTTTTATGTTGTTTTTTAATCGGTGCAAAATTAATGTTTTTTTATTGTAGCACAAATAAAGTAGCAGCTAAATTTTTAGGAGTTCCTAAAATCCGCAAAGATTTAGCTATTGTACTTATACCGGTTGTAACCCAAATTTACTTAATTAAAAAGTCCTATTTTCTTTTCTATTTCAAAATAAAAACTCGCCGCAGCTAATACTATGCCTCGTTTTTCTTTCCCTTTTGCAAAAAAATATTTAATTATATCCTCCCCAAAAAATTGCATTTACTAATAGAACTTACCTTTTTTCGGTAACATAAATCATTACCACACTAAAACCTCCTAAGAAAAGAAACACAAAACCTGCTAATATTAAAGCTGTTGTAAGAGTAAAAGTATCGGAATACCAACCTAAAAAAGGAGCAATTAAAGCAAAACAAATTCGAATAATAAAATTTCGAATAGAAAGTACCGTAGCCCGCATATGCGATTGCGTAAGCTCGTTGATATAATTTTTTAATACGGGAGTAGCTATCCCCCGCACTGCATAAAACACGAAAAACAGAGCAACGCCAACCAACGAATACCATAAACCACTAAAAATAAATCCTCCGGCTATACCAACCACAATTAAAAGAGTTGTTCCGGTTTTTCCTAAACCGGTTGCCACTTTATGCGACAAAAGAGCTACTGCCCCAACCGTTAAATTCAATAACGACCAAATAACACCAATGGTACTTACATTTAAATCTAAACCTTTTAAATAAGGTTGCACAAACCATGCAAGGGTAAGAGTTGCACTTCCAATTACCGAAGACAAAACAATATTCCAACGCAATATTTTGTTCCTAACAATAGCATATTTCAAAATGGATAAAACAGATAACTTTTCGTCTTTAGAAGTACTTTTATGATGTACATCAACCAACAAAAAAGCTGCCGGAACTGCCATAAAAGCAACCACCGATTGTACCATAAAAGGTGTTCTTAAACTGATTAATGCCAACATTCCCCCTCCTATTCCGGCAAGAGCTTCGGCAAAATTTCCCATCGACATCATTCGGCTTTCTTGTTTTAAATAATCGTCTTTACGATTCATTTGTAACAACGTATCATAAAGCATTGCCGAATCGGAACCGGAAATAAAACTGCCTCCAATACCCAATATCAATTCTGCCAATAAAAATCCCGAAAATCCATAACTAAAACTATATATTACAAATCCGGCACAGCCGAAAACAGCTCCCAATATTAACGATTTTTTTCGCCCCCATATATCGGCAACATATCCCGATGGAATTTCTAACAGCACCACTGCTACCGAATAAATACCTTTCAGCAATAGTACATCTTTCATGCTTAAACCGTTTTCTTGGTAAAAAAGAACGATAATAGGCATGGTCAGCATAAACCATTTTGCCAATTTTATACAATATAATTTAGGAATATTTCCCGATAGCGACATGAGTGTTGATTGTTTTTGTTCGACTGCAAAATAACAAATAACAATCGATAATTAATAACTGTTTTCCAAATTAAAGGAAACCAATTCTACAGAGAAAAACGAACACCTATTTTAAACGAAAACTTATCGGGCGACAATGTACTTTTAGTTGTTAATGTATTATTTTCAAAATACTGTACTCTTTTATCGGACAATGGTATCGAGCCTTTTCTCGGAATAAAAAGAAACCCGATTTTTCCATAATAAACAAACGACGCTTTGTGGTGAATAATCTTATATTTATATATTCTTACAAGTATTTATATTTATCAAACTTATTACGATTAGTATATGCAACGAATAAATATTAACTTTGTGGTAATATTTCTTTTTCGTATTCGTTTTATAGTGAATACTTCAACAAAAAGAACTTACTGTTATCCGAACTTAAATAATATGAATACAGCTATATCATTAAAAATAAAATTAATTGCTTTATTTCTTTTTTTATCGTTAAGTGCATTTACCCAAAATAGAAAATATGAAATATTAGGAAAAGTTGATGTTGAAAATGGCACAACTTCGGGTTTAAAAATTACCATTTTTGAAAATGCAAAAAAAATAAAAACCTCTACTATTGATAAAAATGGTAAATTTCAATACAAATTAGACTTCGGTAACGATTACATGCTAGTCTTTAATAAAGAGGGATTTGTAACAAAAAAAGTAAGTATTTCCACATTTGTTCCACCTGAAATTTTAGAGAGAGATAATAAATTTCCACCATTTCAATTTAATGTGAATCTTTTTCCGGCTTACGAAGGTGTGGATTTATCTATTTTCGACCAACCGATGGGAATGATTATGTACGATAAAGAGTTAGACGATTTTGATTACGACAAAGATTACGACAAACAGATACGTGATGCCATTAGAAAAGCCGAAGAAGAAGCAAGAAAAAAAGCCAAAGAATTGGCAGAGAAAAACAAGAATAAAGAGAAAGCCTACAACGATGCGATAACAAAAGGCGATTTGTGTTTTAAAAACAAAAAGTACGAACTGGCTAAATTGGCTTACAAAGATGCACTCGATGTAAAGCCGAAAGAAGAGTATCCAAAAAATCAAATTACAAAAATTGATAAATTGTTGGCAGAACAAGCCAAACAATTGGCAAAACAAAAAGCCTTAGACGAAAAATATCAGCAAATTATAACCAAAGCAGATAAAGCATTTCAAGCTGAAATCTATACCGAGGCTAAAACAAATTACCAATCAGCTTTAGCTGTAAAACCAAACGAGAACTATCCCAAAAATCAGATTAAAAAGATAGAGGAAATTTTAGCGGATAAAGCCAAGCAATTGGCAGAAGAAGAAGCTTTAGAAGAAAAATATCAAAAATTGATAACCAAAGCCGATAATGAATTTAAAACTGAAAACTATACAGAAGCCAAAACAAATTATCTGTCGGCATTAGAGATAAAACCCAATGGAAATTATCCCAAAGAACAGATTAAAAAGATAGAGAAAATTTTAACAGATAAAGCAAAACAATTAGCAGAACAAAAGGCTTTGGAAAATAAATACCGGCAACTAATAACCACCGCCGACAAAGAATTTAAGGCTGAAAACTATACAGAAGCCAAAACAAATTACCAATCGGCTTTAGAAATAAAGCCCACCAAGGATTATCCTAAAGAACAAATTAAAAAAATAGAAGAAATTTTAGCCGATAAAGCCAAACAATTAGCCGAACAAAAGGCTTTAAACAAAAAATATCAACAAATAATAGCAAAAGCTGATAAAGAATTTCAAACAGAAAATTATACCGATGCTAAAACCGATTATCAATCGGCATTGGAAATAAAACCCAATGAAGAATACCCTCTTAATCAAATCAAAAAAATTGATAATATTTTAGACAATAAAGCCAAACAGTTGGCAGAACAAAAGGCTTTAGACGAAAAATATAACAAAATTATAGCAAAAGCCGATAAAAAATTTCAAACCGAAGATTATACCGATGCTAAAACAAATTATCAGTCGGCATTGGAGATAAAACCCAATGAAAATTACCCGAAAGAACAAATCAAAAAAATTGAGGCTATCCTAAGCAAACAAGCCAAAGAAAAAGCCTTAGAAGAAAAATATCAGCAATTGATAACAAAAGCTGATAAAGAATTTAAATCGGATAATTATATCGCAGCTAAAACAAATTACCAATCGGCTTTAGAAATAAAACCTAATGAAAAATATCCTCTAAATCAAATCAAAAAGATAGAGGAAATTTTAGCAGAACAAAAAAGAAAAGAGCAGTTGGCTTTAGAAAAGAAAAACATAGAAGATAACTATAATGCAATTATTAAAAAAGCCGACGAATTGTTTAATACAGAAAACTATAACGATGCCAAAACAGCATATAACGATGCTTTAAAAATCTTTTCGAACAAAAAATATCCCAAAAAACAAATCGCAAAAATAGAAATTATATTGGCTAAGAAATTAAGGAAAGAAGCACGTAATAAAGAGATTCAAAAACGTTATGACTTATTAATTAAAAAAGCCGATGAATATTACGAAAAAGAGATTCATAAGACAGCTACTGCTCGTTATAAAATGGCATTGAAACTGAAACCGGAAGAAAACTACCCAAAACAACAAATTGCAAAAATAGAAGCATTCTTCAAAGAACAACAAGAATTAAATAAACGTTATAAAGCACTGATAAAAGATGCCGATAAGCTATATGCAAAAAAGAATTATGACATGGCTAAAACAACCTATCAAAAGGCATTAGTAACCAAACCATCAGAAGAATATCCTCGCGATATGATTGCAAAAATAGATCTTTTTAAAATAGATGAAATGCACAAATATGCAGAATTCAAGGTGCAAAATAAACGCTATAACGATTTACTTGTTATTGCCGACAAACAATTTAATGATAAAGAATACGAGCGGGCAAAAGCAAGCTACAATAAAATGTTAGAAATAAAACCCAAAGAAAAATATCCTCAACAACAAATTGCAAAAATTGATGCAATATTTGCAGAACGTCAACGTAAAACAGAAGAGGCTGAACAATTGGCTAAAGAACAAAAAGAGAGGGCTGAAAAATATCGAATGTTAATTGCCAATGGCGATAGACTGTTTAAGGATAAATCGTGGCAACCATCAATTGGATATTACGAAAAAGCTGCAGTAATAAAACCGGAAGAAAGCTACCCTAAAGAACAAATAGAAAAAGCAAAAGCCGAATTACAAAAAATTACCGACAGAGAAAGAGAACAGCAAGAGAACGAGCAAAAATATAACGAATTAATCGCATTGGGAGATAAAAATTTCAATACTGAAAAATATCAAGAAGCACAAAAAAATTATCGAGAAGCTTTAAAAATTAAAGACAAAAATTATCCTAAGGAGCAGCTACGCAGAATAGCAATTATTTTACAAAAAATAGAATCGGAGAAAGAAAATCAAAGAAAATTACAAGAGCAATACGAAACCCAAATTGCTAAAGGCGATGAGTTCTTTAACGACGAAGAATTTGGTGCTGCACGTCATCATTATCAACAGGCAATAGAGATAAAACCGGAAGAAGAATATCCTAAGGAAAAATTACAGGAAATTGCGGAGTTATTAGCTAAAGCAGAGAAAGTAAACAAAACGGTAACTAACAACACGAATAATACCGATAAAAAAACTTCAATACGAGAAGAAAAACTTTATGCCGAACTGATAGAAAAAGGCGATAAAAATTTTAAAGCAGAACACTACACGGTTGCTAAAGTAATGTATAACCGTGCATTAAAACTGTTTCAACGCGATTATCCCAAGCAACAGTTAGAGGAAATTGCTCGCTTGGTACGAGAAGGAAAAATTGCACTCTTAACCGAAGCGTATGAAGAAGCTATTGCAAAGGGCGACGATGCTTTAAATAACAAAGAGTACGGTGTTGCCAAATTCTATTACAAAAAAGCAATGGCAATAGCTAAAGAAGAAGATTATCCTCGTCAACAATTACAAGAAATTACTAACATAATAGACGAAAAAAAAGCCTATCATAGGAAAAAAGCCTACGAAAAAGCAATCAACAAAGCCGATAAGGCTTTAGCTGAAGGCGACAAAAGCATGGCTCGTTTTTATTATAAAAAAGCATTACGTTTGCAGCCAAAAGCAGACTATCCTGCAAAACAATTAAATGAATTAAATGAAAATTAGACAAAAGAATTTGTGTTCTATCCGGGAGTAATTAACCTCCATTAAAAATAACAAATTATGGCATTAAATTATATTTGGATTTTCTTTTTTGTGATAGCTTTTGTGATTGGCTTAATTAAGCTGATTTTATGGGGCGATGTTGATGTTTTTCCCGAAATGATGAATTCCACATTTGCTATGGCGAAAACAGGATTTGATATATCGCTGGGATTAACGGGCGTATTAACATTATGGCTGGGAATTATGAAAATAGGCGAGAAAGGAGGAATCATTAATATCTTCTCTCGACTGATAGGTCCTTTCTTTAACAAACTATTTCCCGATTTACCTAAAAATCATCCGGCACACGGTTCTATTATGATGAACCTTGCTGCCAATATGCTTGGGTTAGATAATGCCGCAACTCCCTTAGGCTTAAAAGCAATGAAAGAGATGCAAGCCGAGAATCCTGCAAAAGAAAGAGCCTCCAATGCTCAAATTATGTTTTTGGTATTAAACACATCGGGGCTGACCATTATTCCCATATCTATTATGGTTTACAGGGCTCAACTGGGAGCAGCCAACCCGTCAGATATTTTTATTCCCATTTTATTGGCTACCTATTTTTCTACAATAGTGGGATTAATTAGCGTGGCAGTAATGCAGAAAATAAAACTATGGGATAAAGTAATTTTGACTTATCTGGGAGGACTAACTGCTCTAATTATTGGTGTTATTGCCTATTTTTCAACGCTCGAAAAAGAACAAATCACCATTATTTCGAAAGTGGTAAGCAATATTATTCTGTTTTCAGTAATAATTGCTTTTATATTGATGGCTGTGCGAAAAAAAATAAATGTTTACGAAACCTTTATCGAAGGGGCAAAAGATGGTTTTAACATTGCCATAAAAATTATTCCTTATCTGATAGCTATATTGGTTGCCATTGGCGTATTTCGAGCATCGGGGGCAATGGATTTATTTGTGGCAGCAGCTCAAAAACTTTGCGAACTGCTACACATCAATTCCGATTTTGTAGAGGCTTTGCCAACCGCAATGATGAAGCCATTAAGCGGCAGCGGTGCTCGCGGTATGATGGTTGATGCAATGAAAGTTCACGGTGCCGACAGTTTTGTGGGACGTTTGGTTTCCACCTTGCAAGGTGCTACCGATACCACTTTTTATATTATTGCAGTCTATTTTGGTGCTGTGGGCATTAAAAATACCCGATATGCGGTAACCTGCGGTCTGCTCGCCGATGCGGCAGGAATTATTGCAGCAATTGTTATTGCATATCTGTTTTTTCATTAATAGAAATTTAAGTTTTTCATACATATTCAAATTACACAATGAAGCAAGGAAATTCATGGGCAACTATTATCGGTATAATAATACTAACCCCCTACAATCTCTATACAGTTATTTTCAATAATGAAACTCACATTGGTTCAATTGCAATGAATATTGTTCTGATTTTAATTTATGTTCTAAATAGAAGCGATAAAAAAGAGGAAAATGATTTTAAATCAACAAAGAAATGAAATACCTAACCTATGTTGTGTTAATAATTTGGACAGGCATTACTATATTACAAGGCATTTATACAAATCAGATTATTATTCCCGATTACACAAATACAATACTAATTTTTATAATGATAGCTTTATTTATTCGTTTAATGATAAAGCACAAAAATAATTTATATTCTAAAAATAAAACCGATGATAACATTTAAAATTAACACCGAATACATCGAATTAATTAAACTATTAAAAGCTGCCAGTATATGCGAAAGCGGAGCTCAAGCCAAAATGTTTGTGGACGACGGCGTTGTTTTCAGAAACGGAGAGGTAGAATTTCGTAAACGAGCAAAAATTCGTGCAGGCGAAATCATAACTGTCTTCGGCGAAGAAGTAAAAGTGGTAAATATGGATTAATTCTTTCTTGTAAAGTACCGAATAAAAAAAGGATAATGTTTTTTCTCACATTATCCTTTTTTATTTTAAAATGTACTACTTTCTAATGCAGTATAGTTGCTTGTAAATAGTAAACTCCAGCTCCTGCAAGATAGCCTACTAAAGCTAACCACGATATCTTTTTTAGATACCATATAAAGTTGATTTTTTCCATTCCCATGGCTGCAACTCCTGCCGCCGAACCGATAATCAACATAGAACCTCCTGTTCCGGCACAGTATGCCAAAAACTCCCAAAATAATCCGTCTTGAGTGAAATTTGATGCATATCCCAATGCCTCGGAACCTTCAATAGGATACATTCCCATAGCTGCAGCTACCAAAGGCACATTATCCACAATAGACGAAAGCACCCCGATTATAAGGTTTATAATATAAATATCATGAATATTTTTATCTAACCAAGCAGATAGAACATCTAACTGACCGGCCGATTGCAAACTAGAAACTGCCGTTAAAATTCCAAGGAAGAAAAACACGGTTGGGACATCAATTTTTCTAAGTATGGCTGTTACATTTAATCGGCTCTTAAATTCTTCTGATTTATCTCGGCGTACCATCACTTCGGTAGTTACCCACATTACACCTAATCCAAACAACATTCCTAAATAAGGAGGTAAATGTGTAACTGTTTTAAATACCGGTACAAATAAAAGTGCAGAAACTCCCATCACAAGAATCAACAACTGTTGTTTATGTGTAGTTAATTCTTTTTCTCGTTTCTCTTCCATTGGACGCTCGGTATTACCTTTTAAATACAAACTAACCAATATCAACGGCACAACCATAGTTGCCAAACTAGGTAAAATTACCCGTGTAATAATACTTACCGTAGTTACCTGTCCTCCAATCCAAAGCATAATCGTAGTTATATCACCAATGGGCGACCAAGCTCCTCCGGCATTGGCAGCTAACACCACCATTGATGCAAAAAACCACCTGTCTTCTTGTTTCGACAGCAGTTTCCTTATTAATGCTACAATTACAATAGTTGTAGTTAAGTTATCGAGTGCTGCCGACATAAAGAAAGTTAAGAAACTTAATACCCATAATAATTTTACCTTATTGGTTGTCTTAATTTTATCGGTAATAATTTTAAACCCTTGATATTGATCAATAATCTCAACAATGGTCATTGCTCCCAACAAAAAGAAAAGTATGGTTGCTATCTCGGAAAGATGGTGATAAACCTCGTGATGCGTAATAAATTCCAACATATTGGCTCCCGGATTATGCTCTAAATAGGTCTGCCAAGCTCTACTTGCATTTTCTGCTAAAATTTCGTTGGAAAAAAGAGCATATATCGCCCATGTAATAACTCCGGTTAAAAGGGCACTTGCCGCTTTATCAATTTTTAATGGGTGCTCTAAAGCAATGGCAATATAACCAATTACAAACACCACAACCATTAAGGTAAACATAGTAATTATTTTTTAATTTAACATTTATTTCAAAAACGGTCGCTAATATAAGTAAATATTTAATATGTCTGCATAACTTATAAAGATTATTCTAATAATCCATAAACGACGTTACAACAATACAAAAAATAACACCTTTTTAGATAGACGTTTTTACAATATCTTAAAGATTTATACTGGTTGTAATCTAAAGTTAGCTGTTGGTTTTTAACCATTGAAACTTCCGTCTTCGGTCTTCCATCTTCAGTCTTCGATCTTCCTACTAAAAAGACTTATAAAACTGTTATATAACATTATAAAAAAAAAGGTTATTCTGCTTTTATTTCTTTTTTTTGTAGAATTAAATTTCAAATATAAATTATTTAATCATGTATAGAATAGAATCAGATTTATTAGGTGAAATACAAGTACCTAAAAATGCTTACTACGGTGTTCAAACACAAAGAGCTATCGAAAATTTCCACATTAGCGGAACTACTATGAGCGATTATCCTGAAATGATAAAGGCTATGGCAAATGTGAAACTTGCTGCAGCAAAAGCCAATAATCAATTAGGAATATTAGACGATAAAATTTGTAATGCAATAGTACAAGCTTGTGAAGAGTTGTTGGAAGGGAAATATCAAGACCAATTTCCTGTAGATATGATTCAAGGGGGAGCAGGAACTTCTGTAAATATGAACGCAAACGAAGTAATTGCAAACCGTGCATTAGAAATAATGGGATATGAGTTGAGCGATTATAAAAATTGTTCGCCAAACGACCATGTAAACCTTTCGCAATCTACAAACGATGCGTATCCTACAGCTCTTAGCTTAACACTTTTCAATATGAATAAGCAGTTTGTTGCTGAATTAGGAGAATTAGTAGCAGCTTTCCGTAAAAAAGGAAAAGAATTTACCAACGTAATTAAAATGGGACGTACTCAATTGCAAGATGCAGTGCCAATGTCGTTGGGACAAGAATTTGAAGCTTTTGCAGTTCTTTTAGAAAAAGAAATGGTGCAATTAAATGCCAATGCAGAGCAATTCTTGGAAATAAATATGGGTGGAACCGCTATCGGTACCGGTATTAATGCTCCGAAGGAATTTCCTGAGGTTTGTGCAAAATATTTATCAGAATTAACTGAAGAAAAATTTGTTGCAGCAGCCGATTTAGTAGCAGCTTCTCCTGATACAGGTGCTTTGGTAGGTTATTCTTCTGCATTGAAACAAGTGGCTGTTAAATTATCGAAAATATGTAACGACCTACGTTTGTTGTCATCAGGTCCTCGTGCAGGTTTCAACGAAATAAATTTACCTAAAATGCAACCGGGTTCTTCTATTATGCCGGGAAAAGTAAACCCTGTTATTCCGGAAGTGGTAAACCAAGTTTGCTTTAGAGTATTTGGTAACGATATTACTGTGATTGCAGCTGCCGAGGCAGGACAATTGGAGTTAAATGTGATGGAGCCTGTAATTTTCCATTCTATTTTAGAGTCAGTTTTATTCTTACAGCGTGCATTTGAAACATTACGAGTAAAATGTATCGATGGTATTACTGCTAACGAAAAAGTTTGTGAAAACATGGTACTAAACAGCATTGGTATTGTAACAGCTTTCAATCCTCATATCGGTTATAAGAAAAGTTCAGCTATTGCTAAAGAGGCTTTGGCAACAGGAAAATCGGTAAAAGAAATTGCTTTAGAACATGGAGTATTATCTGAGGAAGAAATTGATGCAATTTTAGATCCTAAAAAAATGTTACACGCATAAAGTTTTAATACCATTTAAAAATGCTCAAAAAAATAGAGAACATTTTAATTGAGTAAATCAAAACAGTATAAAATATTAATTTATAAAATCCCTGATAATTGTAGGTTATTGGGGATTTTTTATTGATTTTATTTTTGATGATATGAATTATTTAATACCGGTTTCAATCTGAAGTTACCCAAAAGAAAATAGGACTTTTTAATTAAGTAAATTTGGGTTACAAATGGTATAAAATAGCATTATCCGATAATTATAGCTATATTTGTGATTATTAATAAATTTAAAAGTAAAAAAGATGCAAAAGAATAACGAAAAAGTGACCTTTGTGGGAAACCCTATGACTTTGGTAGGAAATGAAGCAAAAGTAGGAGCAAAAGCTGAAAATTTTACAGCTTTAGGAGCTGATTTAGCACCGGTGCAATTATCTAACTTCGACGGAAAAGTAAAAGTATTGTCAATTTTTCCATCGATTGATACCGGAGTTTGCTCTGCTCAAACTCATCGTTTTAATAAAGAAGCAGCTAATCTTAGCGATGATATTCAAATTATTACGCTATCGAACGATTTACCTTTTGCTTTAGGACGTTTTTGCGGTGCTGAAGGAATTACTAACTTAGTAACTTTATCAGATCATAAAGAGTTAGATTTCGGTAATAAATATGGTTTTGTGGTAGAAGAACTTCGTTTATTGGCTCGTGGTGTTGTGGTTATCGATAAGGAGAATGTAATTCAGTATGTTGAGTATGTTCCTGAAATGACCAATGAACCAAATTACGATGCAGCTTTAGAAGTTGCTAAAAAAATGGTATAAAATATTTTAACTGAATAGGAGAGAGGTGCAGGTTTGTACCTTTTTTTTTGTTTAAATTTGCAGAAAAGAAACTAATTCGTTACATTTATGGAAATGTGTTAATGGGGCAATGTGTTAATATGAGAATTTTTATAAAATAGAAACACGATTTGAAATTAATTTTGTGAATTGAACGGTAAAAGATATTTTGAAAATGGAAAATATAGCAGGTTATTAAAGAAACGATATAAAAAGCAGTAAAAATATTAGAAAGTTATGACTACAAATAAAAAACGCAAATTAATAAGCGTAAATAAAGAATTTGATAAAAAATACGGTGAAGAGGGAACTGTATCACGTGTAGAGTTTCACGAAAAAGCAATGGTTTGGTATTATGTTGAGATATTAAAAGAAAAACGCAAGGAGTTAAAATTAACACAAGCCCAACTTGCTGAAAAAACAGGTTTGAAAAGAACGTATATTTCACGAATAGAACAGGGGAAAACAGATATACAATTATCAAGTCTTTTACGTATTTCTGAAGCTTTAGGTCTTCGTTTTAGTTTGGTTTAAAGCAATTTTTTTTGTTTTTCTTGTAAGTCGTATTTTATCATTTCTAAAATAAAAATTTATCCATAAAATAGAAATCCTATATTGCAGACTTTTGTAAATATATTTACCTTTGACTTCTTAATATAAAATAACTTAATACGATATATTTTGGCTAAGCAGGAACGAGCAGTAGAAACTCCTTTGATGAAGCAATATTATCAGATGAAAGAGAAACATCCTGATGCGATATTGCTGTTTAGGGTGGGCGATTTTTACGAAACATTTGAGAACGATGCAGTAAAAACTTCAGAAATTTTAGGGATTACATTAACCAAACGTGCCAATGGTTCGGCATCGTATGTTGCTTTGGCAGGATTTCCGCATCATGCTATTGATACTTATCTGCCTAAACTGGTTCGTGCCGGGTTAAGGGTAGCTATTTGCGAGCAATTAGAAGACCCGAAAAAAACTAAAAAGCTGGTAAAACGCGGTATTATCGAATTGGTTACTCCCGGAGTATCCTATAACGATAATGTGTTGGAACACCGAGAAAATAACTTTTTGGCTTGTATTCATTTGGAGAAACAAGGAGCGGGTATAGCCTTTCTTGATGCTTCAACCGGAGAATTTTTAACTGCCGAAGGAACTTTTGAGTATATCGATAAACTGCTTGGAAATTTTCAGCCCAAAGAGGTGCTGTATCAGAAAGGAAAAGAGAAAATATTTCACGAACTGTTTGGCGGCAAGTTTTATACCTTTACGATGGACGATTGGGTATTTACCGAAACTGCTGCAAAAGACCGATTATTACGCCATTTTGAAACTTCATCGTTAAAGGGATTCGGTGTACATAATTTACGCAACGGAATTATTGCTGCCGGAGCGGTTCTGCACTATTTAGATATCACCAAACATAGTCAGGCTGCCCACGTTACGCAGCTGTCGCGAATTGAGGAGGATAGATACGTGTGGTTAGATAAATTTACCGTTCGCAATTTAGAGCTGTTTGGACAATTAAATGACGGAGCTGCTACGCTTTCGCAGATAATGGACAAAACTTTAAGTCCAATGGGAGCAAGACTTTTAAAGCGGTGGATTGCTCTTCCGTTAAAAAATGTGGCTCAAATT
>PDWI01006268.1_pt1 | contig 15031 bp, 11 predicted proteins | sample 1430891 | NCBI WGS metagenome assembly PDWI01 (sample SAMN01162508, study PRJNA174530) | Oral metagenome, whole genome shotgun sequencing project. | biome: Marine environment; feature: Marine mammal; material: Swab sample of the gingival sulcus; isolation source: swab sample of gingival sulcus... | reverse complement strand
CTGGCAAGGCCCCATACCGCAGCGAATAATCGCCTTTATTTCATTATGATCGTACAATCCGTCACGTACCAGCTCACGAACCCTGCCGGCAGTAACGCCCTCGCAGCGACAGATTTTCTGATCGTCTGCAACCTTGAAAAGGTCTTTACGCGGCGCATACATCGCATCAATAAATGGACGGGGAGCAAGCTCCAACGCCAGTCCCTTACGAACGGCTTTTACCTCCTTGCGGAACAGATCTGGAGAAATACGCCGCATTTCACGAGCGATAGCAAGGCCAGCAATCTGCCCTTTCTGAGCGGCAGAGTGGGCACCATGAACAAAGGCACCGTCCCCGGCCACATACACCTTCGGCAGAGAAGTTCGCCCTTCATCATCAACCTGCGGATACCAGAAACGCTGTACGGAATCCCATACATGCTTACAGCCAACCTGACGGAACAGGTTGACATTGGGGATAACCCCCTCGGATACAAGCAGGGTAGTAACATCGGCAGTCAGAACTCGTGAGCCTTTTTTCACTGATATCCGACATAGCTTATCATTTTCTTCAAAGGCCTGAAGGTCTGTAACCCCTTTATGGACAGGCACGCCCTTTTTCCTTGCCAGAACTTCCACGCCAAGGATCATTTTCACACCTTTCATCATATAGCCAAAGCGTTTCAGGGCTTGCGGCATATGTTTCATCGCAGTAAACATCTGGCTCTGCGGCGTGGTATCAAAAATACCTGCCAAAGGTACATCCAGATGCAGCATATGCTCTGCCACCAGCCATACCAACGGGCCACTACCAACAATAGCAGTTGGACCAGTGGGAGCCATAGCGGAATCCTTGAACAGGTTGGAGGCTCCACCACAGGTCATAACTCCCGACAAAGTCCAGCCAGGAAAAGGAACCGGACGCTCCATCGCCCCAGTAGAAAGGACAAGGAAATCGGCCTTGATTCGACCAGATTTGCCATCTCTGGAACAGCTTACTTCACCATTTTCGCTGGCTTCCCAAACACGGGTGCGAGGGAAATAGAAAAGACGCCCCTCTTCTACCGCACGTTTGAATTTTTGGGCAAGTTCTGCGCCTTCAACATAGTCTTCACCAAGAATCTTGCGCTGCTGTTGCGACGTACCCTCTATATTGCGATAAATCTGGCCGCCAACCTTTGCCTGCTCATCAAGCACAGCAACTTCAAGCCCTCTGTTTGCCATTTCAACAGCACTTGCCATGCCAGCAGGGCCTGCACCGACAACAATGACATCATATCTCTTTCTCATAACTCATGCCCCCGTTGTCGCTTTACTACCATTCCTTCATACACAGGCTCCAGACATGCCTGGCGATTTCTAATCCCATCAATTTCCACCAGACACTCAAAACATACTCCCATCAGACAGTATGGACTGCGTTTATCATTCTCTCCGGCAGATTCACAAAAATGGTCATCATCATGCCCCAAGAGGGCAGCAGCGACAGTAACCCCCTCCGGCACCTCTACCGTTTCGCCCTCAAAGGTTACCGAAACCATTTTTGTTCCTGCTTCGACCTTGCGGTCAAATCTACTTGCATTCATAATTACTATAACTCCTGTGCCATTGCACTTACGGGAATCTTGAATACCCCTATATTTTATTCATATTCAAGATTCCCTTATAACCTCACACCCGATATGGCGCATCCCAAAGGGTTAATTCCTGACCAAGACCTTTCTCTTCCGCTGTCTTCAAGCACTCACATGCCCATGCAATATCCTGCAAAATCATACCATTAGAGATAAAATAACGGGGCTTGTCAGATGCCTTGTCAATGGGGAATTTACCTGCAACAACCTGGCCAAGATCATGAATATCACTCTCTTTAATCTCGCCATCATCAACCAGACGGTGCAGTTGCGGATGAGGGAAGGCACGCTCATCTTCCGGCAACATATTACCTTCAATTTTATAGGTTTTTTGCATCTCCCAGTTATCGGGAACAACATAAGCACTCTTGATAAAAGAATCTTCTACATTGATACGGCCAGGCAGGGTAAGCAGCACACCAGGCTTAAGCCATTCCGTTTTGAAATCAGGAGTAAAGGAACCGGAAATTGCGGAAGTAACAATATCCATATCAATAATGGCATCTTCCATTTTCTCGGCAATAATTACTTCAACACCCAGCTTCTCAATTTCTGCCTTAAAACGTTTTGATGCTTCTGCGTTAATATCGAAAACGGTAACACTTTTGATTGCTGGAACTGCCTTGACAATCGCATCTGCGCAATACATAGCAATAGGTCCAGCAGCAACAACACCCAGTTTCTCTGAATCTTCCTTGGCCAGATGACGGGCAGAAAGTCCCACAACTGCTCCTGTACGCATTCCAGACAGCAAATTGGCTTCCATAAACGCCAATGGACGGCAACTGGCTGCATCAGTCAATTGCATGGTCAGAATGGAACGCGGCAGATTGTTCTCTTTCGGATTATAGATATTGGAACCATACCATTTATTACCACAAACCTTATACTTACCACCAAGATATCCTACTAACCCCATAAAGCGCTGATCCGGGCCACCCTTAGGCATACCATCAAATTTGGGCTCGGGTGGAAACCATACCCGCTGACCATGAGAGTTACGGGTAGAACCACCCATAACATAATCACCCTGGCCAAGCAGGGAGAACGCTTCCTCCATTGCCTCAATACAGCGCCCCATATCGGTAACACCAGCGGCAATCATTGCATCCTGATTCAAAAAGCGAAGAGTCAATTTATCAGACATCACGCACCTCACTAAAAAATGTAAACGTTTACTCCCTCCTGTTAAGGAGACAGCACCAATTTCGACTATTAACATCTGAAATGTGATATATCAGACTACATCCTATTTAATAACTTCCTGCAGTTTGCTCAATAAAAAAATAAGCTATGAGTAAAATTTATTTACTTGAGAAAAAAGGACAACAAGAAACAAGGAACAGAAACCAACAAGAATACTTATAAATACCTAAAAAAATGAGTTTTTTAAGTTCACGAATGCCTGTTAAACAAGAGAGGTAACACTTGAATCAAATACCACCATAGCCACCGCTCCCTGAGAAAAACAGAAACAGAAGCAAACTTGCTATGCTATAGAGCAAAAAGAGTACTTTCAGGAATAAATTGTTTTACACAATCAATGAAAGAGAAAGAATTGTTTAATCACAGGATTCTCTCAGGTATGAAACTCCAGGATAAAGCTCTCCTGCACCTCAAACGACCAGTGGACATCACGCAGATAATCCCCCGCCAGCACCCACTGGCCTTTTTCCAGATAGTTAATAAAAACCTCATGTTCTTCGCAATTACGCAACTCCCATCCCTTAATATAATATTTTCGACGAGGGAAATCATAGAGCCGCTGCTTAATCGGGCGGATGAACTCCTTGAGCAGTTCATTATCGGAAAGACGCAAATAGACTTCATGAAAAGCAAGATTGGTTTCAAAATAATCAGAAAAATCTTCATGGAGGATATCTGATCTAAGCTTGGTATTAAGCTCTTTCAGCTCGTCAATATGCGCTTTTTTTATTTTATGACCATTAGCACGAACAATATCACACTCTACAGCACCAGCCGCTTCGTAGGCCTTGCGCACATCTTCGATGGTCATTGTATTAACAACGACTCCCTTGCGCGGCAAAATCGAAACAAATCCTTCAAACTGTAACTGAATAAGGGCATCGCGTAGAGGCGTTTTACTTATCCCCAGTTTATCAGCAATGGCAGCAATGTTAATATTACTCCCTGGAAGAATTTCCCCACGTGCCATTTCACTGCGCAAATAAGCATACACCTGTTCACTTAACGATTTTGTATTTACAATAGCTCCCAAGCCAACCTCCCCAGAGAGAAAGATTCTTTAATATCAGATAAGGATTACAACCGGATAAAAAGAAAAAACGTCAGAAAACACAGTAAAAAATACCTGTAACACGAAAAAATTCGTCCAGAAGAATTCCCATTGCACTATAAAAACATTTTTATAAGCAGAGATGATACCTTAAAAACAAAATTTTGATTATAACAGTACCACAAAACGAAAAGCAACTATTTACTTCCCCAATAAAAAAAGCGAGTTCTAATACATTCTTAGAACTCGCTTATGCGACAAGACCTACCTGTCGATACTACCTGGACGTTAATTAAGCGCCTTTTTGAGCCTTCATATCTGCCTTATCAATTCCTGCAACAACAACAGGAGGCTTCATCGCATCACGACGGAAAGGCTCACCAAGCTCTTTATTGAGCATAATCTCAATAAAAGTAGTCTTCCCTTCATTCATCTGACGATCAATAGCAGTTTTCAATGCTTCAGTAACTTCAGCAGGAGTAAATGCACGTACACCTTCGAGGTTACACGCCTTGGCAATTTCTGCATAGCTTACATTGGCATCAAGCTCGGTACCAACAAAGTTATCATTATACCAAAGGGTGGTATTACGCTTTTCAGCACCCCACTGGAAGTTACGGAAAACGATCATGGTGATTGCCGGCCACTCTTCACGACCAACAGAAACCATTTCGTTCATGGAGATACCGAATGCGCCATCACCGGCAAAACCAACAACAGGAACATCAGGACGGGCAACTTTCGCACCACAAATTGCAGGGAAAGAGTAGCCGCAAGGTCCGAAAAGACCTGGTGCAAGATAGTGACGACCTTTCTTGAAAGAAGGATAGGCATTACCAATAGCACAAGCGTTTCCGATATCGGTAGAGCAGATAACCTCTTCCGGCATTGCAGCCATAATTGCCTGCCATGCTTCACGGGGAGCCATTTTCTCAGGCTCATTCTTCTGGGCACGCTCATTCCAGGTGATTCCTTCATCGGTATCTTCCTCATGAATCATGCCAGCAAGCTCTTGCGCCCATGCAGCCTTACGCTCAGCGATAAGAGCCTTACGCTCATCACGACCAGCATCACCAGCAGTAGCGGTGAGTTGAGCAAGAATGCCTTGTGCAACCTTCTTGGCATCACCAACGATACCAACAGCAACAGGCTTGGTAAGACCGATACGATCAGGGTTCAGATCAACCTGAATGATCTTGGCTTCTTTCGGCCAATAGTCAATACCGTAACCGGGCAGAGAAGAGAATGGGTTGAGACGGGTTCCAAGGGCAAGAACAACATCAGCCTTGGCAATCAGTTCCATACCAGCCTTTGATCCGTTATAGCCAAGAGGACCAGCAAAAAGCTCATGGTCTCCGGGGAATGCATCATTGTGGCAATAACCAACGCAAACAGGTGCGGTCAGTTTCTCGGCAAGAGCCTTGGAATCATCAATAGCATCGGCCAAAACAACACCTGCACCGTTGAGGATAACAGGGAATTTCGCGTTAGAGAGCAGCGCAGCCGCTTGAGCAATCGCATCGGCATCGCCAGAAGGAAGACCAAACTCAATAGGAGTAGGCAGCTCAATCTCAATTTCCTTGCACCACATATCACGAGGAACGTTGATCTGCGCAGGAGCAGAAGCACGCTTTGCCTTCATGATAACACGGTTCAACACCTCGGCAACACGCTCAGGGGTACGTACTTCTTCCTGATATGCAACCATATCGGCAAAACATCTCATCTGCTCAACTTCCTGAAAACCACCTTGCTGAATAGTTGCATTTGCAGCTTGAGGGGTAACGAGAAGAAGAGGGGTGTGGTTCCAGTATGCAGTCTTTACCGCAGTAACGAAGTTGGTAATTCCCGGGCCATTCTGGGCAATCATCATGGACATCTTGCCAGAAGCACGAGTATAACCATCACTCATCATACCGGCGTTACCTTCATGGGCGTTATCCCAAAAAGTAATTCCTGCTTTAGGGAAAAGGTCTGATACCGGCATCATCGCAGAGCCAATAATACCAAATGCATGCTCAATCCCATGCATTTGCAAAACCTTGATAAACGCTTCTTCAGTAGTCATCTTTACCTTAGCCATAACATTTCTCCTTGCTGGGTAAGTTTAAAACACCTTGAAATTCTGTTATCTTCTTCAGCGATGCCGAGTAAGATTTTTTTATTCAAAGTCCTTGTTTTATAAGCGGTAACAGCATTTGGAACGTCCTCACAAATTGTCTGCAACAGCTTTTCTTTATACCGCAACGCCTTCCAGCAATATACGGTATCATAGTCCACATATCTAATACATCAGATATCATAAAAACGTCAAGTTATTTCTAACTAATATTCAAATCAAATAAAGCCCCCCTGCTCTCCGGGGAGGTATTGGTATTGAGACCTCCTTTAATAGCGACTGCTTACCCTAAAGAGAGCAGTCGCCCCAAATAATAAAGTTCCCTAATATCCCAGAAGAGTTGGTAACCACAGTGATATCTGCGGGAAAAAGGCTATTATAAAAATAGCAACCGTTGACATCAGGGCAAAAGGAATTGCTGCAAGAGATATCCTCTCAATCGATGCCCCACCAATACCTGAGGCAACAAAGAGGTTCTCTCCCAGAGGCGGCGTCTGAAAACCAACCGCCAGGGTGGCCACCATAACCACACCAAAGTGGATTGGATCAACACCGAAATTATACATAATAGGCAACAATACCGGAGTAAGAATCATAATCGTCGCCAAGGTTTCCATAAACATGCCAACAAAAAGCAGGAATCCAATAACCAGTGCCCATACCACATAAATATTGCTGGTAAATTCAAGCAACGCAGCAGCGACAATAGCAGGAATCTCATTTTCCACCAGTAAACGACCAAAAACTGTGGCGGTAAAAAGAATAAGCAACACCCGGCCTGTAATCCAGGTTGTAGTCTCAAGGGAATGGAAGAGGTCTTTTAACTTGAGTTCCCGATGAACAAAGGCACCAATAATCACCGTATAGAAAATGGCAACAATGGCAGATTCGGTCGGCGTGAAAAAACCAGTATAAATTCCACCCAGAATGATAAGTGGTGCAAGAATAGACCAAACACCTTTTTTAAAGGCCATCCCCATATCACCAAAATGCCACTTATCGGTAATTCCGGTATACCCTTTTTTCTTGCAGCGAAAGTAATTGGCAATAAGCATATTACCAGCAACAAGCAGCGCCGGCAAAAATCCCGCAATAAACAGCACAGGGATAGAAAGCGAACGGAAGGTACCAAACTTCTCCACTGCTTCCGGCGGCGGCAACATCCCCATCCCGGAGATACCAAAGATAACCATCGGAATTGATGGCGGCACAATAATACCAAGTCCCCCGGAAGAAGCGGTAACGGCAGAAGCATACCCCCGATCATAACCACGATTAACCATTGCCGGAATCATCAACATCCCAACCGCAGCAGTAGTTGCCGGGCCAGAACCAGAAATAGCACCAAAGAAAACGCAGGCAAGAACAGTAGCAGCACCAAGACCACCAGTTATCGGTCCGGCAAAGGATTCGGCAATATTAACCAATCGCTTTGAAACACCTGCAGCCTCCATCAATGCCCCGGCAAGAATAAAAGATGGAAGAGCCATCAATGGAAAAGAGCCCACAGAACGAAAGGCGATCTGCACCATCTTGATCGGGTTTTCATCAAGATACATAAAGGATGCCATCGCCGAAACACCAAGGGAGAGTGTAATAGGCGCACCCAACGCAAGCAGACAGAGAAAAGAACCAAATAATATCCATACAACAGTAACATCCATAACAATATCTCCGAAGCAAATCAATTCTGGGAAAGTTCTTTACTCTCCATCCCGCCTGAAAAACTCTCTTTCAAATCATCAAGTTCACTGGCATCAGGGTCACGAATATCAACGCCTTTTACCAGCCGAAGGTAGTTGACCTGGATAACTCGCGCCGTCATAAAGAGAAAAGCGATAGGGAGAACCATATAGAACCATTTCATATGAATCCCCAGGGTTTGCGATTTTACGAATTTGTTCATATGGGAAATAAAGTCCCAACTCAGGTAAACAAAGTAGAGGTTAAACGACACCCAGATTGCATCTGCAATAGTTTCAAAGAATACAGCGACTTTCGGCGAGAAAGCCTTAAATTGAAAGGTAACACGATTGTGCGCAGCAAGCTTTGCCGCATGACTGGCGCCAAAATAGGCAAACCAGACAAACATATATACGGAAAGTTCTTCAATCCAGGAAAACGAAAAGCCCAAAACCTCTCTGGAAACAATCTGAACAAAAAGAAGAACAACAAATCCAACCAGCAGAATACGACATGCGTACGTTTCGAAATTATCAAGAACACGAATAAACAATTGTTTCGCACTCATGCGAAGCTCCTTATTTTACGGGGCATAGCCCTGTCCCAAAAACAAACTGCCGGATTCCTGAAGGAACCCGGCAGCGTACATCCTTGTTACTACTTGCGGCCAAGAGTTTTCAGCACAGCATCAAACTTCTCTTTACCACCAATGCTTTCATAATATTTCGGCCAAACAGCAGTGGTCGCCTTTTCGATCCACTCTTTCTCGTTATCTGCGGGAGCAGAGATCTCCATACCTTTGGCTTGAAGATCATTCATGATTTTCTCTTCTTCTGCAGCAAGGAACTTATAGGAATCTTCAGTTGCTTCCATACCAGCTTCAAGAATAGCCTGCTGCTCTTTCTTGCTCAAGCCCTGGAATACCTGCTCACTGATGATAAGCGGCTCAAGAGAGAAGATATAACGGATGGTGGTGATATATTTTTGCACTTCATAGAATTTCATTGCAAAAATAGTCATATAAGGATTATCCTGTCCATCAACAACCTTTTGTTGCAGCGCAGTAAATGTCTCAGACCATGCCATAGGAGTCGGATTGATTCCCCATGCCTTATAGCAATCAATCATAATTGCGTTTTTGGGAACACGAATAATCAGACCATTGAGATCGGCAAGGGATTTTACCGGACGATTGGAGTTGGTCAAACGACGAAAACCGGAATATGCCCAACCAATAATACGTACACCTGCATCATTGAGTGTTGCATCAACCAGCTCTTTACCCATATCACCACTAGTAAGCTTCTTGGCATCTTCATTGCTCAGAATAACGTACGGCAGGGTAAGAATTCCAACCTTCGGAGAAAATGGTGTCAGATTGTTGATTGCAAGAATAGAAAAATCAAGCGTTCCCATCTGGGCATCGGCCACAGTATCCTGCTCTGAACCAAGCTGACCATTGGGGAAAAGGTTTACCTTATACTTTGATCCCAGTTTTTTCTCCAGCAAATCAGCAAAGGTCTGGCCAAGATGCGCCTGGGTTCCACCTAATCCATCGCCAATGGCAACTTTAAAGGTCTTCGCTTGAGCTGTAGCGGCAAGTGCCAGCACACAGAACGCGCAAACAACGGAAAGAAATCTTTTTTTCATTGTAATTCTCCTGAAAAATTAAATAGTTAACAACCCTCACCTGCCCTTAAAAAAATTGAACAGGCCAACTAAGATGTGATATATAACATATCAATAAAACTTAGCCAACAGCTAAATTTTATGAAGACAAAAAAAGGTGGAGTAGAAAACCACTCCACCTTTCCTCTGTTTTACAAACCAAAAAGGAAGACATTAAAAAAATCTCTAACCGGGTATCTGCGCAGCCTCCTCAAACAATTTTTTAAAACCGGGCAAGGAGTTGATTACTGTTTCATATGCCACGCAATAGGAAAGCCGTACATAACCAGAACAGGCAAAGGAAGACCCGGGAACAAGAAGAATACGATGCGCCCTTGCCATATCACAAAATTTCCTTTCATCGGCAACAGGCGACTTCACCCATAGATAAAATGCCCCCTGCGGCTTGACACAGCTATACCCATACTCTGTCAAATTATCGTAGAGAGTTTTGCCGTTGCGTGCATAAAAAGCAATATCGGCAGACTCGTCAATACATCTGGCAACAGCCTTCTGCAACAGGGATGGTGCATTAACAAAGCCAAGCACCCGGTTAGCCACTGTTGCCGCATCAAGCATCTCTTCAAAATCATTCATCTCATTCGGTAAAACAAGGTAGCCAATGCGCTCTCCAGGCAACGATAGAGATTTACTCCATGAATAGCCGACAATAGTATTCCTGTAATATTTGGTGAGATAGGGGACTTCCACATCGTCATAAACCAGCTCGCGATATGGTTCATCAGCAATAATAAAAATTTCGCTGCCATACTCCTGCTGTTTTTGCTCAAGTAGCGCAGCAATTTTTTTGATTGTCTCCTCGGAATAGACAACACCGGTAGGATTATGCGGAGAATTAACAATTACCGCCCTTGTTTTTGGCGTAATAACCTTTTCAAACTCGGCAAAATTGATCTGAAAATTCTCCATATCGGGCGGGACCATGGTCAAAACACCACCAAAATTGGCAACATATGCACCATACTCAACAAAATATGGCGCAAAGGCAATAACCTCATCGCCAGGATCAAGAATAGTTTTCAACGCCACATTCAGCCCCCCGGCAGCCCCCACCGTCATAATAATATTTTTTTCGCTAAAGGCCGTTCCATGCTCCCTGTTGATATGTTCGGCAACAATCCTGCGCACCTCCTCATGACCAGCATTATTCATATAGCCATGAACTTTCACAGGATCTTCGGAGGTAAGAATATCAATAACCGCCTTATTAAAACTTTCAGGTACCGGGACATTGGGATTACCAATACTAAAGTTATAGACATTCTCTGCGCCAAATTTTTTCGCCAGCTGCGCACCTTCCTCAAACATCCTGCGTACAGCAGAACTGTTTGCAGTAAATTTCTTCATGCTTTTTGCTATCATTGATCAAACCTCCGCTTTGTCTTTGGCAACACATACTCCTGAGCCTTCTCTCTACCCGATAAAATCCGTGATGCACCAAGAGCCAGAGCATTCATTTCATCTTCTCCGGCAACAATCTCAACCGGAGCAAGCCGGGAGACACGCTGGCTGATCATCGTTGTCATCCGCTTTGAATAAGCCATACCACCAGTTAAAATAATGCAATCCAGATCACAATGTAATACCGGCGCCATCTCGCCAATTCCCTTGCAGATCTGATATGCCTCAGCCTCATAAACCTCTGCTGCCAGCTCATTACCGGCATCAATCATCTTTTCTACTTCACGCATATCGGTTGTACCAAGATATGCCTTGATTCCGCCCATCCCTCGCACCCGCTTCATCATCTCCCGCCGGTTATACTCTCCGGTATAACACATCTCTATAACCGCAAGCAGAGGGATACTCCCGGAGCGCTCTGGCGAAAAAGGCCCGGCATCATCACGGATAGAATCAATAATCCGCCCATAGCAGTGAGCGCCAATGGAAATTCCCCCGCCAAGATGAGCGATAACAGCTCGCAGTTCCTCATAGCTTTTACCATATTTTTCGGCAACTACTCGTGCCACCGCTTTCTGGTTAAGCACATGACACATACTTTCCCGGCGATAATCGGGCATACCGGTAATTCTGGCAATATCATCGAATTCATCGGCTGTAACACAGTCATAAATATAGGCAGGAATAGAGAGCGGTGTAGCAATACGGTGGGCAATCAATGCACCAAGATTAGAGGCATGGGGCGATGCCAACCCTTCTGTAAAAGCAATAATCATATCTTCATTGACCACATAGCCACCAGCAGAGACATTGGGTAACAGACCACCACGCCCAACAACGGCAACAAGATCGGAGCTGTTGACACCCCTTTTCCTCATCACCTTTTCCACCACTGCCACCCGCATATCAAGCTGGTCGCATATCTCGGTAAAGGCATCAATTTCTGTCATCAAGTGGTCGACAGCTTCCAGAAAAATTCTCTCTCCATCCTTGTACAGAGCCACCTTGGTTGATGTTGACCCCGGATTTATCACCAGGATTGTACTCATCACTCCCTCCCTGCAACGATTTTTTTTAACAAGCAGCGGCAGCAAGCATAATAGAGAGTTTTTTCTCCCTTGCACTTGCCCCCCGTGAAACAAGCACCACCGGCACCCTGGCACCAGCAATAATCCCGGCCATTGTCCCGCCAGCAGCAAGACACCAGGACTTGCCAAGAATATTTCCCGCCGCCATAGTCGGTACCAGCACAATATCAACATCACCTGCAACCGGACTGTCATACTTTTTCAGCGCCGCCATCTCCCTGCTGAAAGCAAGGTCATAGGAAATTGGCCCCTCAACGATGCAGTCAGTAATTTCACCAGCCGCATTCATCGCCTTTAATTGTTGCGCTTCAACCGACTCCACCGATTTTTTATTGACCACCTCGGCGGCAGCAAGCACCCCCACCTTCGGTTTGTCATAGCCCATATTGCGCAGCACACGCACCGCATTATCAATAAGTTTCACCTTCTGCTGTAAATCGGGATGAGGTACCATCCCCCCATCCGTCAACACAACCAGTTTATGATAGCGGGGCACCTCAAAAAAACCCACATGCGACATGATAGAGCCTGCCTGCAACCCGGTCTGTTTATTGACAACTTCGCGTAGTAGATCTGCCGTCTGCATTTTACCCTTCATCAGAAAATCGCCCTCTCCTTCACGGATAAGACGAACAGCTTCTCTGGCTGCAGCAATATCATCAGCGCAATCAATTATTCGCATATCATCAAGCGGATAATTGTGCCGCAAGGCAAGAGCCTCTATCCTTGCGGCATCACCAATCAACACCGGTTCGACAACATCCTCCTGATAGACAAGACTCACCGCTTCAAGAGTATGCTCATCATCGGCACAAGCGACAACAATGCGCTTTTTACAACTGGCAGCCCTGGCTCTTTCTGCCAGCTTCTGAAAATTCTTCAACATAGACTATCTCGCACTTGCCGCCTCATTGGGCACTGTTCCCGGCTTCTTGTAGAAAATAATATAGGCAAAAAGAGCCAAAGCAATTGATGCAACGCCAAGACCAAGCACAGGAGAAAGTTTATGCTCGGTAAAGAAGTCCCAATATCCTTTTAGATAGATAATTGTAACCACCAGAGGAATAACGAAACCAATATATGCCCTGCCAAAGAGAAACTTCATTCCCTTGCCAGCATTTACCTCTGCAATAAAATTTGACCAGCCCCAACCATACCTGCGGCTGCAAAAAGCGAGATAAACCATCGAGCCCAAAGGCAGCAGATTATAGGAGACAATAAAATCCTCAAGATCAATAACCGCCGTTCCTTCACCCAGCGGCTGAAAATCACTCCACAGGTTAAAACCCAGGGCACAAGGCAGAGAACCGACAATAACCAGAATCATATTGATAAGCACGGCTTTCACCCTGCTCCAGCCCCAAAGATCCATAGCAAAGGAGATAATATTTTCAAATACGGCAACAACCGTGGAGAGCGCCGCAAAAGACATAAAGGCAAAAAACGCAACTCCCCAGAGTTGACCACCTGCCATCTGATTGAAGATATTGGGCAGGGTAATAAAGATAAGACCGGGGCCTGCACCAGGCTCAATACCAAAGGCAAAACAGGAAGGGATAATGATAAGACCGGCGACAAGCGCAACAAAAGTATCTGTTATCGTTACATTTACCGCTTCTCCCGTAATGGAGCGGGAACGATCAAGATAACTTCCCATAATCGCCATCGACCCAATACCAATACTTAAGGTAAAGAACGCCTGTCCCAGAGCAGCAAAAAGGACATTGCCGATTCCCTTATCCATCATTCGGCCAAAATCAGGAATAAGGTAATACTTTACTCCTTCCATTGCCCCCGGCAGTAAAACAACCTTGATCGCCATCACCAGCATTAGCAGGAGCAGAACAATCATCATCAGTTTCGTCACTTTTTCCACACCATTTTGCAGCCCCATACCACAAATACCGAAAGAGATAACAACGGCAAGAATCATCCAGAAAACCATGGTTCCAGGCTGGCCGAGCATTCCACCAAAATCGGCACCAATCTCCCCCGGTGTCATCCCCATAAGACTACCGGTTGCCATCTGATAGAGATAGTAGAGCAACCAGCCGGCAACAGTGGTATAAAACATCATAAGCACATAATTCCCCATCATACCAAGATAACCAAAAAGAGACCATTTTGTCCCCTCAGGAGCAAGAACAGCAAAGGAGGTCGCCACAGATCTTTGCGAACCACGCCCAACCGCAAATTCAGCGACCATACAGGGAATACCGATAAGTCCAAGAAAAGCCAGATAGATAAGAATAAACGCCGCCCCTCCGTTTTCCCCAGCAATATAGGGAAAACGCCATACATTGCCAAGCCCGACTGCACATCCTGCGGAGACCAGAATAAACCCCATTCTGGTTCCAAATTTTTCCCGCTGTTCCATCTACTCCTCCTTTTCTCTAAAAAAAATTAGTCATTAAACACTCCCAAGGAAGTAATTTTACATAGATTGACAAAATATTCAACAGAAGAGCAGTTCAGGATAATACGGAACCTTGCCAAACACGCTCGCCAGAGGTTTTTCCTCTGTTGAACAACTTGAAACCGGGGTCTCGGTGCAGTTTTCAACCATTATCAGAATCTTGCGGACATTGCACAAATTCGGTAACGCCCTTATCAGTTCCTGACTGGCCTCACAGGGATAGCAGCCGAATTCATTCAATGCTGTTAAACGCCTTTATTATACCGGGACACAGGGCATGGGGGCACTTGAATACACACCGGCAACAGGACCGAACAGCAGGAAATCAGACCAGATACAGAATACGCTACGCCTGGAGAAGTTTGTCTGATTTTGTTTTGGAAAACTGTTGTCAGGCAACGTTGTTATTTCCCCTCTATTCTTATATGCACCATTGAGCAAAAACCCAGCAGGTCGGGAATGGTCAGGGCTATTTTCTGCCCCAGGGAAAGCCCTGTTTTTGCTCCCTTATGTATGGGGATGGCATCTATTACCCTGATTCTGTTATCCCATGTTTCAAGGCTTTTTACCGGTTTCAATCCCCAGCCATTTTCCAGGTTCATGCCCATGCCGCCTTTTTTCAATACGGCTTTTTTTGCCATTTTCATACATGCAGGAGAAAGAGCGTCAAAATAGAAATCGCAGGTGCCAAAATGGTCTGCTGCGGCAAGAAAAAACTCCCTGATTTGTTCTTCCTCAAAATACATCAGTACGCCGCCGGCCAGA
>PDWI01006266.1_pt1 | contig 15033 bp, 11 predicted proteins | sample 1430891 | NCBI WGS metagenome assembly PDWI01 (sample SAMN01162508, study PRJNA174530) | Oral metagenome, whole genome shotgun sequencing project. | biome: Marine environment; feature: Marine mammal; material: Swab sample of the gingival sulcus; isolation source: swab sample of gingival sulcus... | reverse complement strand
TCTTTTTGGACCTTGCGGCTACTCTTTCCCTGCAATTTGCGGTGCGAAAGTTGCCCGTCCTGATGTGCCTGTTGTTGGTTTTGCCGGTGACGGTGCATTTGGTATCTCCATGAACGAAATGGTTTCCGTTGGTCGTGAAGAGTGGCCAGCAATCACCATGATCGTTTTCCGTAACTTCCAGTGGGGTGCTGAAAAGCGTAACACCACTCTTTGGTACAATGATAACTTTGTTGGTACCGAGCTTGATGCCAATGTAAGCTATGCTGAAATTGCCAAGGCGTGTAACCTCGAAGGTGTACGTGCATTTACTCCTGCCGAAGTTACCGAAGCTCTGAAGACTGCTATTGATCGTCAGATGAAGGAAGGAAAGACTACTTTTATCGAGATCATGCTCAATAAAGAGCTTGGTGAGCCTTTCCGCCGTGATGCTATGAAGCCTCCTGTCGTTATTGCCGGGGTTGATAAAGCAGATATGAAAGTACAGAAAGGTGCATAATGCTTCTTTACTTATCACCTGCAGAGACAAGGTCTTAACAGGTGATAAGTAAAAACCTTGTCGAAAGCGGGTTCTAACTGTATAGTGGGACTCGCTTTTTTGTTTGGTTGTAAAGCATACTGATAAGTGGTTTTTCGTTTCCGGGCTCAGCGGCGGTTTTTGCGTCGGTGTGTCCGGCTTCGTGCATTATATGGAACGAGCTATAATCTTTTGCAATATCGGAGTTTGTTACTGCAAGGAGGGCAGAGTTGGGATTGTTAAATACGACATCACTGAGTGAGCAGGTTTATACCTATTTACGTGGTGAAATGGCCTGTGGAAGGATTCTTCCTGGGGCGAACATCAATATCGCTGCCATTGCAGAAAAGTTGGGAATAAGCAAAACTCCATTGCGGGATGCCCTTATACAGCTTCAATTTGAAGGCTTTGTCTCTATTCTTCCGAGAAAAGGAGTCGTGGTTAATACCATGACCATTGAAGATGTGCGTAAGGCGTATGAAGCTGCCGGGGCGGTTGAATGTGATATTGTCCGTGCAAACGGTTACAGGATAGAGCAGAGGCACATTGATGAGCTGAAGGAGCTTAATGCTAAATTAAAGTCGGACATTCTTCAGGAAGATTTTTCTGACTATTTTGAGACAAATCTTGCTTTTCATGAGGTGTATCTCAATCTTTCTGATAATGAGCTGTTAAAAGAGTTTATTCGGCCAATTAAACAGCGGCTTTACGATTTTCCCCGTCATCAATACTATATAAAGGGATGGGAATTAAGAAATTGTGAAGAGCATGATGTCTTTATTACATATCTGGAGGAAGAGCAGTGGCAGCTGGCAGCGGATTATTTGCGGGATGTCCACTGGTCGTTTGCCGTGCAGGAGAGTTTTATTCTGGAATTTCATAAATAGAAATGTTCTTTCCCTTTCATAAGAAAGTACAGCCCCACTGCAGTAGTGGGTGTATGTTTTAACCACTTGATTAAACAATCTTTTTTCTTTCTTCCTCTTTTCTTTTCTTTTGATTTTTCTTCGGGGGAGGTAGATTATTTTCCCGTAAAGTAAATAAATTTTACTCATAGCTTATTTTTTTGTTGAGCAAATTGTTGGAAGTTATTAAATAACAGGGTGCCTGATATATTACATTTCAGGTACGGTCGTTTTTTTTAGAATCGCCGCCTGAAAAGGAGGGGGTCAAACTGTTTACATTTACACTATGAGGTGCATGATGTCTGAAAAACTGGCTCTTCGCTTTCTTAACCAGGATGCTATGATTGCTGCTGGTGTTACTGACATGAACCGTTGTATCGACGCAATGGAGCAAGCGTTCACTCTGCTTGGTCAGGGAGATTATGTTATGGGAGGTTCTACCCGTAACTCTCATGGCCAGCGGGTATGGTTCCCACCCGAACCAAAATTTGAGGGAATGCCCAAAGGCGGGCCGGATCAGCGCTTTATGGGGCTTGTTGGCTATCTGGGTGGCAAATATAAAGTTTGTGGTAACAAATGGTATGGATCCAACATTTATAATCCTAAAGAGAATAATCTGCCTCGCTCTATTCTGACCATGCAGCTGACTGATGCGGCAAGCTGCCGTCCATTGGCATTTATGGAAGCGAATCTGCTGTCCGGGATGCGTACTGGGGCAGTTGTTGGTCTTTCTGCCCGTTATCTCGCCAAGGAAGATTCAGAAAAGCTGGGGGTCGTTGCTGCTGGTCCTATCGCAATGTATTGTGCAGATGCAATTGTTAAGGCGGTACCGGCGCTGAAGAGCGTTACTGTTTTTGACATCAATGCAGAAGCTTCAAAGCGTTTTAAGCAGGAGATTGAGAAGCTGGGGGTTGAGGTTGTCATTGCAGAGAAGATGGAAGATGCCATCATTGATATGGATATTGTTACTTCTGCCATTTCCGGTTCATTCACTCCTGATTTTAAGACGGAATGGTTGAAGCCGGGCGTGCTGCTTACTTTGCCCGGCCGTATTAATGTGGAAGACTCTTTTATCAAGAGTGCCTATGTTGTTCCTGATAACTGGGAAATGCAGAAGACCTACAAGATTGAGGGGAATATGCTGCCTGAAAATGAACGGGCCTTCCCTCATCCGCAGCTGCATCGTCTGGTTGACGATGGTGAGATTGCCGAGAGTGATATTCACGATCTGGGTCAGGTTGTTGCAGGAAATTTCGTTATTGACAAGGCATCTGACAAGCCTCGCTACTTCGTTTCCAACGGCATGATTCTACAGGATATTGCTTGGGCATGTGAATGTTTGAAAACGGCAGAAGAGAAAGGGATTGGTCAGGAACTTGTCCTTTGGGATGCGCCATATCGGGTGTAAAATCACAACCAGGAGAGCCTTGAATCAATAGGGCGCAAGGCTCTCAACATAAGGTGGTACAGGAGTTATATTTATGAACGCAAGTAGATTTGACCGCAAGGTTACTGCAGAGACAAAGATGGTTTCTGTAACCTTTGAAGGTGAAACAGTAGAGGTTCCAGAAGGAATCACTGTGGCTGCAGCTCTTTTGGGGCATGATGATGATCATTTTTGTGAATCAGCCGCAGAAAACGATAAACGCAGCCCTTATTGCCTTATGGGGGTCTGTTTTGAATGTTTGGTGGAGATAGATGGGATCAGAAATCGCCAGGCGTGTCTGGAGCCTGTGTATGAAGGAATGGTGGTAAAACGGCAGCGGGGGCATGAGTTATGAGAAAAAGGTATGATGTCATTGTTGTCGGTGCAGGTCCTGCCGGAATGGCGAGTGCCGTTGAGATGGCAAATAGAGGGCTTGAGGTTGCGCTCTTTGATGAGCAGGCAAAAGTTGGTGGTCAGATTTACCGCAATATTGAGGGAACTTCTGGAAAACAGCGTGATATTCTTGGTGAAGACTACGTTGAAGGACTTGAATTGGCCCAGAGTTTTAAAAAGGCGACGGAAGAAGGGCGTCTCTCCTACTTCCCTCGTACCCGAGTATGGGAGGCCAGTGAAAATGGTGAGGTAAGTTGTTCTCGTGATGGAAAATCGGGCCGGGTAAAGGCTGATTTTCTGGTTTTGTCCACGGGAGCGATGGAGCGTCCTGTACCTTTTCCGGGATGGACTCTACCTGGCGTTATGACCTGTGGGGGAGCTTCTAACCTGTTTAAGGATTCTGCCTTGGCTCCGACTGGTCCTACCGCCATTGTTGGCAGCGGTCCTCTGGTTTGGCTGGTTGCAGAGCATATGCTCCATCTTGATGTGCCTTTGGTGGGTATTTTTGATACCACTCCTCAGAGCCAGATGTTTACCGCGATGAAGCATATGCCTCAGGCGTTGAAGCGTTTTGGCTATATGATGAAGGGCGTGAAAATGATTCTTGGCGTGGAAGTCATGGCAAGAAAGAAAGGCGTTCCTGTTTATAAAGGTGTTTCCGGCCTTCAAGCCTTCGCAGAGAATGATAAGCTGAGCCGGATTTCGGTGAAGAAAGGGTCAAGGGAGTTGAAGTTTGATGTTTCCACCCTACTTGTCTCTGAAGGAATCATTCCTAATGTAAACCTGTTCCGTCAGGTTGGCTGTAAGCATGTATGGGATTCTGTACAGCGTTTCTGGTATCCGCAGGTTGATGATGAAGGACGGACTTCTCTGCCTAAAGTCTTTGTTGCAGGGGATGGTGCCTTTGTTCATGGCGCACACTCTGCTGCCCAGAAAGGGCAGATTACCGGACTTGCTATTGCTCGAGAAATGCGGCGTATCTCTCCTGATATGTTCCGTAAAGAGGTGGTTTCTGTCCGCGAAGCTTTGGCACTGGAGCTGGCACCTCGCCCATTTATTGATGCAATGTATGCTCCGCGCAAAGATCTGTTTACCGTGGCTGATGATCAGAAGATCTGTCGCTGTGAGGGGGTGACTGCTGGTCGGGTTCGTGAATTGGTACGGGAAGGATTGTACGATCATAATGAGATCAAGGCAATTATTCGCTGTGGTATGGGGCCTTGTCAAGGACGGATGTGTACCTCTGCAGTGAATGAAATTATTGCTCAGGAGCAAGGTTGTGGTGCTGATGAACTGCGTCCGCACCGCCTGCGTCCGCCTATTAAGCCGGTTACTCTTGAAGAGTTGGCAAATGCAACCCTTACGCTGGAGGAGAAGTAATGAAAGCAGATATTCTTGTAGCTGGCGGCGGATTAATGGGGATTGCCACAGCGTTGGAGATGGCACGAGCTGGTAAGTCGGTCATCGTTTTTGAAAAGGATTTTCCCGGGCGTCATGCTTCTGGAAATAACTCCGGCGGGGTTCGTTGTCAGGGACGGAATTTGAAGGAAGTTTCCTTTGCCTTTGAATCCCGCAAAATGTGGGATCATCATAAGGAAACGGTTGGCTCTGACTGTGGATTTTTTGTCTCTCCCCGTCTGCGTCTCGCGGAAAATGATGCCGAGATGGAGATTCTTCTCAAACGGGAGAAGACCCTCAACGACATGGGTTATACCCATGAGGAGATCATTGACCGGGATGAGGTGCGCAGGCTCTCTCCCAATGTTGCTGATCATGTTGTGGGCGGGCTTGTTTGCCGTAATGATGGTCTGGCTAATCCGATGCTGACCACCAAGGCCTATGCCAAGGCGGCGGTTGCTGCTGGTGTGAAGTTGTTGACTGAAACCCGTATTGTTGAGGCAAGCAAAACCTCTTCCGGTTTTAAGGTTCGTACCATGGATGGCAAGACCTATGAAGGTGAAGTGATGGTCAATGCTACCGGCGCATGGGCAGGACGTTTTTCTGCCATGCTGGGCGATCCGCTGCCGGTTACCGCAGCAGCGCCGACCATGATGGTTACCAACCGTGTTGCCGGACTTATGGCGGGAACTTCCGTTGGTTTGACCGGGCGTCTTCTTGGTTTGATGGCCTATCAAAACGGTACAGTTGTTATCGGTGGTGGCTATCGCTCTCCTTTTGACCTGGAGACAGAAAAGATCTGGGTTGATCCAATGCAGATGAAGACCGCAGCCGAGCGTATGTGTGAGGTTATTCCCAAGTTGAAGGGTGCCACCATGATGCGCTGCTGGACAGCTTTTGAAGGTTGTCTTGCCGATAAGGTTCCTGCGGTTGGCGAATCAACCAAGGTAAGCGGCTTGTTCCATATCACTGGTTTTACTGCCCATGGCTTCCAGTTGGTGCCGATTATGGGTAAGATTATGGGGCAGATTATTCAAGGGCAAAAGCCGATGCTGCCGCTCGATGATTTTCGTCCTGACCGCTTTGAAGAGAAAGCAGACTAGGATTGTGTAGCCCAGAGCGGAAAAACCTTTTCACAGGAATTTCCGCTCTGTTTTTTTATAGTTCTATAATGTGGAGATAGAAAAATGTCTGAAGCAAAGATTGTTGATTTTTGGAAAAATGAGCCGGTGGCTTATGCAGAAGGTGTAAAAAAGACCGCTGTTGATGGTGAGCCTTTCACCAAATCCACCACTTTTTTTGATCATAGCAGCGGTAACTTCCGTGCTGGTCATTGGAGTGCAACCAAAGGTGCATGGGAGCATAATCATCCCAAACTTGAGTTCTGCTATATCACTAAGGGGTCTGTAAAAGTTATAGAAGTTGAGAGTGCCATTGAGCATGTCTACAATGCTGGAGACGGCTTTGTTGTTCCCAAGGGGCTGCGGGTTCGCTGGGTTGTTGAGGATTATGCAGAGAAGGTATGTGTAACTGCTGCCATTGAAGGGGAGTAATCATTTTTAATAAAATGAGTCTGAATAATTAATTTGAGTAGATCTTTGATTATTCTGAAATCCTTGAGAAAAGAGGGAAAGAGGGCTGAGAACTTCTTTCCCTCTTTTTTTATAGCCTACGAAAATATGTTTTGAGTAAACAACAATAGCGATAACTTCTTGACAAGGAGCGGTTCTCTTTTATATTTCATCTTTCTGTTTAATTTAAAATAAGATTCAGGCTAATGCAAAGAGTGAAATAAGAGAATGAAACGGGATTTACAAGGGTATTATGTAACTATCTCAACGGTTGGTAAAAAAGCACACGCTCTCTTTTTATATGATTCTCTATCGGGAATGAAGTTTTCTCGCATTCTCTTTTCCCTGTAAAACCCGTAGAATTCCCCGTGCCAAAGCGTCCATTTCAAATGAGCCGGGAATGGTCGTAACCTTTGCCAAAAAATTCACCCTTTCCTGCAGCAGTGCAACCAGCCTTGTGGAGAATGCCAGCCCCCCGGTAAGAATAATCTTATCAATATTACCTGCGACTACCGGTGCGAGAGAACTGATATCCTTGGCGATCTGCAAGGCCATTGCTTTGAAAACACGTTCTGCCTTTTCATCACCATTATCAATGCGTTTTTCCACTTCAATAAGGTCATTTGTCTGCAGGTAGGCCATAAGGCCGCCATTACCCTTAAGCAGTTTCTGCATCTCTTTTTCTGAGTATTTTCCGGAGTAACAGAGTTTAACTAATTTACGGCATGGCACTCCTCCTGAACGTTCCGGTGAGAAGGTTCCTTCATCGTCGGCCACCAGATCAATAATTTTCCCCCCTTTCAGGAGATTAGTGGTAATTCCTCCCCCCATATGAACAACGATATAGGTGCATTCTTCAAGGGCGACATTATCTCTTTTGGCCTGTTCAATGGCTACCGCCCGACTGTTAAGCACATGAGTAAGAAAGACACGCTTCAACTCCGGCAGGCCTGAATGAAGAAATAACTTATCAGGATCACCGCAGCCGCAAACGGCATCGTACATATAGGCATGCATCCCGTTTGCTGCTTCTTGCGCCAGTTGATAGCCGATAATTGGTGCAAGGTTGGCAGGATGAGGTGCGGGGGAATGATAAGAGGCATCCGCTAATGCTGAGTCGATCAGGTATGCACCGCTCTTCAGTTTACCCACTACGCCGCCACGGGTAGCGATGGCAGCAAGATCGGTAAGTGCAATTCCTTTTTGCAGAAGAAAGTCCAGGGCCGCTTTTTTACGCAGAGGTAGCTGTTCATTAATGGAAGTAAAAGACGCGAGTTCTGCCGCTGAATGTTCTTTATTGACGCTGTGCAGCTCTTTTTCCCCCGCATAAATAGCAAGCTTGGTGGAGGTGGAACCCGGATTGATAACAAGAATAAGAGGCTGTTGTTTTATCATTGTTTTTGCCTGGTTAAGGTTGGTTTCTGTGTTTTTGGGTTAAAGTAGAGAAAAATGGCGCGTGATTTGAACCAAAAAATGGCGGGTTTCTTTGTAAAATTGGTGTGATATTGGGGTGCTTTCTAAAGTGTTTGCCCAGAAAGTGACGAATATCCTGTCTTCTCCAGCCCTTTGGATGAATAAAATCAGTGTAGATGGAGAGATCTTTTTCATTAAAACTTTCCCGTTGTTCGGGAGCAATTTCCGGAGAGAGCTGCGGCATATTGAATATGGCAAGATTGAGATAGCTTATCAGCTCACTATGAGCAGCGACATATTCAAGAGTCGTAAATGCCGCTTTTTCATCTTCTGCAGGGGTGCCAAAAAGCAGGTAAACATAGGTGGCAATACCTGCTTCCTTGAGGTTGTTGAGAATTCTTTCAGCACGTTTAAGCTGGATGCCTTTTTTCATTGTATTCAGCACTTGTTGATCGCCTGACTCAAGCCCAAGCTTAAGCATTATACAGCCAGCCTGCTTTAACTGTTTGCAGAAATGGAGATTATCCAGTGGAGGATCAAATCTGGCAAAACCATACCAGTGGGCAGGCAGTGGTTTTGCAGTAAGGGCACGAAGAGTGGTGTTGCTTAAGGCATTATCAAGAAAATGGACAAGCCCTGGCTGATATGCAGCACAAAGGGTATGGAGCTGCTGCAGAGAGGTTTGGGGCGGAGTATGTATATAACGGCTTTTTTCGGCAGTCTCCGGGCAAAAACTGCACTGCCGCCAAAAGCATCCTCTTGATGTTGTATAAGGAAGAATCGGGGTGGGAGCGAGATATGAATCAAATTTTGCCCAGTTATAATCAGGGCAGGCGGGTTCTCTTGGTGCAATGCCAAGCAGCTTTGGTAAAAACTCTTCGCCGCTGCCGGCAGTAAAAAGAGCCAGTTGTTGAAGGGATTTACCACTTTTTTTCTGCCAGTGCCGGTGATTTGACCAGGTTGTTGCCAGACCTCCCCCGACGACAATCTTTATTTGCGGATAGTTCTTTTTCAGCCAGCCGATCAAGGCAAATGCGGTTAATGCCTGGCTGAGAAAATTAAGGGAGATGCCGACCCAATCAAATGTTCTGTTCTGAAAAATTTGATTACAGCGGGTAGAAAAAAAGGGAAAAAAGATATTTTCCGAGAAGTTTTCGGCAGCAAAGAGCAGATCATCAGAAACAAGAGGGGAGAGTATCTCACTTTGATAGTCGCTAAAACTGAGATGCAGTCCTGATTGGGTAGAGGAGAGGGAAAAAAGTTTATTGGCATCATGTATTACCTGCTTATAGCGGGCAAAGTTATTGTAAAGCTTCTCTTGTTGTAATTGCTGGATATTGGCGTTACCGTTTTTTATTGCCCGTTTACTCCAGGTATCTTCTCCTTTTGTCTGTTGAATGTTTTTTTGCAGCAGCCAGAGCTGCCCCTCAATATTCATATCAACGGCCTCATAGCTTTTTTCAGGAAGAGCCCCTGCCAGAAAGGCGAGGGATGCTGGTGGTTCACAGGCTTTAAAAAGGGGAGGGGAAACCAGTAGAATAGAAGACAAAATAGTTGAATCCTTATAGCAATATAGATAACAGGTAGTATAATAGCCGCTCAAGGGGCTTGAGGATGTATTTCTATCGGCCCAAAGCGGGAGATCGTTCACCCTGGTTTCTGCCAGTGGTAACAGATGTAACAGATTTCCTGCTGCGGAGCAGAAAGAGGCGTCTCAATCGTCCCGGAGGATAGTATGCAGGGAGTTTTTTACTCCATTTTATTCAAAACAACACATAAAATTACCATGAAAAAACTTTTACTCTTGTTCTCAGTAATGATGGCTGTGATGTTCTGTTTCTCCGCTGTTGAACTTACCGTGGGTACGGAAACGGCTTATGCCCGCTCCTTTAAAGGAGGGCGTTCATTTAAGTCGAGGCCTCCTGCCTTTAAAAAGAAAAATCCCTCTTCTGCCAATCGGATGCAGAATCAGCGGGGAAGTTTTAGCCGAGGATTAATGGGAGGGCTTTTGGGAGGTGCTCTCGGTAGTATGCTCTTTGGTTCACTCTTCGGCATGGGTGGTCAGGGAATGGGATTTCTCCCCATACTGCTGCTTGGTGTTGCTGCCTGGTTTATCTGGAAGAAGATGAGCGGCGGCAAGGGAGGCCGGCCTCCGTTTGGAGGAAGCAGCGGCTTTGGTGGTAACGGCGGCGGCCAGTGGAACTTTCCCGGGCAGCAGCCGCCTCGAGGGGCTCAGCCTCCTCCTCCCCCTCCAGGGCATGGTGCCGGGACTCCGGGGGCTTCGGGGACTCCGGGTATTAGTAGTAATTTTGCGGGACCTGCTGCGCCGATGACAGCAGGGGGCTCTACTGTTGATGATGGGCTGGCACAAATTTATGAGAACGACCGGGATTTTGACCCTGATTACTTTAAGGAAGTTGCCTCTGATGTCTTTTTTCAGGTGCAGGCAGGCTGGATGCGGCGGGATCTCTCCTCTTACCGGCATCTGCTGGGGGATCAGCTCGCGGCCGAATATGCAAAGCATTTTGAGGAGATGAAGCAGAAGGGCGTAATCAATAAGCTGGAATCCATTGCCATTCGCGGGGTAGATATTGTTGCTGCCGGAAGTGATGCCCGTGAGGATTTTGTTACCGTCCGTTTTACCGCCAACTTACTCGATTACACCGTAAGCGATACTAGTGGAGAGCTGGTTGAAGGTGATATGAATACTCCCGTAAAATTCTCTGAGGAGTGGACGTGGGCACGTCCGGTCGGTACAGAGGATTGGCGGCTGGAAAGTATTGAGTAGGGGGGATAATGGATTTATCCAGTTTTCGGCGTAATTATATGCGTGGCGGCCTCTCCCGGCATGATCTCCTGGCTGATCCGGTGGAGCAGTTTGACCATTGGTTTGCCCAGGCAAGAGAGGTCGCTGCTTCGGGTGAAGTGAATATGCCTGATCCGACAGCGATGGTGGTGGCCACCGTTAATGAGGCAGGTATTCCCTCTCAACGGGCGGTTCTGTTGAAGTTTTATGACCATCAGGGTTTTGTTTTCTATACCAATTATGGCAGTAGAAAAGCGACCGATATTGCTGCCAACCCTCAGGTTAGTCTGCTTTTTGTCTGGTTGGAGCTGGAGAGACAGGTACGCATCTCCGGCAGGGCCGAAAAGGTGAGCGCGGTGGAGTCGGCGCAATATATTATGAGCCGTCCTAAAGAGAGTCAGCTTGCTGCCTGGGTTTCCAGCCAGAGCAAGCCGCTCTCTTCCCGGCAGGCCTTGTTGCAGAAATTTGATGAGATAAAACGGAAGATAGGGGAGGGTAAAGTGCCTATTCCAGATTTTTGGGGAGGGTTCCGTGTTGTTCCGCAAGAGATTGAGTTTTGGCAAGGGCGTGCCAATCGATTACATGACCGCTTTCTCTATGTAAAAGATGGAGAGAGTTGGAAACAGCCAGAGCGTCTGGCACCGTAAAATAGAAGGTATATTGCAGTGAAAGCGGGAAAGATAAAGCAAAAGAAAGAGAGAACGATGGCAGATAACGCTTCAATTACGAAAGAGAGTGAGCAGAGTGTGGCAGAGAGGAAGGGGAAACCTCTGTGGAAGCGTGCCTGGTTTCTGCTTTGTTTTGGGAGTGGTATCTTTCTGCTGCTTTTCACGTTTATTCTGCCGCTGGGGACAAAATATTACGCTATTGACTGGCTGCGAAAGCATGGAGCCGATCAGGCGGTTATTGATCGGCTGGGCTGGAACCCTTTTGCGGGAAGGCTGTGGATTAATGGGGTAGATCTCTCTCAAGGGGGAAAAACCGTTATGAAGCAGGGGACATTCGATATAAATATCGATTATGCTTCTCTCTTTACCAAAGATATTGCCCTTTCTTCTGCCCATTATACTGGCTTGCTCCTTGAAGTAGAGCAAAAAAAAGATGGAAGCTGGCAGATTGCGACACTTGCTGTCCCTTCTTCAACAGAAAAAAATGAGCCCGCCAAAGAAGAAAAAGAGAAGGAGGCTGTTGTTGCAGCGGGGAGCGGTGAGGATGCAGGAGAAAAAGCGCGTAAGGCGTGGGCGTTTCTTGCGGATAATGTTAGTATAAAGGATTGTCAGATTCATTATATAACGCCGGTTTTTGATTTCACTCTTGCGATTGATTCTGCGGAGTTGAAACGATTTTCTACTCGAGAAGGCGGGCCTGTGGGCAGCCTTGTACTTAAAGGGCAGGTAAATGGTAAACCGGTATATATCGATCTAAAGAGAATAAAGATTGCTCCGGAACTGCATTTAACCGGTAGAGTTGAAGCAGAAGAGTTTGATCTTGATAGCCTTGATGCGCTGCTGCAGGCCAGTCTGCCTTATTTTGCAGGAGATGCCTCTCTGGCAGGGGATATCGATTTTTCCCTTGGCGATAGAGGGATGGACGTGGACTATAATGGTTCTCTCTCTATTGCAAAAGTTGATGTGGGCGCAGAATCTTTTCGTACCGGCGCAGATAGACTTGCCTGGAAAGGGAAGATTCGCTATGAGATGCCTGCAGATGCTGCCGCAAGAGTGGTAACTGACGGGGTTCTTGAAGGAGAGAAGTACCACTTGCAACTTCCTGCTTCAAAGCTGAAGAATAGTGAACAGCTGATAAAATTATCCGGTGTAACAACGGTTACTCTTGGTGATACGCTGTTGGTTGAACAGAGAGGAAAACTTGTTGTTAATGATGTTTTTCTTACTTTACCAGAGTTACAGACAACAGAGAAATCCCTTTTATGGGATGGGCTGGTGCAGTATAGCCTGAATAAAGAGCAGCATGTGGAGGTAAAGGGCTCTCTTGCGGTTGATGCTGTTGGGGTAGAAAGCGGTAGTGCTGCCGAGAAGGTTTCTGCTATGGTCAGGATTCTGGGATGGAAGGGTGCCTTCTCCTTTTTACAGCCGGAAAATGGAAGTAGTTCTATACAAACGGATAGCACCTTATCTGGAGAAGATACGAAAATAACGTTGCAGGGAGGTGCACTCCTGCTTAGTGAAAAGAGTATAACTCTTGCTTCAAAAAGTGAATTACAGCTTGGTGATGAATTGCATCTGCAGAGCAGAACCTCTTTTACCGCCGGGAAATTTACCTTTCAGCAATCGGAGGCAAAAGAGCCGATGTTGGTGTTTGACCGTCTGGTTGTAAATGATTTTGCCGGGCTTGGCGGCAAAAAAATAGATGTTGGTAGTGTAGTTGCCGCTAATCTTTCTCTGAAAATGGAAGGGGATTTTCCTCTTGATATAGATGTTGCTGATATTCGTTTAACCGGTTTTTCTACCGCTGATCTGGAAAATTTCGCGGTTGCCTCCCTGGTATTGGCAGAGCCCAGAATTGTCTCTTTGCATAACGGTAAAGATGTATTGGTAGTGAAAGATATCCGTCTTGATAGTGTAGCGGCTGATACTGATGGAAAGGCCGCTGTTGGTGCCATATCTCTGAATAATGCTTCCTTTTTGGGCGATAAAAAAAGTGGTGATGGTGTAGCTCTTGGGCAAGCTCGGTTAAATGATATCCGTTGGTCAAAGCAGGATGGATTTGCCGGTGATAATCTTGAGTTTAAAGATCTTTCAACCACAATTATCCGTGATGCCGACGGGGAGATTAATCTTGTCAAGCAGATTACGGCGATGCAGAAGAAGAGTGCCGTGATCGGGGGCAAGGAGGTTTTAGCTCAGAAAAAAACTGCAGATTCGAATAAGACCGAATCTCTGCCATTAAAGCTGGGAAAAGTCTGCATTGCGGGTGAAAACCTGATCCGCTTTGAGGATCAAACCCTTAAGGTGCCCTATAAAGCCAATCTGAAAATTGATGATTTTGAAATAAGGGAGCTCGATTCCCACAGTCCAGAACATAAAAGCCCCTTAAAACTGTTGGCTACGCTGGAAGAACGGGCACCTCTTTCCATAAAGGGCTCGCTTCAACCCTTTTTGCAGGATATTGGGGTAGATCTGTCGTTGAAGGTAAAAAATTATCCGCTGAAAAACCTTTCGCCCTATACCATTCAGAGTATAGGGGTGGGGCTTGCCAGTGGAGAATTACGAGTGGACAGCTCTTTTTCATTAAGCAAAAAATATATAAAAAATACCAATAAGCTTTTGCTGAAAAAACTTGAAACAAAGACTATTTCGCATACGCTGGCTAAAGAGCTGGATAACCGGCTGCCAATACCTTTAGATGCAGCTCTTTCGCTGCTGCGGAACAAGAATAACGATATTGAGTTATCTGTGCCTCTTAATGGCAAATTGGATGATCTGCATGTGGGACTGGCAGATGTTATTGTTACTGCCCTTGAGAAGGCTGTTGTCCCTGCTTTGACCGGGTATGCAGTTTATGCTCTGGGTCCCTATGGTGCTCTTGCCTATGCCGGGATGAAGTTGGGAGAGGATTTGTTGAAAGAAAAGGATCTGCCGCTGCTTTTTATGCCGGGAGATACTGCATTGGTTGAACAACAGAAAAAGGTGCTTGACCCCATAGGTAAAAAGATGCAGGCAGGGGATGGCGATATGAATATTTGCCCTATCGTTGCTTCCTGGGAATTGATGAGCAAAAAGCAGATTGAGGCTGTGGCTGGAGATGTTGTTCCACTTGCTGGTTTATCAGCTGAAATGCAGCAAAACCTTAATGAATTGGGGCAGAGTAGAGCGAAGAATATTCAGCAGTATCTTGGAGAAAAGTTCAATATTGCCAAAAATCGTCTGTTGCTTTGCACTACGGTAATAAAAGAAGAGAAAAAGATGCTGCCGCTGGTTGCATTACGAGGGGAGTGAGGGGGGATAGAGAGAGTCGTGGAGGAAATGTCTTTTCCTGTTCAAAGAGTTCAAACCGATAGAAATTTTGGCCCAATAAACCAGGATTGCCACACCTCGACGGCAAGGTAGAATAGTCATAAAAAACAGATAAAGAAGAATTGCAGTTTAGAAAGTTGAAATGATATCTGTGAATCATACATATGAAAACAACCAATAATAACTCCATGACATCTCTTACCGAAAAATATATTAATCCGTTTACCGATTACGGTTTCAAAAAACTCTTTGGTGAGGAGCCGAACAAGGAACTTCTCCTTGATTTTCTGAATGAGTTATTAAAGGAAGAGCAGGGAAATATTGTTGATTTAACCTATCTACAATCGGAAAAACTGGGAAACAGCGATCTTGACCGTAAGGAAATCTTTGATTTGTACTGCGAGAACGACAAAGGCGAGAAGTTTATTGTCGAGTTGCAAAAGTCGAAACAGAAGTTTTTTAAGGATAGAACCCTCTACTACTCCACCTTTCCCATTCGAGAACAGGCACAGCGAGGCGACTGGAACTATAAGTTAAAAGCGGTTTATACCATAGCGATACTGGATTTTGTCTTTGAAGAGGATAAAAGTGAACCCGAAAAATTCCGCTATGATATCAAATTAACCGATA
>PDWI01006264.1_pt1 | contig 15039 bp, 13 predicted proteins | sample 1430891 | NCBI WGS metagenome assembly PDWI01 (sample SAMN01162508, study PRJNA174530) | Oral metagenome, whole genome shotgun sequencing project. | biome: Marine environment; feature: Marine mammal; material: Swab sample of the gingival sulcus; isolation source: swab sample of gingival sulcus... | reverse complement strand
ACTCTCTATTTCCTGAACTTCTATTACAATTAGAAGGATTTACTGTATGAAAATTAGAATAAGAGAAAATATAAGGAAAAAAAATGGGGTGATGCCAAGCCTCTAGATATTTGACTTAAAGAAAAGTTAGCTTTAAAATTAATGCATGAAAAGCCATGGAGATTCTAAAACTATTATTTTGTTTGCCTTGAGTGCAAATTTATTTATTGCTGTCATAAAGTTTATTGCCGCATTTATAAGTAGTTCTTCTGCCATGCTTGCGGAAGCCGTTCATTCAAGTGCAGATACAGTGAACCAAATATTTTTATTGATAGGTTTAAAAAAAGGCAAAAAAGAAGCTGATGTATTACATCCCTTTGGTTATTCGAGAGAGATTTATTTTTGGTCTTTTTTGGTTGCCATGGTTTTATTTATTTTGGGAGCTGTTTTTAATATTTACGAGGGAATAGAGAAAATTTCACATCCTCATGATGTAGATAATTACACTCTACTTTTTATAGTATTTATTCTATCTGCCATGGCTGAGTTTACGGCATTAAGAAAAGCTTATAAAAAAATTATAGAGCAAAAAGGCGATTTGGGAATTTATAAATTTTTGAGAAAAACAAAAAATTCGGAATTAATGGTGGTATTTTTGGAAGATACAGCGGCTATATTAGGTTTAATTTGTGCATTAGTACTAATTGTTATCCAATATTTTACGGGATTATTGTTTTTAGACGGTGTTGCTTCCATAATTATAGGAATTATTTTGGCTTTTGTGGCTTGCTTTTTATCTGTTGAGATTAAGTCTCTCTTGGTAGGAGAGTCTGCTGATAAAGAACTTTTACAATCAATATCAGATATTTTTTACTCTGCTGAAGAGAGTGTTACTCATTTAATAAATCTCCAATCTTTGCAAATGGGGCCAAATGATGTTTTAATAGCGGCAAAAGTTGAATTTAATTCACAATTAAATAATGTGGAAATCAGTAATATTATCAATGGTTTGGAAAGTGATATTCGTTCTAAATTTCCCATAGTCAAAAAAATTTTTATCGAGCCAGATATTAAGAGGTAATTTATGGGAAAAAAAAAGAATTGGATTTTGTTGTTATTGGTATTTATGCTTTTTTCTTGTACAAAGAAAGCACCTTCATATAATGTAGTAATGATAGTTATAGATACCTTAAGGGCAGATCATCTGTCTTGTTACGGCTATAAAGAAAAGACATCTCCTTTTATAGATTCTTTGGCGGCAAAGGGGACTTTGTTTAAGCATTGTTACTCCGCATCTTCTTGGACAGCTCCTTCAACTGCATCTATTTTCACCTCAATGTATCCCTTTCAACACGGGGTAACTCTCAACATGATGGTGACAAGAAGGTTTAATCAGATTAATAGGAGACATAAATTGGAATTAAATCGTATCCCTAAAGATGCCATTACTATAGGAGAGATAATGAAGAATGCAGGGTACAATGTGTATGGTTTCTCTGACAACTATAATATAGGGGATAAAGAAGGTTTCAATCAGGGATTTGACCATATGGAAACCTACTCTTATAAAGGTGCAGAATTTATAAATAAAAGAATTTTATCTTTTAAAGATAAATTGCAAAAAGGGGAAAAACCGTATTTCCTTTATATTCAATATATGGATGTTCATCAACCCAATCATGAATGGAAACCTTGGTATAAAGAGAGCGATGATAAGAAAAAGAACACCATATCTAGATATAATAGTGAATTGTCCTATTTGGATAAAAAAATAAGTGAGCTTTTTAAAGAGTTTCATTGGGATGAAAATACTTTGGTAATTATTACCGCCGATCATGGGGAAGAACTTTGGGATCATGGAGCTAAAGGTCATGGTTATACTCTGTTTAAAGAGGTTATTTCTGTACCACTTATATTTTTTGCTCCTAATTTGGGGATAGCAAAGCAGGAAATAAAGTATAATGTTTCTTCACTAGATATTTTACCCACATTAACTTCTTTTGTTAATGAAAAGAAAGATATCAGGTTTGAAGGAGTTGACTTATATGATATTTTAGAAGGTAAATCAAAAGGAAAGAGTTTAGAGTCAAGATATATTTTTAGTCATCTTGTTGATGGCAATAATGTGGAACAAGCATTGGAATCTTTTTGTGTGATAAAGAATCACTTACATTATTTTATGAATTTTAGTAAAGGGAAATATCTATTTAATTTAAAGTTAGATCCCCAAGAAAGATATAATGTAATCGTAAATAGAAAAAGAAAGGCAGAGTTACTAAAGATGAATTATAAAAAATTTAGGACTAATTGCTTTAAATATAAAAAGAATATAGTTAATGTAAAGATTGATAAAGACAAGATGAAAAGACTTAAAACTTTGGGATATATTAAATAGTCCTAAAAAAATGTTCTAATAATTATACTTTTTATATATTTACATAATAAAAAAAAATTATTATTTTTTATATGTTTTCTTGACAGATTGGAACTTAATCAAATATACTAGAAGATGTATTAAAGATAAGGAAAACAATGGAAAGAAAAACAGGCAAAGAAATTTATGATTTAAGCAAAGAGAAAGTTAAGTATTTACCGCTTAGTGAATCCACTCCGGAAGTTTATAGTGAAATGGGTTTTAAAAGCGGTCTGGAGGTACATCAGCAACTTTTGACCAAAGAAAAGCTTTTTTGTCGTTGCCCTTCAGGAATTTATCAGGGTAAACAAGAGTATGATGCTGAAGTTTTAAGGCATATGAGACCTACCATGAGTGAGATGGGTGGATATGACGGAACTGCTCTTATGGAGTTTAAAACCCGTAAAAATATTTGGTACAGAATAAACAATAAAAACACCTGCACTTATGAGATAGACGATGCTCCTCCTTTTCCGATAAATCAGAAAGCATTGGACATTTCAGTGGAAGTTTGTTTATTGCTAAACACCAATATCGTGAGTGAAGTTCATGTGAGTAGAAAACAATATTTGGACGGCAGTATTCCCGCAGGTTTTCAAAGAACGGCAATAGTAGGTGTTGAAGGTAAAATACCTTTAAAAAAGAAAGATGTAGGGATAATCCAGTTGAGTATAGAGGAAGATTCTTGCAGGGAAATTTCCGATGTGGGTCATAACAGGGTTTACAGGACAGACAGGCTGGGAATGCCTTTGATTGAAGTTGTTACTTATCCCGATATGCTGACTCCGGAGGAAGTTGTGGAAGCTGGCACTTATATAAGATATTTGTGCAGAAGTACCGGTCATGTGAGAACAGGAATGGGTACGGCAAGAGAGGATGTTAATGTCAGTATAGCAGGCGGGACAAGAATTGAAATTAAAGGAGTGCCTCATATAAAGTGGTTTAAAGGCTTAGTTCATAATGAAGCTTTCAGACAAAAATCTTTACTTATGATTAAAGATTACCTTAATGAGACTATAGAGAATGTCAAAGAGTGGAAAATATCCCACTTGAAACTCAATCAAAAAGAAGAACTTTTAAAAAATGAAACACTTTCTTGCATGGCTAAAGAGGGTAAGGATTTATACTTAGTTAATCTTAAAGATTTTGGCGGAATTTTAGGGCATTTTACTCAACCCTCAAAGACTTTTGCCGATGAAATATCCGACAGATTGAAAGTGATTGCATGTTTACAAGATGAATATATGATTCACAGTGAAGATCCCCAAAATAATTACGAAGATATTTTTAATAAATTTGCCGGCCAAATATCATCTTCACCCAATGATGCTCAAATAATTTTTGCCGCTGAACCAGAGGATGTAGAGACTGCTCTGGAAACAATAGAGGAAAGATGTCAAATGGCTTTCACAGGTGTACCTAATGAAACCAGAAGAGCTCTTAATTCTGAGCTTACCATGTTTGAGAGAGTTCTTCCCGGTGCCGACAGAATGTATCCCGATACTGATTCTCCACCAATTCCTTTGGAATGGGAAAGAGTGCAAGATTTAAAAAGTAAACTTCCTATTTCCGTTAAAGAAGTTGTCGATTATTTCCAAAAATGGCAAATACCCGAGAACTATTATAATTTCTTGTTAAGAAATAATTTCTTTACTGTCTTAAAAGAATTTATCGATAATCATAATATTGAACCTAAATTTGTAGGTAGTATTTTTGGTCAAAATTTAAGAAACTATTTGAGACAAAATAGTTCAATCAATTTCACTAATTTAAAAACATTTATTGATTATTTGACAAATAATAAAATAGATAAAGAGATTTTAAAAGATTATATATCTGATGTAGTGAAGGAAGATTATGAAGAAGCAGAAGCTTTGCTTAAGAGTAAATCTTTTAAGACTTATACTGAGGATGAAATTAATGAAGAGTTGAGTAAACTTGTAACAAAGTATAAAGATAAGAAGAAATTTAAAGAAAATAATGATTCTTTTTTTAGATTTCTTATGGGTACTTTGAGAAAGAAAGCTTTGGGAAATGTTAATATGGCTGTTTTTGCCGACCGTGTTAGAGAGGTAATTAATGAATAATGATGATTATAAAGGTTATAGAGGAGAAGTTCTTGAATTATTGAAAAAATTCAAAGTAAAAGTTTGGAGTGATGTTAAAGTTTCCACTAGTAGAGGTGATTTTAAAGGTATTATTTTGCCCCGTTCTGAAAATGACGATGATTTTCATTTAGTGCTTAAGCTTATAACAGGTTATAACATAGGGGTATTGGCTAATACAGTTAATAATATAGAAGAGGTGGGCTTTAAAGAAGCAAATTATGCAATAGAGGAGAGAGAATTTCCCTTTAGTGAAGATATGCCTAATGTAAAGTTATTTGGGACGGGCGGTACTATAGCTTCAAGACTTGATTATAGGACAGGGGCTGTTATTCCTGCTTTTTCTCCCGGAGAATTATACGGTTCTGTCCCTGAACTGGCAGATATTTGTAATTTGACCACAGAAAAGCTTTTTGCAGTTTTTAGTGAAAATATGGGGCCTAAACAATATAAAATTTTGGCAAAGGCTATTGGCGAAGAAATAGAGAAAGGTATTGACGGAATCGTCGTTGCTCACGGAACAGATACTTTGCACCATACTGCTGCCGCTCTTTCTTTTATGTTGGATAATTTACCTATTCCTGTTGTTTTGGTGGGTTCTCAAAGATCTTCTGACAGACCGTCTTCCGATGCCGCATTAAATCTTATACATGCCGTAAAAGCCGCTGCAGAATCTGACATGGCAGAAGTTATGGTTTCTATGTTTGGGCCTACTTCCGATGAGTACGGATTGCTTCACTCTGCTACAAGAGTAAGAAAAATGCACTCTTCTTATCGTTCTACATTTAGAACCATAGGAGATATTCCTTTGGCAATAATTGATAAGAAAGACATTAAACCTTTACAAAGCTATAATAAAAGAAGAAAAGACAAGAAAGTTATCGTAAAACCTTTTTTTGAAGAGAAAGTTACTATCCTGTACTATTATCCCAATATGCAGGGTGATATAATCGATTCTCTAGTAGAAAAGGGATATAAAGGAATAGTTATTGCAGGAACGGGCTTGGGTCATGTCAATAAAATAGTTTATGATTCTATTGAAAGGGCAATTAATAAAGGAGTTTCAATATATATGACCGTACAGACCCTTTGGGGCTATACCCAAATGTATGTTTATGAGACAGGCAGAGATTTAATGGCTCTCGGAGTAGTTCCCTTGGCTAATATGTTGCCTGAAGTTGCTTATATAAAGCTTGGTTGGGCTTTAGGTCAAACAGATGATTTGAAAAAAGTTAAGGAAATAATGACTACTCCAAATAAGAGAGATATGACACCCAGAGAACCTTATAACGGTTATTTGGTTTATCAGGGCAGTATTCCTGAAGTAGAAGATTTTATTAAGAATGTTCATAAATAAATTATCATAATGAATGCCGTAAAACGCAAGACATTGCTTGATTTGGATCCTTATTTGAGTCCTTATTTTGGTATTATTCAAAAGAGGATAAGTGATTTTAAGGAGAGTATAAAAAATATAAATCAATATCATAAAGATATTTACTCTTTTGCTAATTTACATAAATTTTTAGGATTTCATTTAAATGACAATAAGACACAGGTGACTTACAGAGAATGGGCACCTTGTGCTGAAAAATTATCTTTAATAGGTGATTTTAATAATTGGGACAAAAAGCATTCAATCTTAAAAAAAGTTAATTATGAAAATTTTGGAGAGTTATGGGAAATAACTTTGCCTTTTGGCGAAAAAGAGAGTTTTGGATGTTTGAGTCATTTAAGTAAAGTAAAAGTCAGTGTGAAATCAAGGATAGGCGAAGTTGACAGATTACCGGCATTTTCCACTTACACTTATCAAGAACCTCAAAGTGCCGAGTTTAAAAGTGTTTTATGGTTTCCCGAAAAAAAGAAAAAAATAAAAAACTTAAATAATTTATCTTCAATCAAGAATAATCTTTTGATTTATGAAGCTCATGTAGGTATGGCTCAAGAAAAAGAGGGAGTGGGAACATTTAGGGAGTTCGCCGACAATAATATAAAAATTATTAAAGAAGCCGGCTATAATACCATAGAGTTAATGGCTGTCTTGGAACATCCTTTTTACGGATCTTACGGTTATCACGTATCCAATTTTTTTTCTGTTTCTTCCCGTTTTGGATCTCCCGATGATTTTAAATATTTGGTAAATAAAGCACATCAAGCAGGCTTGGCGGTTATCATAGATTTGGTTCATTCTCATGCAGTAAAAAATATTCATGAAGGACTTAATTTATTTGACGGTACTCAATACCAATATTTTCATGAAGGAGGAAAAGGAGAACATAATCTTTGGGATTCCATGTTATTTAATTACGGCAAAGAAGAAGTATCGAGATTTTTACTTTCCAATATCAGATATTGGTTAGAGGAATTTTCTTTGGACGGATTTCGTTTTGACGGAATTACCTCGATGTTATATAAACATCACGGGCTTAATCAAAGTTTTACTCATTATGATATGTATTTTTCCGATGATGTTGAAGAAGATACTTTATTGTATTTGCAAAAAGCAAATCATCTCATACATTACATGAATAATGATTTTATAAGCATTGCCGAAGATATGAGCGGAATGCCCGGACTTTGCAGACCTCAACAAGAAGGAGGTTTGGGATTTGATTTCAGATTGGCAATGGGAGCTCCCGATTTATGGGTAAAATTAATTAAGGATATACCCGAAGAAGATTGGAGCTTAAATGAGATTTATCATACTTTGAGTAGTAGAAGACCGGGAGAGAAAACTATCTCTTATGTTGAGTCTCACGATCAAGCTTTGGTTGGAGATCAAACTTTAATCTTTCGGACAATAGGGGCAGACATGTACTTCCACATGTCTAAATCAAGCAGAAACCTTAATGTAGACAGGGGATTGGCATTGATTAAGATTATTCGTATTATTACAATCTTGCTCGGCGGAGAAGCTTATCTTAATTTTATGGGCAATGAGTTCGGGCACCCCGATTGGATAGATTTCCCCAGAGAGGGTAACGAATACAGCTATAAATATGCACAAAGGATGTGGCACTTAAAAGAAGACAACTCTTTGTTATATTCTGCTATTGCGGAATACGATAAAGATTTATTATCTTTTGTAAGCTCAAATAAGGTTACCTCTGTTCATAAGGAATTAATTAGCATAGATGAAGAAAATAAAATTATCTCTTTTGCCTGGGATAGTTTTTTGGCTGTTGTCAGTTTTAATTCCAATCGTGCTTTTACCGATTATAGAGTGGGAGTGAAAGAAGTCGGGAAGTATATGCCTGTATTTAGCAGTGATTGTGAAAAGTACGGGGGATTTAATCGCCAAAGTCCCGGTGATGAGCATTTTTCCGAAAATGTTTCTTTTCATAATCAAGCAAACTCCATTCAATTATATGTCTTACCAAGAACTGCGGTTGTATATAAAAAAAGTTAATTTTATTATAATTATCTATACTAAATTATTCCGAATTTTATATATTTAAACTGTTCTGAAATTATACTTATACTTGCATTTACATTTACTTTTATATAAAATAAGCATATGTTAAAGAAAAGATATTTAAGTATGTTTTTTTTTGTAATTATTTCTTCTTTGTTATTTTCGGGAACTACTGTTACCGTAAGAACTTTTGATCATAAAGATTATAGTCGCTTAGTATTGCAAAGTGATACTCCTTTCCAATATAGATATAATAAATCAGGAGATAAGGAGTGGAGTGTAGAGGCACAAGGAGAAATTAATTGGTCTAAGAGTGATTTAAAGTCTAAAAAGATTAGTATAAAGAAACAGAATAAGGGCATTTTAGTTGCATTTAATAAGAATGTGGCGGTTAAGAGAAATTTTGTTTTGGAAAAACCTTTTAGGGTTGTTTTTGATTTTGTTGATATGAATGATAAAAAAATAAAAACAGAATCCAAAAAAATAATTCCTAAACGAGAAAACATTATTACTCAAGATAAGCCTTTGAATAACAATAATAGTACAATTAATAAAGATAACAAAAAAACTAATGATTTAGGAAAGCCTAAATTTGCCAAAAGAGATAAATCCAAAAAATATAAAATAAAAACTATTTGCCTTGATCCCGGTCACGGAGGTAGTGATTTTGGTGCTATAGGAAAAAATAAGACATTAGAGAAAGATGTTGTCTTAAATATTACCAGAATATTAAAGAAGTTAATAGAGAAAGAGTTAGGAATACGAGTTATTATGACTAGAAATAGTGATGTAGAAGTAGCTTTAGATACAAGAGCTGCCATGGCTAATAATCAAAAGGCGGATATTTTTGTCTCTGTTCATTGTAATGCTTCTTTTAGGAGGATAGCCAGAGGTCCGGAAACTTTTTATGTGAGTTTAAAAGCCAGTGATATGGATTCTTATGAACTAGCTAAAAGGGAGAATAATAGTTCATTGCAGAAGCAAGATAATGATAAAACAGAGAAAAAAGATGATTTGGATTTAATTCTTTGGAATATGTCACAAAATGAATATATAAAAGAGTCAAGTAAATTAGCAGATTATATACAGGCACGTATGAATAATCTTATGCATACTAAAAATAGAGGAGTGAAACAGGCTCCTTTTAGAGTTTTAATGAGATCTGCTATGCCGGCAGTATTGGTTGAAGTGGCATTTATATCCAATCCTGAAGATGAAAAACAATTATCAACCCAAGATTTTTGTAAAAAGATAGCAAATACAATATTTAAGGGTATTAAAGATTATATTGAATATGCTCAATACATATAAGGTTAAGTAAGGTAATTTGAATAAAAAGAGATTAGGGAAAGTAATTATTGCTTTGTCATTGGCTATTTTTGTATATTCTCTTTATTTATTTTTTAAGAGAGACTCAAATGTTGTCAATAGTGTAGAGAAAGCTAAAGCAGTCATTAAAGAAGAAGTTTCGGATGTTACCCCAAAAAGAGAAGAAAAATATAAAGAAGAGACATTCAAATTTTATTATTATGATATAAATTCTTCGGATATGATTAAAGTGGAGAGACCTTTAATAAAAGAAGAAGAGCAAGAAGAAAATAGTAATTTGTATAAAGAGTTTTTAAATACTTTAATTATCCCGCCTAAAGATTGTATTGCTCCTGTACCTAAAGCGATATCAATCAGAACAGTATATTATATATCACATATAAAGCGTTTGGTTATAGATTTTGACGATAGTTTATTATCTCTTTTCCCCGGTGGAAGTACTTGTGAATTAGAATTTGTTTACTTTTTTGTAAATAATCTCTGTTTAAACTTTAAAGAGGTTAAGAGTGTTCTTTTTATTTTTTCAGGTAATGAGGAAAAGGTTTTATCCGGTCATTTGGATATGGAAAGAGCTTTTTTCCCTGACTACTCCTATTTACATGAAAAAATAGATGATTAATTAAAGAATAATAGTATTACGGAGTTCTAATAGAAATGAATAAAAAAGCGATTGGAATATTTGATTCCGGTATTGGGGGACTTACTGTATATAAAGCATTAAAGAAGAAAATGCCTAAGGAAAAGATTATATATCTTGGCGATACGGCTCGTTTACCTTATGGAAGTAAATCAGCACAAACAATTATTGATTACTCTCATAATAATGCAAATTTTTTATTAAAAAGAGATGTAAAAGTAGTTGTTGTTGCTTGCAACTCAGCATCTTCTCATGGTGTCCCTGTTTTACAAAATATTTTTAAGATACCGATTATTGGAGTTATTCAGCCGGGTGCAAGAGCAGTTATAAATAGTCAATCAAAAAAAGTGGGAATTATTGGCACAAGAGCAACAATTAATTCAAAAGCTTATGAGAAAGCAATAAAAACTATAGATTCTAAAATAGAAATATTATCAAAGTCCTGTCCTTTTTTTGTTCCTATAGTCGAAGAGGGTTGGCTTAATCATCGTATTACTCCTATTGTAATAGAAGATTACTTAAAAGAATTTAAAGAAGCCGGTATTGAGAGCTTGGTTTTAGGCTGTACTCACTATCCTTTATTAAAGGGGAAAATTACTGAATATATGGGAAATAAGGTTAATTTAATAGATTCTGGCGAAGCAACGGCAGAGATAGTTGAGTCCATATTATTAAGTTTGGGTTGGCTTAATAAAGAACACTATCAAGATGAAGACGAATTTTATGTAAGTGATTTTCCTGAAAGATTTAAAGAAGTGGGAAGTTATTTTTTAAATCAACCTATTGATAAAGTAGAAATAGTAAAGATATAAAAACCGTTGGATTTTTATCATACAATCCAACGGTTTTCTTTTTAAATCATTTTTTTATACTTATTTATTCTTTTTTCAAGTATTTTAATAACAGCATCAGGACTTTTCTTGTTTAGAAGTCGAATAAACTGTTTCCTATAATTTTTTACAGTGTCTATATCATCAACAATATAATTGATAATATACCACTTCTTGTCTTTTTTCATTAAGATGTAGTTTAAGTTTATTGAGTCTTCTTTATAACTTGCTATTGTATAGACAATTGCTTGCTTATTTTCAAGAATCTCTTCTTTAACATACTTGAATGAATCTGCTCTATATCTTCCTGCTTTTTTTATTGAAGATATTCTTAACATTTTCTCAAAGGTTGTTTTAAACTTTTTGAATTTTTCCTTGCTCATTTTTTCATCAAGACCTTTTAGAGATTCTTTCGCCATGTTTTCATAACTTGTTACATCATCAATTATTTTATAAAGTTTATTTTCTAAACATTCATCAATCTTTTTATTCCCTTTAAGTAAAGATTTAACATCTTGATTGCTTTTTTTTATTACATCCATAGGTTTTTGAACTTTATTTCCCCATAGATTTATAAAGGTAAGTAAAAAAATAAGAATAAACAGTTTTCTTATATTCATATTTATTCCTTTATTCATTATTTTGACATTGTACTGAGGTTATGGCTACGGTGCCTACTATATCATCAACAGAACATCCTCTTGAAAGGTCGTTAATAGGCTTTGCAATTCCTTGTGTGATAGGTCCTATAGCTTCAGCTTTACCCAATCTATGGGCTATTTTATAACCTATATTTGCAGCGTCTAAATTAGGGAAAATTAAAACATTGGCTTTACCTGCTACTTTACTTCCTGGTGCTTTTAATTTAGCAGTTTCTGGAACAATGGCTGCATCAAATTGAAGTTCTCCGTCTATTTCTAATTCTGGATCTAGTTCTTTTGCTAACTTAAGAGCTTCTTTAACTTTATCGACATCGGGATGTTTGGCACTGCCGTAAGAAGAGAAAGAGAGCATGGCAACTTTTGCTTTTTTTCCTACAAGATCGTAATAAGTCTTTGCCGTGCTTAAAGATATATGAGCTAATTCTTCTGAATTGGGATCGGGATTTAATGCAGTGTCAGCAAACAAGAACATTCCTTTTTCTCCGTAAGGGCAGTTTGGAACTTCCAGTAAAAATATGGCTGAAACAAGTTTAATATTTGGTGCAGTCTTAATAATCTGAAGTGCGGGTCTTAAAACATTGGCAGTTGAATTTATAGCTCCTGCAACCATTCCTTGAGCAATGTTTTCTTTAACCAGCATAACGCCAAAGTATAGAGGATCGAGTAAAAGTTTTGTAGCGTCTTCTTTTGTTAAACCTTTTTTACGTCTTAATTCAACTAATTTATCAACAAATTCATCTTTTTTTTCATAATTTTTTGGATTTATAAATATAGCGCCAGATACATCGGCACCAAGTTCTTTAGCTTTTTTTAATATCTCTTCTTTATCGCCAAGAAGAACAATTTCTGCAATCTTTCTTTCTAATAAAATATGGGTTGCTTTTAAATTACGCTCTTCCATAGATTCGGGAAGAACAATTGTTTTTAAATTACTGGCTGCTTTCTTTTTCATTTCTTCTATAAAACTCATTTTTACTCCTTGATTAATTAATTATAATACTTAATTATAGTTTATTTTTGCCATAAGTAAATAGTGTTATATTGGTATTACCCCATTTTTTTTAACAACTCTTAAAAAGAAGTCGTGTTTTGTCTTCGAAGAGGATCAGCGAAAGTTGAGGGAAAGCGTTGCGATAGAAGAGAAGATAAACACGTACAACCTTTTTAAATTCATAATTTTTCATAGAAGAACTAAAAAATATACAAGGGGCGATTTCAATTAGGGATTTATGAAATCTTTAATTATTACCTAGGGTAAAGAAAAAGGTTACAAGATATTATGCTTGTAACCTTTTAAAATATAAAATTTACAATCTATTACAGTCAATATATATTGTCTTTAAGTTAATATATATTGACTGTCTTCTTTTTTTATGGTATATTTTTATACAATATAAGTAGTGAGAAATATAGTTAGAAAGGAACTAGTATGGAATTAAATTTAATAATTAATAGTGACTGTATAGTAGAAATGAAAAAAATTAAAGATAATTCAATCGATTTAATTATTTCGGATCCTCCTTATAATTTATCAAAAGGAGGAAATTGGAAATGGGACAATAGCATAAAATTATCTGGAATGGGCGGCAACTGGTCAAAAATAATGGAAAATTGGGATAATATGACTTTAGAAGAGTATTTTAAATTTTCACTATCCTGGATGTCAGAAGCGCAAAGAATTCTTAAACCAACAGGTTCAATGTGGATATTTGGAACATACCATAATATTGGTATAATAAATGTTGTTTGTCAATTACTAAATATTGAAATTATTAATGAAGTAATTTGGTATAAGCGTAATGCTTTTCCTAATTTAGCAGGAAGACGTTTAACTGCAAGTCATGAAACATTATTATGGTGTAATAAGGGAGGAAAAACTCGAGAATATTTTTTTAATTATGAATTTTCAAAAAATGGTGATTTTAATTATGATGGCTTAAAATCATATGGGAAGCAAATGAGAACGGTTTGGGATATACCAAACAATAAAGAAAAAAGAGAGCTTGCTTTCGGAAAACATCCTACACAAAAACCACTTAGAATACTTAAAAGAATGATTGAACTTTCTTCTAAAGAAGGTGAAATTATGCTTACCCCTTTTGCTGGTGCTGGTAGTGAATGCTTGGCAGCAAAAGAACTAGGTAGAAGCTATATAGGATATGAAATTGAAAAAAATTATGTAGAAATTGCTAATAAAAGATTAAATAACGCAAACTTAAATAGACAACTTAGTATAATTTCTGAAATTTCGGAGGATTTGTTATGAAAAAATATATTGTAGATCAAAAAGCTATACGAAAACTTATGATAGACAAAAACATCAAATCTATAAATGAATTATCTAGGCTTTCAGGAGTATCAAAACCTAAAATATATGAATTTTTAAATGGTAAAACTCCTATTCAAACAACTTTTGTAAGATTAGCAAAATTTTTAGAGACAGAGCCTGATGAATTAATAATTGAGGAAAAAAATAATGAAAAATAATATTAAACCTGTTATAAAATGGAGTGGTAGTAAACGTAGTCAAGCATATGAAATAGTAGATAAGATTCCACAGTATAACAAATATTTTGAACCTTTTATTGGAGGAGGCTCTATAATGTATGCACTTAAACCCTCTAATGCAATTTGTTCAGATATTTGTGGTCCATTAATCAATTTATGGAAATTAATTCAAAACAACCCTGTGGAGCTAGCAGATTATTATGAAGAATCTTGGAATCGAATGCAAACAGAAGGGTACCAAGTTTATTATGAGATTCGTGATGAATTTAACAAAACATTTTCTCCATATGCTTTATTATTCCTATCACGTACTTGTGTAAATGGCTTAATAAGATTTAATAAAGAAGGAAAATTTAATAATTCATTGCATCATTCAAGAAAAGGTATATTGCCAAAAACTCTAAGAAGTATTATATACGACTGGTCAGATACAATTAAGGATATAGAATTTATAGAAGCAGATTACAAACAAGCAACTTCAGAAGCGGTAAAGGGTGCTTTTATATATCTTGATCCTCCATATTTAAATACAAAAGGTAGATATTATAATTTATCTACTATAAATTTTGAGGAATTTTTTGATTATCTACGAGATTTAAATTCTAGAGGTATAAATTGGGCTTTGTCTTTTGATGGTAAAACAACTATTAAAGACTATAGCGTAAAGTTACCTCCTGATTTATATAAAAATCATTATTATTTACATTCAGGCAACTCTGCTTTCAAAAAAGTTATGGATAAACAAAAAAATATTGTATATGAGTCATTATATACAAACTTTTAATAAATCAAGGTGTTAAAAATGCACCTTGATTTACTAATTAAGATGTTAAATAAATTCATATTTAATACCAATTGAATTTATTTGTGAATCAAGAATCTCCTGTAATTTATAATATACAGACTTATCTTCCATGAAATTTATTATTTTAATAATCCATTCATTTCCTACAGGTGATAATGCAAAAATTATATCACAAGAAGATTTTTTTGCAATTTTATTGTATTCTTCAGATCCATTATCAATAAATGCCACTACTGATATAATTTTGTTAATTTCAACGGATATTTTTTCTTGTGAAATTGACCAACTACCATTTATATTTCTTTGACAACTCGGTTTAAATGTGGATAAATAATGAATATATTGTTTTAATTGAA
>PDWI01006262.1_pt1 | contig 15043 bp, 10 predicted proteins | sample 1430891 | NCBI WGS metagenome assembly PDWI01 (sample SAMN01162508, study PRJNA174530) | Oral metagenome, whole genome shotgun sequencing project. | biome: Marine environment; feature: Marine mammal; material: Swab sample of the gingival sulcus; isolation source: swab sample of gingival sulcus... | reverse complement strand
TGCCCACCCGATAGGTGCAGTTATTTCAGGTTTTATTTGTGCAATTGCCACGGGGTTTATTTGTGAAAACAGCCGCCTGAAAGAAGACACGGTCATGGGGATTGTCTTTTCAGGCATGTTCGCTGCCGGTATTTTAATGATTTCGCAAATACAAACCGATAAACATTTGATGCATATTATCAAAGGTAATTTATTGGGCATTAGTCAAACCGAATTTAACCAAACCGTTATTATTTCTGCCCTTGTGATAATTGTTATGGCTTTGAAATGGAAAGATTTTATGCTGTATTGCTTCGATATGGCACATGCGCGGGTTGTCGGGCTGCCGGTGCGCGGGCTGCACTATGCCTTATTAACGTTACTGGCACTGACAATTGTCGCTGCTATTCAGGCGGTTGGTGTGATTATGGTGGTATCGCTATTAGTTGCCCCAGGAATTACCGCATTTGTATTAACCAAAAGCTTTTTCAAGATGATGATGATTGCTGTTGCCGTTTCGGTTATTGCCTCGGTTGCCGGTACACTGATTAGTTTTCACCTTGATGCTTCACCGGCGGCCAGTATTGTATTGGTACAGTCTTTTATCTTTACAGTGGTATTGATGTTACGCAATATCAGCAAGGCAATGATATATAATTAACATTTGCTACAGCGTTCACCTGACCATTTATTAGTGGTCATGGTTGCGTCGTTCCTCGGCAGACGCCCCATTAAACCACCCTCTATCGATGGACGACAATTGATATTATTAGGATTTGAATAAAACACTAATGATCTAAATAATATTTAGGAAGCTCCGCAAAATGCCCATTTCGGCAAATAACTGCGTCATGCGCTCCTCGCCATTTTTGCCTATCTACTTGATATGTCAAAAATTGGCTGTGGTGCTATTTCTTGTTCTTCACGCGAACTGAACATTTTGCGGAGCTTCCTTTAATAGCAGAAGAAACTGCTGTCGCATTATCATTAAGCCCATCTGTATCAATATAATAACCGTAATCAGTACGATTTTTTACTATTTGGGTGATTTTTACCAATTCACCATTTTCAAGCAAACCATCAATAATGCCAGCCCAACCCAGCGCAAGCCCTTGGTTATTTCTAGCTTGTGAAATCACTGAATGATAGTTGCCTAATAAAACTTTTTCACTAGATACGGGGAGTTGGTAATTTGTTTCTGTTAATAAAGCATGCCAATTTAACCAACGGCTATCACTTTCATCCATATGAATCAATGGATGCTGCAGAGCAACAGCTAGCGCGGTGTTTTTATCTAAGTGGTGCTGATGTGCATAGTCACGTCCTGCGACAATGCACACACTTTCCGTAAATAGTGGCAAAATCCCTGATTGCGGTTTTATTTTCCCAAATTGTAGTTTAATTACGTGGGGAGCATTAATCACTTTATCGTCATTATCCGATAGCATCACATTGATAACAATATTAGGAAATTGGGCTTTCAGCATAGGTAAATAAGGTAGTAACCATAGACTTGCCAAGCCGGTATGGGCAACAATTTGAACAGTCGGCTCGTTGTACTGTTGTCGTAGTTGCTGCGAGTGTTCGGCAATCGTGTTCAACGCATTCTGAATCGTGGCGTAATACTGCTCGGCATCGGGCGTGGGTTTTAATCGTCGTCCTGCTTTAACAAACAATATGGTGTTGAGATTATTCTCTAACCACTTGATATGCTGTGATACCGAGGGTTGTGTCGAAGTCAGTTCTTTTGCAGCAGCAGTCACTGTACCCAATCGCATCACAGCTTCAAAGGCGATCAAAGACTTCAGCGGCGGTAGTCGGGAAATCAATCTTTTCATAAGCTCACCTTATCAATTAAATAAGAAATCAACAACTATTAAAAGCCCATTTTTACTGCTTTAATAAGTAAAACAAACAGAGGAAACAACGATGCTAAATATCCGTAAAAATAACGACAACAGCTATCACATTACCATGTCAGATCAACATTTACCTGCCTTATGGATTCGTGAACGCGCCCAAGATGAAACCCAAGTTGATCAACGCACGCAACAACGACTGATGAACCCACACCTATTGCCTGCGGACTTATCAATTACCAATGCCAGTGTTAGTGACGACACACTATCTATCGGATTTAGCGACGGTTATCAAGGCAACTATAACATACCCACGTTATTATCAGGCATTAACGCCAGCAGCCAAGACGAGCCGGAAATAAAAGCCTGGCAAGTCGATGATAACCTTGATTTAACTTATGATTGGCAATTGGTCAACGATGATGAAAAAGCCTTTTTTAAATCGGTTAATGACTTCCTCACTTACGGCTATATTATTCTGAAAAACACACCAACTGAGGCGCAAAGCATCTTAGACATTGCTACACAATACGGTTTTGTCCGTGATACCAATTTTGGGCGTTATTTCGAGGTTTACTCTCGTCACGATGCCAACGATTTGGCTTACACCCCGCACGCTATCGGTCCACACACGGATAATCCGTATCGTGACCCGGTGCCGGGCATTCAGTTATTGCACTGCTTAATTAACGAAACCAGTGGTGGTTTTTCCACGTTGGTGGATAGCATTACCGTTGCTGAAACCCTAAAAGCCGAAGACCCGAAAGGTTATCAGTTACTCAGTCAAATTGCTGTGCGTTTTCGTTTTTTCGACAAAGTCACAGAATTAGTCAGCCATCACCCGATTATCGAAGAAGACCACAACGGCAATATTATGGGCATTCATTACAGCCCACGTTTAGACGACTTGCCGCTATTGGATGAACCCAGTTTGCAAGCCTACCAAGCCGCCAGAAAACGTCTGTCTGAATTACTGGAAGACCCATGTTTTGAAAAGAAATTCAAACTAGACTCGGGTGAGTTAATGATGTTTGATAATAATCGTGTCCTGCACGGCAGAACGTCATTCGACCCTAGCGAAGGGTACAGACATTTACAAGGTTGCTACATCGATCGTGATGCCCCGAGAAGTCATTATCGACTGTTAGCGAGAAAATATTTATAATTGACAACCCATGTTGCTAAATAGCGATGTTACACAACAAGAGCACAAATCATGAAAACCGTAGATTTTATTCAAATGAAAGACGGCACCAAAGCCGAATATGAATTTTTAGAAGAACTGGAAAGTGACTACGCCAGCAAAGTCGGTGAGCGACTAATGGATATGCTCGCGGACTTGGAAAACACGTTATCAGGCTATCGCGTTTCGCGTTTAGAACATAGCTTACAATCAGCAACACGCGCCTATTATGACGGTGCAGATATTGACTGGATTGTCACCGCATTATTGCACGACATTGGGGATGTTTACGCCCCGTATAATCATGATGAATACGCGGCAACGGTACTTGCACCCTATGTGCGCGAGCAATGCAGCTGGACGGTGTTGGTTCACGGGGCATTTCAAATGAAATACTACGCCCACCACGTGGGTGGCGACCCTAATAAACGTAGGCATTTTGCCGACAGTCCGTATTTTGATGATTGTGATTATTTCTGTGAACACTGGGATCAAACCAGTTTCGACCCTGATTATCCATCAAAATCATTGGCATTTTTCCGCCCAATGGTGCTAGAAGTCTTTCGCCGCAAAGCCAAAGACCCAAACGTTACTCACGCTGGGTTTCGTGTACCGCTACATAACGAGGAAATCGCAGCACAAAGAAGAATAGAAACCCATCGCTGAACAAAAGAGAGCTCCGGCAGATATTTTTTGAAGCTCTCTTTATGTTTTTAGCTTTTTTTATTATTTTCAGCTAGTTCTTCACGAATACCCTTGACAAGTCCCCAACACATAGCAACCAGTACAAAGCTAAATGGCAGAGCACCAGCAATAGAAGCCGCTTGTAGGGCTTTTAATGCTTGTTCTTTTCCCAGTAACAATACAATGAGCGTTACCGCACCCAAGATAAATCCCCAAATAATGCGCTGCTGGGTTGGTGGTCGGCGACCAAATGATAATAAACGCCCCAAAACCAAAGTGCCCGAATCGGCTGAGGTTACAAAGAAAATAATCATCGCAAATAATGTAAGGATTTTCATCAATACTGCGCCAATTCCTGGCGAAATAACATCAAAAGATTGATACAGTGTTCCTGCATAATTCCAATCATTCACGGCGGTATTGTATAACGTCATATCTGCACCATAAATGGATTCGTAAATCGCACTGGAACCAATAACGCCAAACCAAATTAAGGCAACCACTGAGGGGACAAAAATAACGCCTAACATAAACTCACGAATGGTACGACCTTTTGAGATTCTGGCGATAAAGACACCGACAAAAGCCGCCCATGCAATCCACCAACCCCAATAAAAAATTGTCCAACCGCCTTGCCAAGCACGTTCTTCAGGGCTGCGTGCCGTCCATAAGGTCATGCTGATAGCCTCGGATGCATAATCACCCAAAGCCGTTAAGGTACTGGCGATTAAATAATTAAAGTTACTAAATAACATAAAATAAGCAATAATGGTAATACACACCCAACTGTTCATAGAGGATAATAATTTAACCCCTTTGGCAACCCCTGTGGTCGCTGAAAAGGTGGCAATTGCTGTGATAATAACGATAGAAACAACCGTCACCGTTTTAGATTTTGCCTCAATAACCCCCAATGAAACTAAGCCCGAACTAATCTGCTCCACACTTAATCCCAATGTGGTCGCAATACCAAAGATAGTCCCGAATACAGCTAAAATATCGACCAAATGCCCCCAAAATCCATAAATTTTATCACCAATTAAGGGATAAAGCGCAGAGCGAATAGACAGCGGTAAGCCTTTTCGGAAAGAAAAGTAGGCTAATGACACACCAACAACGGCATACATTCCCCAAGCAACCGTGCCCCAGTGGAATATGGTGAGTTTAAGTGCACCTGCCGCACCATTTGCCACTAAATCATTCGGTACAGGAAATCCCTCATCACCGGGTTTTAGCCCTGCTGCCAGCGCTTGTTGTTTGGCTTCAAAAAAAGAAGCAACCGCCGCTTTGACTTCTCCGCTTAAAAATGGATTTCCTCCATGCCACTGACTGGCAAAGTGAATCAGCGGTTCGGACATGGAAAAGAACAACAAGCCGGCCCCCATACCGCCTGCAAACAGCATAGAAAACCAAGAAAAGTTACTAAACTCGGGACGGTCATCGTCTTTGCCAAGGCGAATACTTCCCGAACGCCCAAACATAATGAAAAAACAAACCGTAAAGGTCAACATCATTAAGGCAATATAGTACCAGCCCAGCGTTTCTTCTATCCACTTTTTTGCCCCTAAGAACTGTGTACTTGCTGTATCACCCATTAAAATCGTGTATATTACAAAAATTACGATTAAGGTAATTGAGGCAATACCGACATCTTTATTGAGTCCTCTGAGTATTCCTCTGTCTTTTATAAAATTATCAATTTCACTGTCATCTAACATTTTTAATTTCTCCCAATTCAACGTATAATTTAGATAAAATAAATTTATCTAAATTAGGTTATATTTTATAAAAAAATACTTGATATAGTCTGGCATAACTCTGTCAGATTGGCAAGTTGGTGGTTTGAAAAAAGCCGATAATGTAGTAATTAATATTAACTAAATTAGTTTTTCTAATATCAAAAAGAGAGCAGAGTTAATGCGAAAAGTCCCTCCTTTAAACTGGCTGCGTGCCTTTGAGGCTACTGCCAGACATTTGAGTTTTTCCTTAGCGGCAAAAGAGCTCAATGTTACCCAATCTGCCATTAGTCAGCATATTAAATTATTGGAGCACCATGTGAAAACCCCGTTGTTTATTCGCAGCCCCAAAAAACTAACCCTGACCGAAACGGGCAAACAGTATTTGCCATTGGTGTCGCACGCTTTCCTACAGTTGGAATCCGCCACGGATGAGATTTTTGGTGAGGATAAAACGGTGGTTCGGTTGCACTGTAATGTCGCATTCTCCACATTGTTTATTGCGCCACGATTGGCGAGTTTTCAAGCAGATTACCCGCATATTGAAATCCAGTTACAGCATTCGGTGTGGTGGCAACATCGCTTGGAGCACCACCTTGAAACACCATTACAGCGTGCTTTAGAAATTCGCTACGGTGATGGTAACTGGAGTATGCCTAGCGTGAGTTTGGGCGAAAATGTTATCTTTCCCGTTATGGGTAAAAACTATTCGGCGGATAACTCGGATTTGGCGCTAACGATGACCGCTTTGGCACAGCATCGCTTATTTCAATTGTCGGGTGTGCGACATAATTGGCGGCTATGGTTGCTGCGAGCGGGAGTGGCACTTGATAATGAAGTACCGCTGAATACACTGGTGCAAAGCGACTGTTCTACCGTACTGCATTCCCTAGCAGTTCGTAATCAAGGACTGAGCCTATTATCTTCGGTGCTTGCCGATTATGGTTTGGCCAACGGTGAATTGTATCGCCCCTTTGACTATCAGTTACCCATTAAAGAAGGGTTTTATCTGATAAAACCCAGTAAATATGACTCGCCCAATGAGCAATTATTTGCCGAGTGGTTATTGGACAGTTGTCGAGCATAATTCAATATTAGATTTTCTAATCAGATTCCCTAAAACTCATAATTTGCTTATTATTCAGTGTGTTTTTATACTCGTTGATAATCTTAAAATACATTATCAACAGAGTAAAGAAAATGAACCGAGAAATTATTATCACTTGTGCCGTCACCGGAACCGGTGACACCACCGACCGCAGCCACCACGTGCCGATTACCCCTAAACAAATCGCCGATGCCGCCATTGAAGCGGCAAAAGCCGGGGCAACCATTGCCCACTGCCACGTGCGTGACCCTGAAACGAGCAAAGGCAGTCGTGACTTGGCATTATATAAAGAGGTTGTCGATAGAATTCGTGACAGCGATACCGATGTGATTATCAATCTAACTGCGGGAATGGGCGGCGATTTATATATCGGCAGTGACGATAATCCGCTGAATTTCACCGCAGATACGGATTTGGTGGGTGGTGCAGAACGCTTAAAGCATATTGAGGCACTACTCCCTGAAATTTGTACTATGGATATGGGCTCGTTGAATTTTGGCAGCAATAATTTAGTTTATATTTCCACCCCCGATATGTTGCGGATTGGTTTGGAAAAAATCAAAGCCCTGGGCGTCAAACCCGAATTGGAAATTTTTGACACGGGCAATTTATGGTTTGCCCAAGACTGTATGAAACAGGGCTTGATTAACGACCCGATGTTCCAATTGTGTACGGGAATTCCTTATGGAGCCCCCCAAACGCCGAATTTATTACAAGCTATGGTCAATGAGCTGAAAAATAATGATTTGACCCGTCACTGCCAATGGGTAGGCTTCGGACTGGGAGCAATGCAGATGCCAATGGCGGCACAAGCAGCGTTATTAGGTGGTCACGTGCGTGTGGGATTGGAAGATAATCTCTATCTGAAACGTGGGGTGTTGGCCACCAATGGACAACTGGTCGAGCAAGTCTACACTATGCTGGAATGTATGGGGGCAAGTGTCTTAACCCCCGAAGCAGGGCGTGCAAGATTGGGCATTGAAAAGCCCACACGTTAAATCAACACAGGAAAAACCAATGGATAATTCAACAACAAAACAAACCGTCGGCATTATCGGCACCGGTGTTATTGGTGCGGGTTGGGCAACCCGTTTTCTCGCCAACGGTCATACGGTGATTACCTATGACCCCGCCCCGAATGCCGAGGAAAACTTACGCAAATTCGTTGACCGAGCCATTACTTACAGCCGTAAATTAACCTTATTTAGCGGCAATGACGACAGCTATGATTTACGCTTTGTCGACAGCTTGGCAGAAATGGCGGCAGCAGCAGACTTTATCCAAGAGTCCATTCCCGAACGCGAAGACCTAAAACGTAAAGTATTGGCAGAAATATCCCAACACGCCAAGCCTGAAACCATTATCGCATCCAGCTCATCGGGCTTGTTGCCGACCGTTATTCAGCAGGATTGTGTTAATCCCGAACGTGTTGTTATCGGACACCCATTTAATCCCGTGTACTTATTACCGCTGTGTGAGGTTTTGGGCGGTGAGCAAACCGAAGAAAAATACGTGGCCGAAGCCATAACATTTTACGAGTCCATCGGCATGCATGTACTCAAAGTGCGCACCGAAATCGAGGGCTATATTTCCGACCGTTTGCAAGAAGCCTTATGGCGTGAAATCCTGCATATGGTCTCAGACGGCGTTGCCACCACAAAAGAAATTGACGAAGCCATTATCTATGGTCCGGGCTTGCGTTGGGCGATGATGGGGACGTGTTTGACTTTTCACCTAGCCGGTGGCGAGCAGGGTATGCGGCATATGTTAGAGCAGTTCGGTCCCGCCTTAGAATTACCGTGGACACACCTAAAAGCCCCACCGTTGACCGATACACTGATTGACCGTATGGTTGAGGGCACACAAGCCCAAGCCGCAGGGCAGAGCATAGACGAACTTGCCAACAAACGTGATGAGTGTCTAATCGCCATTATGCGGGCATTACGCACCAACAACTATGCCGCAGGTAATGTGTTGGCAAAACAAGAGGCTCTCGCCTACGGACAGCGTGAATACCAGCAATATCAATGTGGGGTAACAATCCCCGCACCGCTGGATGTGTATCACGCCCACGTGTCATCGGAGTGGATAGATTATAACCAACATATGACCGACGGGGCATATATGATTGCCTTTGGTGATGCGTGGGACGCGTTGGCACGCTATATCGGTTGCGATGAACACTATCGCGAAAGCACACAAAATTCGTTCTTCACGGCAGAGGCTCATATTAACTACTATAAAGAGGCAAAAGTTGGTGAACCGCTGGCATTTACCACGCAAGTGATTTATGCAGATGCCAAGAAAATCCACCTGTATCACGCCATGTATCACGGTCAGACCAGGGAATTACTGTGTACCTCAGAGCAGATGATGCTGCACGTCAGTATGGCAGAAAGTCGTGTTGTGCCAATGCAGGGTGAGCAGTACGAGGCGTTAATGGCACTTGCTGATGCTCACAAAGATTTACCCGTTGCCGACGATTGCCAGCGCTTGATTGGCGTAAAGAAAAAATAACTGCGGAGAAAAACAATGAACCCAACCCACGAACAACAAATGCTCATCGACACGGTAGATAAATTTGTCGAAAAGCACCTAATGCCACACGAAGAAAGCGTGGAGAAAAATAACCACGTCAGTGATGAGATTATCACCGAGGTTCGCCAAGCCGCCTTGGAACTCGGGATTTACGCCGCCAATATGCCCGAAGACCTAGGCGGTGGCGGTTTGGATAATCTGACGATGGCGATGTTGGAAAAATCGTTGGGTAAGACCAGTTTTGCCTTGCAAAGTCTCGTTCACCGCCCCAGTAATATTTTACAAGCCTGCAAAGGCGAACAAATTGACCACTATTTGTTACCCACGATTCGTGGTGAAAAAATGGAATGTTTGGCAATGACCGAGCCCGATGCGGGGTCGGACGTGCGGTCTATGCGTTGCACGGCGGTACGTGACCCTGACAATCCCGAGTACTTCATCATCAACGGCGTGAAACATTTTATCTCGCACGCCGATATTGCCGACTATGCGATTTTATTCGTCAGCACGGGCGAGGAAGAAAGTCACGGCCGGGTTCGTAAAAAAATCACCACCTTTTTAGTCGATAGGGGTACTGAGGGTTTTACTGTGCAAGACGGCTATGAAAGCGTTTCACACCGTGGTTATCACAACAGCATTTTGAATTTTGACAACTGCCGTTTGCACGAATCCCAAGTGTTGGGCGAGGTCGATAAAGGCTTTGATGTAGCCAACGAATGGTTAGCCGCTACGCGATTATCAGTAGCGGCAGGCTGTTTGGGGCGAGCCGAGCGGGCATTAAACGTGGCACTCGAATGGGCAGTGGACAGAAAGCAATTCGGACAGTCCATCGGTAAATTCCAAGGCGTGTCGTTCAAACTCGCCGATATGGCAACGCAATTAAAAGCCGCCGAATTACTAACGTTCGATGCCGCCGATAAACTAGATAAAGGCACAATGACCGACAGTGACGCGGCAATGGCAAAACTCTACGCCACCGAAGCCCTCGCCTTTATCGCTGACGAAGCCATACAAATTTTGGGCGGTATGGGTTTGATGAACGAACTGCCGTTAGAACGTATTTGGCGAGATGCTCGCGTAGAACGTATTTGGGACGGCACTTCGGAAATCCAGCGTCATATTATCAGCCGCAATTTATTGCGTCCGTTGGGTGGATAATGCCCAATGAACAATCGCTTTTTCTCCCCAAAATCCATTGTCGCTATTGGCGGAAAAGCTGCCGAGGAAGTTATTTATCAAACGCAAAAATTCGGCTTTGAAGGCGATATTTACGCTGTCCACCCGAGTAAAACTGAGGTCTTGGGTATCGCGTGTTTTCCCACGGTGGCGGATTTGCCAGCTGTTCCTGATGCGGCATTTATCGGTATTCCTGCCGAACCCACAATAGATGTGGTCGGGCAACTATCAGCAATGGGCTGTGGCGGGGCTGTGTGTTATGCCTCGGGCTTTGCTGAAATTGGCGGGGACGGTGTCGATTTACAGGAACAACTACTTGCTGCCACAGGGGATATGCCGATTATCGGACCTAACTGTTATGGACTGCTCAACGCAGCGGATAAAGTGGCTTTGTGGCCGGACTATCACGGTTTACACACTTTGGACAGCTTAGGCGTAAAACGTGGGGCGGCGATTATCACGCAAAGCGGTAACGTCGGGATTAATTTCACGATGCAGCAACGTGGTTTGCCGCTGACGTTTGTGATTTCCACGGGCAACCAGGCGGGCTTGGACGCTGCCGATTATATGGAGATTTTAGCTCAACATAAAGCCGTCAGCGTGATTGGCTTACATATCGAAAGCATTAAAGATGCCGCGCGATTCCAACAAGCCGCTGAAGTCGCCAAACAACACCGCGTGCCGTTGGTTTGTTTGAAGTCGGGGCGATCGGCATTGGGAGCAAAGGCTCTTGCCTCGCATACCTCGTCAATTGCCGGCGAAGACAGCTATTACCAAGCTTTTTTTGAAGACTTAGGCATTACCCGCGTGGACAGTTTATCGGTATTTATCGAAACGCTGAAATTATTATACATCCACCCGCCGTTGCCCGCCCCGACGATTGCCACGATTAGCTGTTCGGGAGGCGAGGCAAGCCTTGCCGCCGATACTGCCGAAGCAACAGGGTTGCAATTTCCTCCGATGACTGCCGAACAACATGATAAATTGTATCAAGTATTGGGTGACGGCGTGGTTATCGCTAACCCATTGGATTATCATACCTATATTTGGGGTGACTTAGACAAGCAAACCGCGTGTTTTACCGCCGTATGCGAGGGCGAGCAAGCTATTACCTGTAAACTGTTGGACTTGCCCGACCCCAGTAACGACCCTGATAATAAAGGGGTTTCATGGCAAATTACCTTAGATGCCTTTATCGCTGCCGCTCACCACGTGGGCAAACCGACTGCCGTGATTGCCGGTTTTGCCGAATCCTTACCGCAATCGGTAGCAACGCAGTTAATCGCCCAAGGCATTGCCCCGTTAAACGGTTTAGAAACCGCTTTTGCTGCGATTGCCGCCAGTAGCCGCGTGGATTTGTCGCCAAAAGCATTAAAACCGTTATTACAGGCAACCCACCTTCAATCGCCTTCAGCCCTTGATGAATGGAAAAGTAAATCCTTTCTGAAACAATATAATGTCAGCGTGCCACGTGGTCAAGTGTTGATAACTAGCAATCCGGATTTAGCAAACTTTTCGCTGAATTTCCCCGTGGTGTGCAAAGTGTTATCGGCTGAGATTTTGCATAAATCCGACATGGGGGGCGTGGCGTTGAATATTGATAATAAAACCACGTTGGCAACGGCGATTAAGCAGATGCAATCGCTGTCAGATAAAGTATTGGTCGAGGAAATGATTAGCGATATTCAATTAGAATTGATTGCCAATATCAAAGCCGACCCGTTGTTCGGGGCAGTAATGACGGTGGGCATCGGCGGGATAATGGTGGAGTTACTCAAAGACAGCGTGCAACTGATTTTACCCACCACTGCTGACGAAATTCACAGTAAACTGAAAAAATTACACTTTTATCCATTGCTGACCGGTTATCGCGGGACGGATACAGTGAATTTAGATAGTCTGTTCGAGCAGTTATTGGCATTGCAAACCACGTTTATCCACAGTGGTGTGCAAGAAATCGAAATTAATCCGCTGTTGGCGACAAAAAATGGAACCATTGCGGCAGATGCGTTGGTATTTGAATAAAAATAATATGAGGAAAAACAATGATAGAACAACCCATTATCACAACCATTAATAACGGCATTTTATGGATAACACTAAACCGACCCAAAGCCAACGCCATTGATGCCAGAACCTCGCAGCAGCTTAATGACATTTTTGATGATTTTGAACAAAATGCGGATTGTCGCGTGGCGATTATTCGCGGAGCAGGCGAACGATTTTTTTGTGCCGGTTGGGATTTGTCAGCAGCCGCTGAGGGGGAAGCCGCCGATGCTGATTTCGGACGCCACGGTTTTGGCGGTTTGGCTACCCGGTTTGATAATCCGAAACCTGTGATTGCCGCCGTCAACGGCATGGCGATTGGCGGTGGGTTTGAATTGGCATTATGCTGTGATTTAATCGTTGCCGCCGAACACGCGACTTTTGCTTTGCCCGAAGCCAAAGTCGGCGTGGCCCCTGATACCGGCTCGTTACGTTTACCTAACCGCATACCGCAACCGTTGGCAATGGAAATGCTATTAACGGGGAAAAAAATTGACTCAAGCGAAGCCGAGCGTTTGGGACTGCTCAACCGCGTGGTTGCATTAGATGAATTAGAGAACACGGCAGAAGCACTTGCCAATGCCATTATCGCCAATGCCCCGCTTGCCATTGCCGCGATTAAACAGCTTGCTAACGCTGCCCAGCAAAACAGCTTGGCAGAAAATTATCAAACGCTGTTTGATAAAGGCTTTGACCGCTACGAAACGATGTTACGCAGTGATGACGCGCTAGAAGGGCCTGCGGCATTTGCGGAAAAACGGCAACCACGCTGGATGGGAATGTAGTTTGATTTATGTAGTTTATAATTATTAGAAACCTTTGCACAAATACCTGCACGCCAAATTGCCTTAAAAAAATAGTATTGCCCTGATGGTTTAACGGCGGTGTAAGCGGATATTTACAGTTATGCCTCACCCAAAAAACCACCGGTCTGGTGCGACCACAATTTGGCGTAGACACCGTTTTTATCCAGCAATTCCTGGTGCGTGCCTTGCTCGATAATGCGACCTTCGTCAAGCACCACCAGCCTATCCAGCGCGGCAATCGTCGATAAACGGTGAGCGATGGCAATCACCGTTTTGCCGGCCATCAACCCCATCAGGCTTTCTTGAATGGCGGCTTCGACCTCGCTATCCAGCGCCGAGGTGGCTTCGTCGAGAATCAAAATCGGCGCGTTTTTCAACAGCACCCGGGCAATGGCAATACGTTGGCGTTGCCCGCCGGATAATTTCACCCCGCGCTCACCAACTTGTGCATCCAGGCCATGATTGCCCTGCGGGTCAGATAAATTGGCGATAAACTCATCGGCTTTAGCTTGCTTGATGGCCGCTTGTAATTCAGCCTCGCTGGCATCGGGTTTACCGTATAAAATATTTTCACGTACCGAGCGGTGCAGCAGTGAAGTATCCTGCGTCACCATAGCAATATTGGCGCGCAAGCTATCCTGTTGAACATCGGCAATATTTTGCCCATCGATGCAAATTGCACCGCTTTGCAACTCGTAAAAACGCAGTAAAGCGTTAACCAGCGTCGATTTCCCTGCGCCGCTGCGCCCGATTAAGCCAATACGCTCGCCAGGCGCAATGCTTAAGTTTAACCCTTTGATGACTTTAGTGGTTTTTTTCGTCTCACCATTACCATCACCGGGCTGTGTTTGCGTATAGCTAAAATCCACCTGCTCAAAAGTGATTTTCCCTGCGCTAATCTTTAATTGCCCAGCATCAGCAACATCATCAACGGCTTTGCTTTTAGATAAGGTATGCATACCATCAGTCACCGTACCCAGATTTTCAAACAAACTGCTGACCTCAAACATCACCCAGTGTGACATGCCGTTTAAACGAATGGCCATGGCCACCGCAATGGCAATAGCACCGATGCTGGCCAATTCTTGTAACCACAACACAATACCCACGGCTGCAACCGCAAAAATCAGCAGATAATTGTAGAATTCCACCCAAAAAATAAGCGTGGTAACCAAGCGCATTTGTTGGTGCACGGTGCTTAAAAAACTACCCATTGACGCTTTGGCATAATCAGCTTCACGACGAGTGTGGGCGAATAATTTAACAGTAGCAATATTGGTATAAGCATCAACAATGCGCCCGGTCATGGTCGAGCGGGCATGGGCCTGTTGTTCAGAAATATCACGTAATTTCGGCAAAAAATAACGCTGTAAAAAGACAAACGCAAAAAACCACAGCAGCATCGGCAACATCAGCCAAAAATTAATACTGAGCAAAATCGCCAGCATCGACACAAAATAGACGCCGACATAAATCATCACCTCAACCAAACTCATCACTGTCTGGCGTACCGACAGCGCCGTCTGCATAACTTTGGTGGCCACGCGCCCGGCAAATTCATCGTGGTAAAAGCTCATGCTCTGCCCCAGTAAATAACGGTGGGCACGCCAGCGCACCGCCATCGGGAAGTTACCCATCAGCGTCTGATGCTGCAACAGACTGCCCAAACCACCCGCCAGCGGCATTAGTACCAACAACATAAAGCCCATAGCAAATAAAGTCCAACCTTCGGTTTGTAAAAAGGTTTGACGCTCGCTTTGCGCCAACCAATCAACCAGTTTGCCCATAAAGGCAAACAGCGAGACTTCCATCATGGCGAAAATAATATTAATCAGCGCCAAAACCATTAGCGGTTTGTAATAACCGCGCAGATGATAACGGAAAAACGCCCACAGCGTTTTCGGCGCCGCGCTATCATCGATGGCTTC
>PDWI01019263.1_pt1 | contig 15045 bp, 15 predicted proteins | sample 1430891 | NCBI WGS metagenome assembly PDWI01 (sample SAMN01162508, study PRJNA174530) | Oral metagenome, whole genome shotgun sequencing project. | biome: Marine environment; feature: Marine mammal; material: Swab sample of the gingival sulcus; isolation source: swab sample of gingival sulcus... | reverse complement strand
AGTTGGTGTTTAGCGCTTTTGCTTGACCAGGCCAGGGTGGGTTGAAGGGTAAAAAAGCACCAGGTGATGCCCACCCTTACCTGGTGCTTTTTTAGTTGGAAAATTGTTTTTTATTTTAAATCTGCTTAGCTCTCTAGGACTAGCTTTAGATTCCCTATTATATCCTCAGTAAACGGATTGGATAGTGCGCCCTCATTCACCCATTCAAAATAGGTCATTTCCGTTTGTTGATCATTGATTGGGTGGTAAGAATATCTGACATTATAATTGTTTTCGAGGTCGCTTAGAGTGAAAAGCTGGTTGTCTATAAATTCAGTTACTTTATAGGTGTCCCACTGGCCGTCTTCGCCACAGTTTTTATAAATAGTGCCTACTGCCGGAGGATAGTTATCAGCCACCTCTTTTTTGATAGATGGTATCCACAAGTGTGTTTTTGCTGGGTTGGTGGTGAATTTAAATACTTCATCAATAGGCTTATTGATGGTGATTGTAATTGAATTCTTGGTTTGTTCTAGCTTTTGCACTATTGCTCCCTATTTATCCTCGACCAACTCCATATATTTATAGGCTGCTGGCCAATTGCTCATCTAATTGTTGCTTAGTCATCCGAGCTAGGCTCTGGTTTTTTAGCAAACGGTTGTTGCTGACGTCTGCGCCGAACCAGGTTGGTTTATGGCTGTCTGTAAAGGCAAGAGCTTTAGTTTCGGCGTCAGCTGGGCGTTGGTCTAGGAAGTCAACTTCTACAGTACAGAGACCTGATAAATCACCGTCATAAATATCGATCTCAGCTACGAGATCATCGCCAACTCCATTTTCAAGTATGTTATCTAAGTTTAGATAATAACGGGTCTTTTCGATACGCTGGCCTTCAGTTTGTGCCCAGAATATCTCGAATTCTTCATCTGATAATACGATTGTCTCTTCTCTACGGGTTGTGGAGCCAGCTGATTTTTTGGTAAGCTCATATCTATTGTCGTCATAGCTACGCACTCGTATTTCTGAGCCGTCTTCACCTATATTTATATATCCTTGGCGAATTCGACTTCTCTTTAGTTTATCAAGTTCTATCTCTGGTGGTATATCGCTTGGATCTATCAAGAATTTTCTCTCGACTTCATATTTTGGTCGCTCTTTGGTCGGATTGTATTCTGTTAAATCAGCGGCTGCAAACTTCTCTTCGAATTCTTGGATTAGTATTTTATAGGCTCCTACCAGTTCCTCAAGTTGACCAAATTGACCGTCTTTCCCGAAACGCTTTATGTAAGTGTCTAGCATCATGGTATGAAACTTCTTTAGCTCCTCTAAGTCCCTGACGCCGTACTTTTCAGCCATAACTCTAACCCCGTCTCCTATTATATCGAGTAACACTGGTGTCCACTTATCTACAGCGTTAGTGACAACTGCTTCTAGTGTAGCTTTATCTTCATATAGTCTCACCCTATCTGCCGTATATTTAGGGAGATGTTCTAATAGCTCTGCTGATTTTGCGTGTTCGCGCTTTTGTTTTGCTGCGAGCTGTTCAGGAGTTAAACCAAAGGTGACCGGATCGCCAGCCAAAGCTTCAAGTAGGTCGTGTTCTGATCCAAACAAGCCAGCTTCTCTGGGGTCTAAAGTGTAACCTGCTTGGTTGAGTAATGTGGCTACCTCTGGAGCTAATAACGCCACCATGTGACTATGTCCTGATACAGTTTCATCACTTCCGTCTGAGTGGATAGGGCCTCTATATGTCAAAGAAAGTCTTTCGTTTACCCAAGCTAGAGCCAGGGCTCGATTAGCTAGCTCTACACATATTTCGGGTTGATCAGGGTACTTCTCTGGATTAATCTGAGGGATAGTACGAGTATCTGCTGGTATTGGTTCCATTGTTTAGTCCTAATCTCCCACCTTATGCTTATTTTGCTATCTTAATTATAGCATGGGCGTATCATAGTTTTAGGTACTTCCCTGCTATTAGTTAATCGAGCAGGTTGTCGGTTCGAATTTACCGTTTATAAAACTATTGATGGTTTGGTCGATGTCTTTTTGGAGTTTGTCTAGTTGCTCTTGCTCGATTTCGCCGAATTTTGACAGCACGAAGTTTGATTTGCCGTGAGTGTGGACGTGTGAGTTGGCGGTACCGATGCGCAGGCGGTTGGTTTGTTCCCCGCCGTGGGCATTGATGCTTTTGATGCCGTTGTTTCCAGCGTCCGAGCCACCTATGCGGGTGCGAATCGTGCCGACTGGCAGCGCTAAGTCATCGGCGATTATTAAGATGTCGCTAGGCGCGAGATTATAAAAATCAGCTATAGCTCGCATACTCTCGCCGACTAGATTGTAATAAGTGGTCGGTTTGGCGACGATGACTTTTTCAGAATCGATGCTTAGTTCGGCGATGTCGGCCTTAAATTTAGGCTTATTTTTGAAAGTTTGATCATGAGCTTTAACCAAACTATTAGCCACCAAAAATCCGACGTTGTGCCGTGTGCCGTCGTATTTTTCTTCTGGGTTGCCAAGTGCAAAGATCAGTTTCATGATTTAATTATAACAACTTTAGGCCACTACTGGTATGGGCTTTAGGATGATAATTTATTGTGCAGATAGGTAGCGATCGCGGCTGTATTAGCCTGGTAATCTCTTAGCGAGCCGCCTTCGACCAGTTCGTCTTTGAGACAACTTCTGGTAAATAGTCCGATAAAGCTGGCTATCATCTCTCGGTTGAGTTTATCGGTCCAGGGTTCGATGTCGGCTCCGCCTAGCTTGGCATTAACTAGAAACTCAGTTGCGCCAAAATTTTTAGGTGTATATGATGCCCAATTCCAGTCAACTAGTTTGATCTGAGCTAGTTTGGGGTTATAGGCGATGTTGTCGGTTCTGATGTCGCAGTGTCCAAAATAGTCATTCGGTTGAGCGGCTAATTTCTGCCCCTCTTTGACTAGTTCTTGTATCTTTTTGGCGTCACCAAGTAGCGTAATGATTTGCTTTATCGGTTCTTGTAGATGAGGCTGAGCGCTGACCAATAGTTTTTGATATTTGCTAATCAATCGTTTTCGGTAATTTTCATCGGACGCCATCAGCTCAATCCCCTTGTTGGACGCTAGATCATCTTTAAAAACTGGTGCTAGATTTAGTTTTGCTATCTCAGACTTATCGAATTTGAGCTTTTCTAGACTGTCTATCGCATTTACTACCAGTTCTATATATTTAGCTTGTTCTTCGGGCTGATTGGGTAAATGCCATTGCCAGCCAGACTCGCTACTATAGGCTGGCATACACAGCACCTTATCGTCGTGGATTAACTCTATCCAGTCTGGGACTATCTCTGGATATTTAGCCTGAATCGCTTTCATGCACAGATAGTCCTTTTTGAGCCATCCCAGCTCTTCTTGGCCACTGCCAGGAACTATAGTGGTGTCGACTTCTTTGACGAAGATCTGCCTGTGGTTGGATTTTATGATCGCTAATCTGTTCCTAGAATATCCACCTGAGGGTGTCTTTACTTCCAGGGCATTTTTATCAAGCTCAAATTTTTTAGCGACAGCATCAAGCGCGGATTCGGTGATGACTAGTCGGCTCACTATCGGCCTGCCTTCTCGGATTCTTTGGCTTGTTTATAGGCTTTGGTGACTGGTTCTAGGCCGCGGGCTATGCGCTGGCGGTTGGATTTGATCTGTTTTTCGTCGCGGAAAGACAGCTTGATCGGCGTGCCAGAAAAGTCGAAATTCTCGCGCAAGGTGCGCTCTAAGTAGCGTTTGTAGCTCCAGTGGATAAATTTGAGGTTAGAGCCGTAAATCACGAACCACGGCGGCGCAACGTCGGTCTGGACCATGTAGCGCAGCTTTGGATGAGAGTTTTTTAGTCCAGCTGGTGGGTGCGAGATGATAGCTGATTGTAATAGGTCGTTTAATTTCCTGGTTTTAATCTCTTGGCGACGACGTTTGTTGATATCGAGGACTAAGTCGAACAATTTGGTGACGTTTTGACCAGTTACGGAAGACGTAAATATCAGCGGTGCGTAAGGAGTAAATTTGAAATGGTAGCTGATCTTTGGCGCTAGCGCATCGCGAGTGAAGGCGTCTTTACCTTCGACTGAGTCCCATTTGCTGACCACCAAAACTAGGCCTTTGCCGATGTCATCAATGATGCCGGCTAGGCGTTGATCTAATTGAACGTTTAATTCGTTAACATCCATCAGTAGCAGACAGACGTCGGCTTCGTTGATGGCTTGCATGGTGCGCATAACTGAAAATTTCTCGATGCCGGTTTCTTGCTTGCCCTGGCGGCGAACACCAGCGGTGTCGATCAGTTCAATTGGCTGTTTGTGGTAGTTGACTTTGGTGCGGTTGAGGTCACGAGTTGTGCCGGCGAGGTTTGCCACGATCGCCTGCTGTTTGCCAGCTAGTGTGTTGAACAGGTGGCTTTTGCCGACGTTTGGTCGGCCGATCAAGGCTACGCGGATGACGTCTTGGTCTTCGATCTGTTGAGCTGGTGGAATGTTAGCGGCGATGTGATCTAATAATTCAGAAATACCAATGTTGTGTTCGGCTGAAGTGCGGATGATGTCTTTGATGCCTAGGCGGCGGAATTCGTCGGTTTCGATAGCACCCTTGAGGTCAACTTTGTTGATAACTAGGATGACTTGTTTGCCACTTTTGAGGGCTTTTTTGGCTATTAATCGGTCTTTGTCGGATGGATAAGTTGTGCCATCGACCATGACTAATATCAGGTTGGCGGCGATTGAAGCTTCTTCGATTTGCTCTTGGATAGTGGCTTCGAATTGGTCTTCGGCGTCTTTTAATCCAGCGGTATCGATTAGTAAAAATTCTGATGATTGGTCGCCGTCGCGGCGGTAATTTACCTTGCCAACTACGCTATCACGGGTCGTGCCGGCCTCTTTGGCGACGATGGCTTGCCTAGCTCGAACTAGTCGGTTGAACATTGAGCTCTTGCCGACGTTGGCTTGGCCGATGATGGCGACGATTGGTAATTTGGTTGACATATCAGAGGTAATTATAGCAGATTAGGCTAAAATTGGCGAGCATTAGCGTTTATCGCATCTATGATATATTTACTTCTCGCCACTGACCGCGCTCTATATCACCAAGTGAATAATTTCCAAAGTCGGTGCGATGTAGTTTGGTGACGGTGTAGCCGAGTGATTTAAAAGTCCGCCTGATCTGTCGATTGCGACCTTCGTGCATCCTGACGATCCACTGTTTATCGTTGCCTTCAATCTGTCGTTCAAGTGATAATTTACTCGGTCCGTCCTCTAGATTGATGTGCAGTGGTTGGAGCGGCTGGTCGATGGTGACTAAGTATTGTTTTACTTTGTAGTGCGACGGATGGGTCATCTGTTGAGCGAAATCGCCGTCATTGGTCAGGATGATTAGGCCTGAGCTGTCTTTGTCGAGTCGGCCAACCGGTTTTAGGTGATGTAGCTGTTTTGGAATTAGCTCATAAATCGTCGGCACACCGCCTTGAGAAGCGCGTGATGATAAATAGCCAGTTGGTTTGTTGAGTAGGACGAACTGTTTGGTTTTGGGCTTTAAGGTTTTGCCCTGATACTCGACTTGGTTATGGCTAGCGACGCGATCGCCGATAGTGGCGGTCTGACCATCTATTTTAATCTCGCCCTGCTCGATCAATTGGTCGGCTTTACGACGAGAAACGCCAAGACAGGCGGCGATGTATTTGTTGAGTCGCTGTTTTGACATGTCAATGGTAGATTTAGTCACTATTTAGCTGGCTGATTTGGCATCGAGTTTTGTGGCGCAGTTGGTGGAGTTTGAGCTGGCGCTGGCGGTGTAGCCGGAGCGCTAGGCGCTACTGGTGGTTTAGGCATGGTTGGAGCGGCTGGAGCTGGACTTGGCATGGCTGGCGCAGGTGATGGACTAGGAGCATTAGGAATAGCAGTTGGAGGTTCAGGTGCAGTAGCTGGAGCTGGTCCAGTCGGAGCGGTCGGTGCTGGCGGTGTAGGATTAGCAGCAGCGTTTAATTCTTGATCCATCAATTTAGCAACGTCTGGTTTGTTGTCGTTTGGTGTTTCTAGTGGATGAATGACGCGATCGCCCAAGTTACTTGGCCGTGGTTTTGGCGATGAGAATGGTGCGGCTGGCTGTGGTAGTGTATTAGGTGCTGGTGGCGTGACAGGAGCGTCAGGCGCCACTGGCGGTTTAGGCATGGTTGGAGTAGTTGGTGTCGGCGTGGTAGCTGGAGCAACTGGTTCTGGTGGTTCTGGGTGCGGTGATAGTGCGGCTACATCGGGACGTTTAGGCACAGCTGGATCGGTAGGAGTAGCGGGAGCTGGCGTAGCTGGTCTAGGTGTAGTTGGAGCAGCTGGCGTCGGTGTGGCCGTTGTAGCGGCTGGAGTGCCACCAGGAGCGAATTTTGGCTTTGGTGGTGCCGCTGGAGTCATGCCTGGTATATCGCCCAAGATCTCGTGGACAGTTCGGACTACGTCTTCGATGCCAACTTGAGATTTAACCAAATATTTATCAGCACCGAGTTGTTCGCCGCGTTGGCGTTGATCTTCAGAGCTCAGAGCTGTCATCATGATTACTTTTATATCTTTGGTTTCGGTAGTTGAGCGCAATATATCTAGCATGTCAAAACCAGATATTTTTGGCATCATGACGTCACTAACTATCAAGCTAGGACGCTCTTTGATGGCCATAGCTAGCGCTTCTTCGCCGTCACCAGCCGAAACGATGTCGTATCCTTCGGCTAAAAGCCTAACTCCGTATATCTCACGTAGGCTTTTGTCATCTTCAACCAATAAAATTTTTGTCATATCTACTCCCTACTATAACCAAAATTATTTAAAAACACCATACTTCTTATGGTTGATTTGTTCGATCTGGTACTGGAACTTGCTGTCGGTCAACCTTAACTTGAGATTCGAGATCAGCCAAGGTGGTTTTGGTTTGGGCCGCCACTTGAGTTGGCTGAGGATTTGGCTGATTGATAGTAACTGGTATTTTGGTCGGTGTCGATGCTGGAGTGGTTGGTGGAACTGTTGCGGTTGGAGCTGACACCGCTGGTTGAGGTTCTGGGGTTGGTTCGATTGGACTTGGAGCGACTGGCGCATCGATTGGCTGAGCTGGTACTTCAGGTTCTGGAGCTGGCTGTTCAGTGATGGCGGCTGGTTCTGGCGCAGTCGGTGTTCCTGCTGTAGCTAGTGGAGCTGTCTCAGGTGCTGGTGGATTTTCTGGTGTGGTGGCTTGAGCTACTGTTGGTTCAACTTCGGCTGGCACATCAGTTGGCTGAGCTGGCGTTGGTTCAGGTGCGAGCTCAGGCTGAGCTACAGGTGCTGGCGCTGGTGTTTCTGAGGCTTTGGCGGCTAGTTCCTGTTCCTTGCGCTCGGCTTCTTCGTGAGAAATGCGCGGAATGTCTAAAAAGAAAGTACTGCCCTTTTTATATTGACTCTCAACTCTGATACCACCGTCCATATCCTCGGCTAGTCGGCGTGATAAATATAGCCCCAGTCCAGTGCCGCCGATTTCACGAGTATCGGAGTTATCAACTCGGTAAAACTTTTGGAACAAATGTGGCAGATCCTCAGCTGGGATACCAACACCAGTGTCTCTAACGCTGATAGTAACGACTTTGTCATCGCCAGTCACATCGACGACTACTTCGCCAGAAACAGTGTACTTGATGGCGTTTTCGATCAAATTGGATACTACTTCCCTGAGGTGGTCAGGGTCGACATTGGCATAATAAACTGGCCTGATGTTTTGGGTATCGCCCTCTTCGTCTAGCGATGGGTTTGGTCTAAAAACATATAGTAGATCTTTTTTCTCGGCAGCTTTAGGCTTGAGTCCTGAGAATATGTCTCTTACAAAATCTTCAATGTTGATCGGTTTGGGATTGTTTTTTAGTCGGCCGTCTTCGGCTTTTGAAACGTCCAGTAGGTCCTGGAATAGTCGACCTAAGTGTTGGGCTGATTCGTGAGCCTTGGTAATGAAATCGCGGGCTTTTTCATCGATGTTAGCGGTGGCTGGGTTGAGGGCTAGACCTAGGTAGCCTTCGATTGATGCCACTGGTGTGCGCATCTCGTGGCTGGCAGTTGAGATAAATTCAGCCTGCTCGCGCTCCTCGGCCTTTTCTTTGGTGATGTCCCTAAATACGACGATAATTCCCTCTCCGTCTGACCCAACTGGCGAGCTGACGATCGAGACTAGACGTTTGCGATCAGAATTGGTCAAAATTGAGAAATTTTCACTATGAGTTGGTTTGTTGGTAACTAGGGCTTGAGCGACTGGATTTTCGGCCTCGGTTAGCTCGTGACCTTCGGAGTTAACTAATTTTAAGACGCTTTGCCAGCTCAGACCCAGGGCGTCGCCTTGATCCCAACCGATGAGGTTTTGAGCTGATGGGTTGATTAGTTCGATAATACCGGCTTTTGAAATCGCCAAAACGCCGTCGTCGATAGCGTTGATCACGACATCGGATTTACCTTCGGCTGATGATAATTTGTGCTCTAGGTCAGAAAAATGTTTATCCTTTTTGGCTTCTGGTTTGCGATGCCAAACGATAAAACCAAGCAGCAGTGGCGTTAAGACTGATAGCGCATGCCCGACTAACGTCATTATGTCTGGACTAGAGGCTTGATAATCAAGAAATATTTGCCCGAATGCTAGTAGAGCCATCAATAGAATGATCAATGGTCCGAAAAAGCCAGCAAATATTGAGATCAGCGCCCATAAACCGATAAACGGCGATTCGAAACCACCACTTTCGTAGACGACGGTGCCGACGACGATTACCATAATCAAGTAGATGATAATACTGACCCAGCCCTCCTGCTTTTGTGGCAGCCAGAGGCATAGTGTCATGCTGCCCAAGCTGGCTACGGCGCTAACCATGGCGGCTAGGTCGCTGACTGATTCGCCGATCGGCAATCTGTAGCCGGTTGGTACAAAACGAGCCCAAGCGTAGACGACGAGGATTGACAAGCTGACGAACAATCCGGCTTCGCAAAGTCGTCTCAGCCAAAAGCGAGATATGTTCGGCAATCTCATATCAGTCCTCACCCTTCATATGTAATAATTATGACTGATAACGGCCAAAAACACAAGCAGATTGACTAGTTGTTTTGGTCGTAGATCGATTCCTCAGCTACTGGTAGAGGTAATCCGTAGTATTCAATCGTTTCAGGCGTATTGTAAAAATCGACCCAGATGTCTTTGCCGCCGCATTCTTGGCTGTTGGAGATAAAGAATGGATAATCTTTGGCATCAGTCTGGTTTTTGATCGATATAACTAGGCTATCATCTTTGCGATAAGATAATACTTTTGGCTGTTTGGCGTTTTTGAAAGCTATGTAGCCGACTTCGACGCGGAATTTATCTGATGGTACGGGGCTGACTCTGTGTAGGTGATGTCTAGCTGATTTACAGCCAACGATTTCGACTTTTTTGATGCCGTCTAGATCTTTGGGTAGGTCAACTTTGACTAATCTAGTGCGTTCTTGCTTGTCGTATTTAAATTCGTGGACGGTTTTGGCGGAAAAGATAGCAATTGGCGGTATGGACGATACGCCAATTACAAACACTATTAGGCTAGCGATGGCAACTGGTTTTTTCATCTTCCAAGTGAAAGCACTCTGAGCCAGAAAAGCGGTTAAAAATGTCAGCATTAGACCGCCAACCATCAGTGAAATTACCATGCCTATTGCCCATGGTTGAGCTCTAAAACCTTCCATCCAGTTAGCGATAAAGATTCCAATCGATCCGCCAACAGTGGTGCCGATGAAGGTGCCGATCGATATCATCAGTAGTATCGTTCCGATCATAATACGTCCGATTGTAGCTAGAACTTGTCGGCTTTTGGCGTTGGTTTTGCTATCAGAGGCAGTTTTGAGAGATTTTAAAGTAACTTTCTCGCCGCGCATGACTAGTTTGTCGGCTGCGGTTTTGGCTTCGGGGATGACGATCCACAAGATGACGTAGACTAGGAAGGCTGAGCCAGCGCTGAGTAATAGTAGAGCGATAGCGATTAGTCGTACCCACACGGCGTCGATACCAAAGTAGGCGGCAAAGCCGGCACAAACACCGCCGATAAGTCCGTCATTATCACGCATTAGGCGCTTCTCAGGCTTCTCATCGGCTGTATCCTTGTCTTCTTTTGTCTGGCTGGTCTGACTATCCGAAAAGTCCTCTGGTTGCCCCATTTGCTGGCGGATAGCCTCGACGTCATCAGCCGTGATGACGCCGCCAGGTTTAACTTTGCGCTCAGCTAGTAGTTCGGTGATTCGAGCTTCGATCTCGTTCATAGTATCGGATTCATCATCGATAGTTTTTTCGATGGCTGATAGATATTTTTGTAGGCTATCCTTGGCCGCTATCTCTATATCGTAGGCGGTTTTGGCTAGATGGATTCTGGTTATCTCTTTCATTTTTTAGGCTCCTTCTCGATCACCTTTAGAGTTTTATTTAATTGGTTGACTTGCTTTTTGAGTTGTTGGGCTACCTGAGCGCCGTAGTCGGTCAATTTATAGTACTTGCGTGGCGGTCCTTGGTCGCTTTCTTGCCATTCGTGTTCGAGCAGGCCGTCTTTTTGTAGGCGGCTGAGTAATGGATAGATGGTTCCCTCGACTACTACTAGTTTTGAGTCTCGTAGGGTTTTTAAGATGTCGCTAGTGTATTTTGGCTTGTCGGCGCAAATTAGCAGTACGCAATAAGCCAAAAAGCCTTTCCTTAGCTGGGTAGCTAGGTTTTCGGCATAACTAGCGGCAGTCACTTTAGTGTTTTCTTGATCCATGCTTCTATGTTATACAAAGTAGCTTGGAATGTCAAGGATTTAATTACAAAAAACAAAAACCACCGCCCTTTTGATGTGGGCGGTGGTTTTCAAGATTTCCCTTAGAGACTGTGCTCTTTATGGGATAGGAGCGGTCAATCTCTTAGAGTGCGCGTCGGCTAGCTACGTAGTAGTAAGTTGCGGTTACTAGTGAGCCTAGGCCGATAACGCTGACAAAGGTGTCGGTGATACCAGTCTTTGGTAGTTCCTTGACTGGAGTTGGGGTTGGGGTGACTGGCTTACACTTATCATAATCAGTTGTGTAGCGGTCGTTGCCCTCAGCTTCGCTTCGCTTAACGATAACGATTTGCTTGGTTGTTAGATCACAGACTTTGATGTCTTCACACTTAGATAGATCTTTGGTGTGCTTTTCCTTGTCGTATTGATTACGAGGTATAGTAATGATCTGGTTGTTAGTTAGATCACAAACTGTGATGTCCTCAGTAGTTTCGACTGTAGCGTCGTCGCAGTCATCTTTGTCGCCAGGTACTTCTGGGGCGTCGACACAGGCAGTGTTGACCTTGTCGCCTTCGAAGTATTTAGTAACCTTAGCGGTGATGATGAACTTCTGGCTCTCGCCGATCTTTAGGCTAGGGATGGTGTGATTGAATACGTTGCCATCTACGCTGCCAGCTGAAGCTGAAACGAATTGTACGTTAGCTGGAGCTGGGTCAGTAACCTTAACGTTAGTTAGGTCAACTTCACCGTTGTTAGTAACAACTAGTTCGTAGGTGTAGTTTTCACCAACCTTAACTTGGTCGTGCTCAACATTATTTACAGTCTTTTCGATTTTTACAGAAGGAGTTTTAGGTTTAGCGATATCAACCATTACTTGACATTGAGTGCCAGTACGGTCGCCAACTGAAGTCTTAACGACTACTTTGGCTGTGTATTCGCCTGGCTGGTCGTAGGTGTGTGAAACGCTAGATCCGTTGGTAGCAGTTTTGCCGTCACCAAAGTCGTAGACGTATTCTTTGATGGTAGCGCCGTGCTTGGCTGTAGCTGCAGTAGTAAATTTACGGGTATTGCGGTTTACAACTTCTGCTTTTAGGCTGTTACAAACAGCGATTGGTGCTGGTTTAACCTCGACAGTAGTTATACAAGCTGCAGAAGTTGTACGGTGTACTTACGTGCCTCAGTATATTTATGAGTAATTGAGCCGCTAGTGACAGTCTTTGATGTACCGTCGCCAAAGTTGTAAGTGTAATTCTTTACCTTAGCGCCGCCGCCGACTGCAGTCTGTGTGCTGAACTTGAAGGTATCACGGCTCAGTTGAGACTTGTTGATAGCCTTACAGACGTAAACTGGCTTTGGTTTAGGCTTTGGCACAACGTTAGTAGCCTTGACTGGGTTGCCGCATGGTGTCATAACTGCAAACATGAATTGACCATATTTGTTGAGTTTGACGAATGCACCTTGTGCTGAGCTCATCTTGCTGACTGAAACTACTTTTCCAGTCCTTGATTAACTTTGACGATGCCGTTTTTGTAAACAACACCGCTGTGGAATGAACCACTTAGGTCGCTACGACTAATGCCTAATGCAGAAAATACTGCTGGAATGTCGCTTTGCTTTCTAGTTGAGCCGTTGTTGTGTGTTCCGAGGCTAGCGTACTCGGCTCGTAGTTCGCTGACGCTCATTGTGCCACATCGAATCACGGCGAACTTGTCACAGTCGCGTGAGTAGTCGATGTGTGATGCGTTTGTTGAGATGCCAAAACCGACAGCGATAGCTGATAGTATAGACAAACCTACAAGCGCAAGTTTGATATTTACTCGCATGAAAACTCCTCCTCAATTGGTTATTTTCACTATCCAATTTATCACAAAAAAACTTTTTTGTCAATAAGTTTGACATAAAAACAATGATTATGGCTAAATATGGTGCTTATGGTTGTTGATTTGGATGATTTTATCTGTTAATTCGAGCGATAATCTTCTTGTCTAACCCAGTGGCGATGGCATATGGATATAGATCGTCCAGACCAGATACATCTAAGCTATCGTAATCTGGCGTCATGGTGTCGAGTCCGGAGACTTTCATGTACAAGTAGAGGCCGAATATCTGTTGGTACAGGGGGTGCTTGTCAGGTACGATGTTTTTAACGAAGCGGCTATTTCTGATGAAAAATATCATAAAATATCGGTTTAGGCTGATGATTATGCCGATGATGCCTGTGGCTGCTAATATAACGCCGATAGTTTGGGTGTTTTCGTCGGAACTTAATATTAGGCCGATGCCGAAGGTGCCGATGATTAGGCTGATTATTACCGTGATTAAGCCGATGATTGACTGTTTGTCGCTACTTATCTGTTCGCTATCGTAATCTTCCCTAAGCCAGCCCTTTTTGACTAGTGAGCGAAAGGTTAGTTTTGAGATCAGGTGTTGTTCTTGCCTGTCTGGCTTGCCTGAGCGTATTAGTTCAATAATTCGTCTGTCTACGTCGGGTATATTGCCTAATTTAATTTGGCCTTCTACTGAGACGCTGGCGTTTTTGTCCATTAGGGCCTTTACGATCAGTCCAGCTATGCCGTTTTGGGTGACTCGACCAGTACAAATCGCCTCAAATTCTAAGGGGTTAAGCAGCGGTGATAGCTCGTAAATCGGTATTATGGTGTTTTGCTGTTTGATATCTGCTAGGCGTTTTTTGCTTAGCCATCGGCCAGCTAGACTACCGAGAACTATGCCGGTTAGAGATAGTATTGCAAAAATTGCTAGGATGATTATTTCCATGGGTATATTGTAGCATTGGTGGCTGATGATTTATGCAAATATGGCTTAGTCTACCAATCGATAGTCATCTGTTGTGTAAGCTTAATATGTTATAATGAAAGAGCTTACACTAACAATCAGTAGCCACATTTCTGGGCGCTAGCATTGCATTTAAAGTGCAGTCACGTGCGACATACAGTTTGGTGCAATGCCTGATTGTTGGTGTAAGCAGCCTAGTACGTGGCTGCTTTTTTAGTGGCGACATATCGATAAAAAATAAAAGGAGGAAACGTAATGGACGATGTTAAGAAAGCCGCTGGCTCAAAGAAAAATCCAGTTTACAAATTTATTAATAATCATAAAAAGATGAGTATTATCATCGGGGTAATTTTGCTTATAATGTTTGGCTATTCTCTAGGTAGTTCTAGCAATAAGAGCGCAGAAAGTAAGTATCCAGAAGTTGATGTGAATGGGATGTTTGCGAGCGAAGCGTGTGAGAAGCTACGTGAGAAGGGGTGGACTATCGGCAGCGTGTATAAGGGTAATGAAAAATCAGATTGTAGTAATTCGTCTGATCGAGTAACAGGAGTCAGTTATTACGACGATGAAGCGTCTCTTAGCCTGAAGCATGATGTATCAAAAAATAAAAAAGAAGAGTCTAAATCAGTTAAGCAAAAGTCGAAAGGCAAAGAGAAGCAAGAGATCAAACAGAGCCGATACAAGGTGTCTGAAGATGCGGCCGAGCATTATTGTCAGGATGCGGGCTTGCTCAATAAGTATATAGATACGAGCAAAATTAGCACCATCTACATTACGAACTATAAGAAACGATATACCGATAGCTTTACATATGATGTAAACGGTAATCCAATCTGGTTCTTTCAGTGGAATGGTAAGAATAAATCAAATAATGAGGCGGTAGGCTTCTCGTGTTGGGTTAGCGGAAAAAGTGATGATGACATCTCGCTACATAGACTAACCATCGGCGGAAATATTGTGATTGGTGAAAACCTTAAGTCTTATAATGAAGACGGCAGTCTGGTTGAGTGAAGTAAATAGATGGTTTGTCGTGGTAGCGATGGGCATATTGCGTCGCCTGGGGCTGCATGTTAAGTCCTCACGGGGAATATGAGATATATTGCTCCGTTTGCAAAACAAGTTTTGCCGGGCAATATCGAACCGCCTGGGGCTATTAAAGTTCTCACGGCTCCAACGCTTGGATGGTATAGTTTAATTTGTTCACGGGGAAGGCGTCAGGGCTACGCGCCTGACTATATCCGCTCCCTTTCGGTCGCTTCACGAACCGCCGTCTGGGGTGAATAATGCTACCACTGTTCACGAGGAAGAACGCTTGGATGGTATAGCTATTTTAGCTCTACCATCCGCTAAATTTTGTACAAATCTAAGATTTGACAAAATCCGAACCCGGGTTCGATTCGTTTCTCCAGAGAGAACCCATCAAGAAAAACACCCCAGAGAACTGGGGCGCTTTTCTTGGTGACCTCACGGGGAATCGAACCCCGATTGCAAGGATGAGAACCTTGTGTCCTAGCC
>PDWI01006260.1_pt1 | contig 15045 bp, 10 predicted proteins | sample 1430891 | NCBI WGS metagenome assembly PDWI01 (sample SAMN01162508, study PRJNA174530) | Oral metagenome, whole genome shotgun sequencing project. | biome: Marine environment; feature: Marine mammal; material: Swab sample of the gingival sulcus; isolation source: swab sample of gingival sulcus... | reverse complement strand
TATTCGTATGGAAGATGGCGATGTGATTGTGATTCCGGCAAAAAGTGATGTGGTAACGATTAGCGGTGAGGTGCAGATTCCACAGGCGGTGGTTTATGCCCGGAATGCCGCTATTCATGATTATATCGCGCAGGCAGGCGGTTTTACGGAACGTGCTAATCGTGAACGTCTTGTGGTGGCCAAGCCTAACGGTAAGGTGATGATGGGTGAAAACCTGCGGATTGAGGCTGGGGACAGTATCACTGTATACCCAGAGGTTGATGCCAAGGATATGCAGACGACCAAGGATATTATGCAGATTATTTATCAGATTGCGGTGGCCGCGAAGGCGGTTGGATTGTGAGCCTGAGTTTATTATCTGGTGTGACTTTTCAAAAAAAATTGAAACTTTGCTGTGATTGGATTATAACTGTTTCCATACCGGATTGATGTGTGGCTGCGTTTTTCGTGTGAGGTGTTGTAGTTTTGCATCAGTTTCCGTTGTTTTTTTTGTTATTGAGTGATAATGTGGTTGCCTTTATAGTGCTGATCCAATCCGTTTTTACTGAAGTGCTTCTTTTTGAGCATTTAAGAGGTGATTCAATTAACTGTTGAATAGTAGTGCCGGTTTTGGTTAATCATTTTTTGGAGAAAAATAAAATGCGTAGATCTAATATTTCTAAGGCTGTTACCTCAGCATTGTTTGCGGGTGGCTTGCTTTTAGGTGGTGCGGTGTCGTCTGTTCAGGCCGTGCCTACGGCTAGTAATCTGGGAGTTGGTGATGTTTTGCTGTTTCCATATTATACGGTGGAGAACGGTTTTAACTCTTTGTTTCATATTACAAATCATGATCCTGAGCGGACTATTCTTGCGAAGGTTCGTTTTCGTGAGCATAAGAACTCAGAGGATGTTCTGGATTTTACGGTCATCCTGTCGCCTAATGATGTCTTTACCGGCTACCTCCGTACTGATGATGATGGCAACTTGATGTTCGATAAGACGGATAACACCTGTACTGCGCCGCAGGGCCGCAACAACGATAACACGGGCTATGCATCTAATGGCAACATTCAGTTGTTGGATGGTGATTTTAAGCCGATTAAACCTGATGTTGATGGTAGTCCTTTAACAGGCCATGTTGAAGTTATCACGATGGGTGCTATCCGCAATGAAAATGTGAGTGATAGTGTTATTTCGGAATTGCAGCGTGCAAGGGATGCTTTTGATGATGGTGCTTTCGCACTTGTTGCTCCGAACGGTCTGGATGTCGCTCTTTTGACTGGTTCTGTCTTGTATCAGAGTCTGGGAAGTCTTGAGCAGAGATATGTGATGGAAGCCTATCAAGAGGCTGGCGCGACGCCCCCTACGGTCGTCCAGTTTTTAGATGCGTTGGATCGTAAGATTGCAGCCGTCCAGGTGGCTAATGATGTGGCTTTTGGTGCTTTGCATAGTCCTGGTGCGTTGGGTGGTAACGCCAGCGTTCCGGCGAACTGTTACACCGAGAATTCGTCCGGTACGCAAGCTACAGGTGCGGCATCTTATTTCTCTATCGATAAGATTGGACAGTTGCAAAATGCTGTTACGCCAACTGTAGCGGGTACCGCTGGTGGTGCTGTAAGTAGTGCAATTGTTAATGCGCTATCTGGTCATTACACTGTCTTGGATTTTGATGGTGGTATTGCGGGGTCGAGTCGTCCGTTGACGGTGCGTGATGCGAGTACCCCTAGTCTGGGCGCTAATAGTGTTAATGTTGGTGCAGTTACTAACCCTTGTGGTGGCGCTCAGCCTAATTTGATCTGTGGTCAGTTTGTTGCTCACTATCCCGTGCCTAATCTGGCTAATCTGAACGGTATTGACCCCACCGTTACGGGGCAGTCTATGGCTGCACTGATTGTTGATGCTATTAATGGTGCTATTGCAGCGGATAGTGGTGCTAATGTTTCTGCTTTGCTGGCTTTGCTGGCTGATGTTAATGCGGCTGCCAATGCCGGGGTTGGTGATGCTGCCCTGCAGGCTCTAGTTGATGCAGAGTTTGATGTAGGCGGGTCTCTAAATGGTGCTACTCTGGGGACAAATCTTGCAGCTCAGGTTGCTGGTTTTAGTACTGTTGCCAATGCCGCTGCGATCACACAGAACGTGGTTCTCTTTAATGCTCTTGAGAGAGCTCTGATGAGTGAGTGGGGTGACACTGGGACCAGCAGGAAGCTGAGCAATGAGTACGTCCAGCGTGATAATGATGATGGAAGTGTGCGTACTGCTTCTGAAATCGTCATGACACTGAATGGTAAGTATGTTTATAACGATAAGTCCGCTGTAGGTGTTTTCGGGGTGAATCCGGCTACGGGTGTCCCCACTACTACTAGGACGACTGCTGATATTTTTGCAGGTGGTGATGCAAATACTTCGCTTGACTGGCTTGAAGTCGATAGGGAGTTGCATAAGGAGATGTTTAATGACTCAACGGGTTGTGCTGCCGTTACTATGACGAACTGGGATCGCGAAGAACAGAGGTGGTCCACTCCACTGACTATTCCTAGTGCTTCCGGTCCGCTATCTCCTTCTGAGGGTGAGCGTACTTTGTTTTGTGATGAGGTTAATGTTCTGACATTTAACGGCGGTGTTACCGCCCCAAGTGATGCCTCTTATGATATGACTGATCTGATGAAGGTAACTGTCAACGGTACAGATGAGCTGACTATTAGTGGTTGGCTGAGCGTTGATCTAACTGGTAGTGCGCATACCCCTGCAATTATGACTGGTTTTGGCTTCTGGCGTCGTAACTTCGGCTCTGTGGCTGCTAACTATGCGCAGTTGTTCGATAACGTTTACGGCGACGCGAATCCGTAGTAGTAAAAGCGGTATTGATGCTGGATCACTGTTTGTGTGAAAGTGTTTTATTACTTGCAATAGAGGGAGAGTCGGCGGTGTTGTCGGCTCTCTCTTTGTATTGGGGCAAACTTTATATTCACCCCCCCCTCCCCACACACTCCTGTTTCACTCTCTTTTTTCTTGTTAAAAAAATATTAGAATGTCGATCAATGATGCTCAAAGAGTTCTTGTAACAGGGGATGTTGGATTTCTTGGCTCTCATCTGTGTGATCGTTTGCTATCCGATGGTCATGATGTTTTATGTGTTGATAATCTTTTTACGGGGTCTAAGAAAAATATTGAGCATCTTCACTTGAATCCCCGGTTTGAATTTTTTCGGCATGATGTGACTTTTCCCCTGCATGTTGAAGTAGATACTATTTTTAATCTTGCCTGTCCTGCTTCTCCTTCTCCTATTCATTATCAACATGATCCAGTTCAAACGACGAAAACTTCCGTTTACGGTGCAATTAATATGTTAGGTTTGGCCAAGCGTTTAAATGTTCCGGTATTGTAAGCATCAGCAAGTGAGGTGTACGGTGATCCTGCTAACCATCCCCAGCACGAAAATTACTGGGGAAACGTTAACCCCATTGGCATTCGATCCTGTTACGATGAAGGTAAGTGTTGTGCTGAGATATTATCTATGGACTACCGTCGCCAACATGACCTTAATACTAAAATCCTGCGTTTATTCAATACTTACGGGCCTCGAATGCTGCCAAATGGTGGGCGTGTGGTGTCTAACTTTATCGTTCAGGCATGCAGGGTAAAGATATTACTATCTATGGTGATGGGCTTCAGACAAGGTCATTTTGCTACGTCGATGATATCATTAAGGGTATGGTTAAACTGATGGCGCAAGAAAAGGATGTTGCCGGACCTGTGAATTTGGGCAACCCGAATGAAGTGAGCATTAAAACTGTTGCTGGGACTATTCTGGAACTGGTTAGATCTGCATCTACCCTGCGATTTCTTCCTATTCCTGAAGATGATCCTCGTAGGCGCAGTCCAGATATTACTTTGGCAAAAAAGTATCTTAATTGGTAACCACGTATCACCCTGAAAGAGGGGTTAATTGAAACGACCATGTATTTTGAAGAGCTTTTGTCGTGAATAGGCTTCAATTTTTTGTTAAACGTCAGCTTTCATGTTTTGATACTGGAGTTAATAATCCGGGAACCCATGATTCTGTTGTTGATTTTTCAGGAGACCCCTGCACGTATTACCGGGAGCATACTATTTATGAGCCGGATAAGGTTGTTGTTTCTGCGTGTATTGTTGATGTGCCCAGTGTTTCACCTTCAGAGCCGCCGGAAGGTGTGCGTTATTATTTTTGTGCCTCTGGTTATTATACTAAAAATAGAAATCGAGATTATTGTGTTATCTATTCATCTTGGCGTAATGTAAAAAACTACTGTCATTGGACGTTGACTGAGCTATCGTATATTTTGTTTGCCTTGGATAGTGATGCACACAATATTGTGATACCCGATAATTTGCTAAATGCTGATGAGCATTTTCACCGGGAGTGGTGGAGTTTTCTGAGGCAACTATATAAGCATAAAAATATTCTGCCCTTATCTGAATTCGATAAAAGTATTAAAGGGATTGTTCCAGTCAACCATGATACTTCAAATATGAAAGGACTAACTGGTCAGTGTGAGTATCGGTACTACCATCATGCTCGTGCGACGCCTTACTGTTTGTCTCGGCTTTTTGATTTTGTGGATGCGTTCAACGGAGTTCACGATTTGAATGTGCCACGATTTTATATCCACCGTAGAAAAAAAGATTATTGGTTAATGAAGAAGCGGTTCAGAGGTTGCTTCTTGGTATGGGGGTTAAAAGTATTATGCTTGGAAGACTTAAGTGTTTCACAACAGGTTAATTTGTTTAATAACGCTGACTGTGTTATTGGTACTCATGGAGCTGGGTTGGCAAACTTGGTGTTTTCTAGGAGTTCAGCTCATATCATTGAAATTGTGGATAGAGAGATTGAAATTATGGATAGAGAGAGTGTTTATCCTTGTTGGCAGGACGGGAAAGTTATTCCGGGGGTGAGTGCGACAAGAACCTACTTTCATATGATTGCGTTTATGAGAGGAATGCACTACATGTGCCTGGAGTCGAAGAATTATTCTGTTGATCTTAGGGCACTTGAGTTGAAAGTAAGTAGCTGCTTGTCGTCCGTTGGCTCTGGGGAAATATGATGATTCCAAAAAATATCATACAATTTTGGCACGATCCGGTGTTGCTACCAGAAAAAGCGAACGGGGTGATGGAAAGAGTTAGACGTGATAATCCTGATTGTAAGAGCTTTTTTTTTAGTGACCGCTGTGCGGTGAAGTTACTTCGGGAGAAGTACCCTCGTGAATATTTAGATTTGTATTGTCGCAATAAGATACCTGCTTCCCGTTGTGATTTGGCGCGTTTGATTTTTTTGTATGAGCATGGTGGCTTCTATTTAGATGTGTCATTTGATTTTATGTCTCCTCTCGATGAGCTTTTTGATTATGAGTGTGATCTGGTTCTTATTCAGAGAGATCAAATCCCCAAGTATGAGAACTGCCCGGAGAAAGCTCACTGTATTAATGGCATTATTGGCGTAGTTGAAAAGAGTCCTTTTATCTGGCACTGCATAAGTAAAGCTTTTAATAACCTTGAAGTTAATCGTTTTCCTAATCAAGTCAATCTGTTGACGGGGCCGGGGGTTATCAATGATGCTTTAACGAAGTTTGAAGCCTCCTTAAACATTAAGAAATATAGTCTGAAATTTTTAGCGGAAGGGAGGAAGCTCCTTTATCATCGTTATGTAGGTTTTTCTAACTCTTGGGTTTCAGCTCAGGAACAGGGTGTTTTGGATAAATTTCATATTGTTTCTTGTGATGTTTGATTGTATACGGGGGTGTTATGACAAAAGGCTTTAGTGTTCTTGAGCTATTGATTGCTGTATTAGTACTTAGCTTGTTGTCTAGCATGTCTTATGTGGCCATTAGGCAGTTGAGCGAAACAGAAAAGGTTTCCACTGCTGAGCAAGTTGCTCTGATTGAGACTCAAAAAGCTTTAGAATTGATTGCAACGGATCTTAAAAGGGGGAAGCAGCTTCCGGGTGAGCGCAAGAGGGATGGTGCGGTCATTGCGATTGAATTACTTGATGGTAGTGATTTTTTTGGTAAGTATACCGGGAAACTTTCTTTGATTGAATATTGGGTGGAGAAAGGTAATTTATATAGGCAGAAGAATGGTGGTGCCCGGTTAGGTTTGCTGGCAGTGCAGGGGGGGGAGATTACTCTGAATGAGTTGAGTAGTCCAAAAATGAAGCTTGGTGTATTGGGCTATGAGTTCGGTTTCTTGCACTCTGAGTTGGGTAAGGTAACAAAAGTTGTCTACTCTGATGTGTTGCGTAATCTGGCTTCAAGAGCAGATTTGCTACCTGATAAAGTTTCTCGGCCGGGGGCTGGGGTCGGGGAATTATATGACAATAATGGTAATGCGGGGTTGAACCTCGGAGGAGTTTTAGAGGAATGAGCTTAGTTTTGATTTTAGGGATGCATAGGAGTGGTACCAGTTGTTTGGCTGGGAGTTTGCAGGCTCATGGAGTGTATTTGGGGGAAGTGCATGAGTGGAATCCTTTCAATTTGAAAGGAAATCGGGAAAACCAGAGTGTGGTTGATCTTAATAATGAAGTGTTGGTGGCGAATGGTGCTGGGTGGGATCGTCTGCCTAACCACCAAATTCACTGGACCTCAGAGCATGGGGTGTTTCGGGATAGGGTGCTTAGTAGTTTGAGAGTAGGTGCTAGAGAATATTCTGCTAGTCATTGGGGGTTTAAGGATCCGAGAACTTTACTGGTGCTGCCGTTCTGGTTAGAGCCTCTGGCTGATTTTTCAGTGGTTGCTACTTTTCGGCACCCTGTGAGTGTTGCGAAGTCACTGCACAAGCGTGGTGGAGTGTCTATTCAACAAGGTTTGGAGTTGTGGGTGGGGTATAACACAATTTTACTGGACTATTTGAAAAATGATGCTGAAGCTTTGTTGGTTTGTTTTGATATGCCGCCTGATCTTTACCTGCGTGATTTGGAGTTTTGCGCTAAACAGCTCGGGTTTTGTTCTGAGGCTACCCCGGGAGCTTTTTTTGATAACTCTTTGATTAATCAATCGGTAGATAATGTTGGTCTGAGTGGGTTAGGTTTTGATGTTCAAAATGTTTATAAGAGCTTGATGAGGTGTTATGAAGAGCGAACTGGAGAATCAGGGTATCTTGTCGAGGCCTAAGCTTTCGGTTGTGGTTTGCATGTACAATATGAGGCGGGAAGCCGAGCGCACCCTTTATTCGTTGGGTGATTTCTACCAGTCATCAATGGCTACGGCGGACTATGAAGTAATAGTTATTGATAATGGTTCTGATTCGCCGCTTGATAAGGAGTTTGTATATTCATTTGGAGAGCAGTTTCGGTATTTTTATTTTGATACTTCTTCTTCTTCCCCAGCGCAGGCTTTGAATTTTGGTGTGCGACAGTCCGAGGGGGAGTTGTTGTTACTTTGTATTGATGGTGCTCGTATTTTATCACCTCAGATTCTCTCACTCAGCCTCAATGCCGCATGTTTAACGAAGCACCCGTTTATTTATACCTTAGGAATGCACTTGGGGGATAAGCCTCAAAATTTTCTTCTTGAGAGTGGTTACAATCAGGAAGTTGAGGACAGTTTGCTTCGGCAGGTTGAGTGGAAGAAAGATGGTTATGAATTATTCACAATTTCATGTCCTGCACTTTCCTGTAAAAATGGTTATTTTTCTTCTTTTAGTGAAAGTAATGCATTTTGCTTGTTTAAAGAGGATTTTTTGAGAATAGGAGGATTTGATGAGAGGTTCGATTCGAAAGGAGGGGGGCTAGTTAATCTTGATATTTTTAACAAAGCCCATTGTGATGATTTATTAGAGCCAATCTTACTGTTGGGGGAGGCCACGTTTCATCAGTTCCATGGTGGTGTTGCTACGAATGTTTTGATAGATGATCATCCTTGGGAAAGCATGTGTCAAGAGTATAGAAGTATTAAAGGTAAAAATTATCAATGTAGTTATTATTCGCCTACTTATGTCGGAAGAATTTCTAGACAGGCTTCTGGTTTAGTATTTGCTGATACATAGATAATGTGACTTGTTACTGCACTGATGGCTCTGTTTTTCTATAAATATTTTTATTTGGTTGTTTTTTAATATTTTGGTTTTTGAATTGAGTAATTATAATCCTGTATTTTATATTGTTACTGGTATGCATCGTTCTGGTACAAGTTGTGTTGCCGAGCTTGTAAGTTCGGCCGGTTTTTTTGTTGGCAATAACTTGATTGCACCAGCCCCGGATAATTTGCGTGGTTTTTTTGAAGATAGGGAGTTTATTAAACTTAATGATAAGGCTTTAGGTGGTGATGAGGCTTGGCTTCAGCTATATCCTGATGTTAAAGAGAATGAAAGTCTTTTTAGAGAGAGAGTTGCTTTTGTTAAATCTTTTTCTGAGAATATAGCACCTCCTGCTGATTATTGTGGTCTTGCTTTAAAAGATCCACGTCTTTGTCGTCTTCTCCCTTATTGGTATAACGTTATTCCAAATGCAAAGCTGATTTATTGTATTCGCTCTCCATTTTCTGTTGCAAAATCACTAAACAAGCGTAATGGAATTTCTTGCAACTATGCTCTTTGTTTGTGGTTATCTTATAATCTTAATTTTATTCGTGATATTTTGAAATTGGAGGTCGAATACCTTATTGTCAACTATGACAACCTCGTTTTAAAATGTGAGCTAGAGATAAGTGAATTAGAGCAGTTTCTGGGTAGAGCAGTCGATATCGATATTTTTGACTCTAGCATGAATCATTATAATGGATCTGTTGAAAATGAGCAATCATCAGTGGAGGCGCAATTATACAGTATAATCTCTAGGTTCTGGCTTTACTTGAGTAGTTCTAAACATGTGGCTCCAAATGATTTATTAATTGAGGCTGATAAATTTTTGAATCCATTTAGTTTTGTTGAAGCAGAGTGGTTATTTAGGAATAATGGGTTAAAAAATGAGTTGGCTACATCGATGGTTTATCAAAATCAGTTGGAAGGTGATGTGCTGACCCAGAAGAAAATTATAGATAAGAGTGCTGAGAATGAAGTTATATTACAGGATGCTTTGGTGAAAGCAAAGAAATATGTTGCACATTTGGAGTACGATATTTCAAGTCAGAAAGAGGATTTAACTAAATATACTGAAGATAAAAAGACGTTGCTTGCTGAATTAGATAAAGCAAAGAAATATATTTTACATTTGGAGCGCAATGTTTCAAGTCAGAGAGAGGATTTAACTAAGCACACCGAAGATAAAAAAACGTTGTTTACTGAGCTAGATAAAACAAAGAAATATACTGTGCATTTGGAGTACAATATTTCAGAGCAGAAAAAGAAGTTGAAAAAATATGCTGAGGATAAAAAGGCTTTATTTACTGAGTTAAGCGAGAAAAAGGAATATATTGCGCATTTGGAGCGCAATATTTTAGATCAGGAAAAGGATTTGACTAAATATGCTGAAGATAAAGAGGATTTGTGTGCTAAATTAGGTGAAGCAAAGGATAATGTTGCACACTTAGAGTATGGTATCCTGACTCGGCAAGAGGAGTTGGCTAAATGTGCTGAGAATGAAGAGATTTTACGTAAAGAGCTGAAGGATAAGGAGTTAATTCTTAAAGAGTGGGGGGCTTATATTCCTCATGTTGAAAAAGATATAGGTTTATTAAAAGAGGCGATTGAAAGTCACCAGCAGCAGTATTTAAAATTTAAGCACTCCCCCACTCGCTTGTTATTTTCTATTGCTCCTGCGCTAGCTTGGCAGCTAGCCAGTTTGTCTAGTACTTTAGTTCATTGCTGGAATAAGAAGAAAAAGATAGTGAGTTCTTTACTAGGGAAGGCACTAGGGAAGGCGGGTAGCTGGTATTTTAGTAAAATGATTTCACTTGCGAGTTCTTCCCAGAATGCAAAGGCAATGGGGCAATTAGTATCTTCTAGAGCAGAAGTGAGTGCCGAATTTCATCAAAGACACTCTATTGATGTTACTGATCTTCCGTATATTACCATTTCAGTAGTTACTCATAATAATGGGCGCTGGCTTGGTGGGTTTATGGCATCTTTATTAGCCCAGTATTATGATACTAGTAAAATTCATCTCCATTTTATAGACAATAGTTCATCAGATACCACTTGGGAATTACTATTTGATATAAGGTATAAGTTTGAAAATAGATTTGCAGAACTTTCTATAAGGCAATGTTCCAATAATGGCTTTGGAGCTGGGCATGATTACGTGATCAGTAGGTGTGATACTGAATATGTTTTGGTCACTAATGTTGATTTGGAGTTTCGAGCAGACTCTATTCTGCAGTGCGTAGTTTCTGCTGTTAATGATAAAGAAAGTGTAGCTAGTTGGGAGTTTAGGCAGCAGCCTTATGAGCATCCCAAATATGTTGACCCAGTAACACTTACTGTAAATTGGTCATCTCATGCTTGTGTTCTAGTGCGTAAAAGTGCTTATCAGGCCACCGGCGGATATGAAAAAAGAATTTTTATGTATGGAGAAGATGTTGAGTTGTCTTACCGTTTTCGTCGTGATGGTTGGTTGTTAAGGTATGTTCCTTCTGCTGTCGTTTTTCATCATACTTATAAACATGAGGCAGAGGTTAAACCATTGCAGTTCTTGGGGAGTGTTAAGGCTAATCTTTTAATCCGGTGTCGCTATGGTGATTTCCGTGATATTGCTGCTGGTTTCATGCAATACCTTTATTTAGGGTATAAAGATACCGGTTTTGAAGGTAGTGCTAAACAGATCCGGAAAACAATGTTGACCGTTTTCCGAGATACGATTCCTATTTTAACTTCTCGAAAGAAAAGTGCTGAGTTTTTTCCTTTTAGAAGGTTTGATTATGACATGGTTCGAGACGGCGCTTTTCATACTCATGAGATTGAGAGTAGTGAGTTGCCGGTAGTTTCGGTTATTACTCGTACTGTTGAGGGGCGTGATGGGCTGCTGAGACAAGCAATTGCCTCTGTTAGAAATCAAACTTACCCTTATATTGAACATCTAATTGTGCAGGATGGGGGGGACTCTGCCTGTAAAATAGTTTCAGACTACTCACAGGAGGAGACACCCGGATATGAAATTAGGTTTCTTGGGTGCCCTAAAAAAGGCCGGTCTTATGTTGGTAATCAGGGCATGGCCGAGGCAAAAGGTAAATATATAGTGCTGTTGGACGACGATGACCTGCTTTTCCCTGATCACGTTGAACAGCTGTTTTCTGCTGTGAAAAAGTACAAGGTCGCCGCTGCCTATAGTTTGGCATGGGAAGTTCACACTAAAATGAAAGACAGGTTAAGCGGTAACTATATTGAGTTTTCACATGCAACACCATCCGTTTTTCGCCAAGAGTTTTGTAAGAAAACCCTATCACATCATAATTATATACCAATACAGTCAATTCTTTTCAACAAAGAGTTATTTGAGAAGTATGGTGGGTTTGATGAGAGCATGGACTGTTTAGAGGACTGGGTGTTATGGAAAAAATATGCAATGAATAATGACTTTGTATTTGTTCCAAAGACTACCTCACTATTTAGAACTCCTGCAAGCAAAGAGGAGCGTGAACAACGTGAACAGTATTTTCATCAGTTTTATGAAGGTGCTTCAAAGATGTATTGCTATGATGGCAAGGTAACTTAATTAATGAAAAAAATAATTACATTTGGAACTTTTGATCTTTTACATGAAGGTCACATAAAAATTCTTGAAAGAGCAAGAAATAAGGGAGACTATCTGATAGTTGGTGTATCGACGGATGCCTTAAATGCAAAAAAAGGTAAGAGCTCTATATTTTCTCAAGATCAGAGGAGGGCGTATGTTCAAGCACTAGAAGTTGTTGATGAGGTTTTTTTTGAGGAGTCTCTTGAGCTGAAGAATGAGTACATTAATCGATACGGAGCTAACTTATTGGTTATGGGGGATGATTGGCGGGGTAAGTTTGACTGGGTAAGTTGTGATGTTGAATACTTAGAGCGAACCCCGGGTGTTTCTTCAACTTCTTTAAAGGAAAGTATTTTAGGTAAAAAAAATCCGCTGCGGGTTTTATTTGGTGATACTTATGTAAAAAAACACTATGATTGCGCAATGTCTATGCTTCGGGATATGATGGATAGGGATATTGTGCCCATTCTAACTCAAAATAAGTTTTTACCAAAGGATTTGAAGGTTGATTGCATTGTTTACTTCAATCTTCCTACTGAGCCACCACCAGCTGAATACAATGATGTACCTCGTGTATGCATTGATCATGGTGCTAGTAATCTCAAATGGTTTTTGGCAAGCAAAAAACGTTTCTTATTCTTTGATCGAATTATAACGGCTGGACCTGATCACGCGAAATCATTAATTACCCTCTTTCCAGAAAGTGCTGGTTATTCAAAAGTGCACTCTGCTGGCTTTATTAAATCTAATGACTTGTTGGCGCCAGCTAGAAAAACTAGAGATGAAATATGTATGGAGCTGAAGGTTGATCCCAGTCAGCCGATTGTTTTATTTTTGCCAACGTGGTATTTATCCAATAATATTGATGCACAAATAGCTATTAATGAGATAGCTAAAATTAAGAACCATGTCGCGATTCTACATCCGGAAACTGTTCACCTGGATGTTGTTTCGTTGAATGTGGCGAAAAATAACAACGGTGTTGTTACGGAGGCAATGAAGCATGCTAGTTGCATTATTTCAGATTTGTCTTCAACAATATTTGAAGCTGCGGCTTTAGGTAAGCCTGTGGTGCAGATTTTAATGCGGGAATACTCTGATAATAATTCAGTAGCTTATGATTTCCCGTACGTTGCCGGTACTGCTGACCTGTTTTGTGGTGGTGTACCTTGTCGGCCGGAAGAAACTAGAAACACGGTACTTGATGTTCTAAATAACCTGGAGAGATATCAGCCTTTAATGACAGCTTGTAGAACTCGAATTCTTAAAGGAACGGTTATTGATGTTGATGTTGCAAGCATGATTGCTTCAGAACTAGTTCTTGCTGGAAGAGAGGGGCGGTCTATTAATCGTTCTGCTGAGTATATTGATGAAATTCACGCTGTTGGTTTGCAAACTGTACACCGGAATCTTAAATACTCTCGCCGTGCTTTGATTGCACATGCTGGGGGTGATTATTATGAGTATCATGCCTCAAATTCACGGGAGGCGATTAGAGAGGCATTTTCTGCTGCTGGCATGGTCGAAGTTAATTTGGTTCGTGGTATTGACGATATCTTTTTGGCACGTAACGGTTTTGAAGAGAAGTATGGTTTAAAAAAGAGTTTTAGTGATGTTTCATCAGAAGAGTTTTCAAAATTAAAATTTAGTGGTGAGCTGACCACCTTGAATCTGAATGAGTTTTTTTCATTGCTGGAAAAGAATGATGGTATAGTGGTTTTTGATGTGAAAGATACCCTGAGTGGTTATGATGAGGTTGTTTCTGCTGTTTATAATAAGGCGAAAAAACTTGGAGTCTTGGATCGTGTTGTTGTTCAAGCCTACTGTAAAAGAGATTTTGAGGTTATAAATAGGCTAGGTTTTTTGAAAAGCATATTGGCCGTGTGGAAGTACTACTACCATGATCCATTAGGTGATGACTCTCTTTCTTTTGTTTCTGAATGTATGGATATAAATGACTCAATAGTGTACGGAATTTCTTTGCCTTATAGTAATCGCCATATGTTAGTGCCTAGTGTAAATTCAGATGAAGTTTTTCCTTTTCTTGCATTTTGGAAGAGAATTTTTATTCATGGAGCACCTCGAGAGGTTTATCCAGATATTATGCGTCGTAATTTTGGGTTGTTTGCTGATGCGTTTGGTTCTTGTCTAGAATTTAAAGATGCTCCCAGAAAATTTAATTGGAGGCATTATATTTTCTTGAATCCGGCTTTGGTTAATGATGGTATCGATAATCAAATTTCTGCAGTATGTCATTATTATCAATGGGGTGAGGAAGAAGGACGTTTAACTGATTATAATCTGCCTGAGGGATTCGCTGTTGGAAAATACCTTGAAAAAAACCCTGAGCTTCGAGCCCATGGTGTCTCTGGAGCTGATACCGCAAAAGCTCATTGGACGCGTATTGGTTCGCAAGGAGGGTTTTCTTTTTGACAGTTGGTTTTCTCAGCTAGTGCTGAGTGAGGGTTAGTGTTAAGTTTTGGATGAATTGGTTGCTGACTTTAGATTTATTCAAAGTAAGTTTTAAGGGCGATTAGGCTGTGAGGATTGTGTTTTTCGCCTGTAATAAAAACCCAAAGTTCTTCAGGCGGGATCCATCCTATATATACCGCTGTGAGAACCCCGGAAATGCTTTGCAACAAAAAGGTCACCGGGTTGAGTTTGTCCACATAAGACAGTTTAAACTGCTTTCTACTCCTGATGTGGTGGTGTTCCATCGCCCCCGTCTCACGCTGCGGCTGCGTTTACTGGTTATGTGGTTGAAACTGCGGGGTGTTAAGGTGATTGCTGAGTTTGATGATCTTGTGTTTGATCAACAATATGCAGAATACAGCCCGGGTGTTCTTAATAACATTCTGAGTCTGGAAAAAACCCGTAAAAACTATCTCAGTCAGCAGCGGGTACTGAAGTTATTTGATGCGTTTTTTGTGTCAACCGGGCCATTAAAGGCGCATATATCAGCCCTCTATCCTGAAAAAAAGGTCATGGTACTGCCTAATGCAGTTCATCATACTTGGCGTAAAGATGATGATTTTCCGGTGAATGCTATTAACTGGCGTAATCCCGTGATAACCTATCTGTCAGGCACCCGCAGCCATGATCGTGATTTCCGGGTTTTTGCGCGGGGTATAACTGACTTTCTTAACGATCATCCGCATGTGCGTTTGCAGGTGACCGGGCCATTGCAGTTTGACTTGCCGGTTAATCCAGAACAGGTGATCCATAAAGAGAAAGTACCTTTCTCTGAATACCACGAGCATATCCGCTGTGGTTGGGTTAATCTTGCTCCACTGGAAGATACGCCGTTTACCCGTTGTAAGTCTGCGCTCAAGATTATGGAGGCTGGTTATTGGGGGAAGCCTACTATTTGTTCGCTTATACCGGATGCAGAGCGTTTTGTTGGCTGTGGTGCTATTCCGGTTAAC
>PDWI01006259.1_pt1 | contig 15046 bp, 11 predicted proteins | sample 1430891 | NCBI WGS metagenome assembly PDWI01 (sample SAMN01162508, study PRJNA174530) | Oral metagenome, whole genome shotgun sequencing project. | biome: Marine environment; feature: Marine mammal; material: Swab sample of the gingival sulcus; isolation source: swab sample of gingival sulcus... | reverse complement strand
AGGATATATTTATAATATCGCTATAAATCACGAATAATAAGTTTGCATTTAGCACTCATAATTAGAACGAAGCAATATCTTCATATATTATAGCATTGCTCATCAAACCAATGGAAAAGATATAAGTAGGCAATTCGTCAAATAACTATAAAAATACTAAATAAAAACAATGAGATAGAGAGATTGTTGTTGCTTAAAAATATCGAGCTATATTGTTGGATCTTTAGCTAGAGTGTTAAATTTCAGAAGTTAGAAAAAGGTCTCGTAGAGAGACCTTTTTATTATTAAGAGAAATTTTATTTTTTCTTCTTCTTTCTTTCCCTTGGCTTTCTCACATGAATAGGATAGCCCTCTATCATATGAGCAGCCTCCATAACCATTTCTACATTAGTAGGATGGGGATGCACAGAATTACCTATTTCAGCAGGAGTTCCTTCTAGCTCCATAACCATTACAGCCTCAGCAATCATATCACTTGCAGCAGTAGAAACCATATGTACCCCAAGTATTTCTCCAATTTTTTTATCAGAAATAACTTTAATAAATCCGGTGCTATCGCCGGCCGCCATAGATTTCCCATTAGCTGCAACCGGGAATTTACCAACTTCGTATTCAATTCCTGCTTCTTTAACTTCTTCCTCTGTCATTCCCACAGTAGCAACTTCCGGATGCCCATAAACAACAGATGGCATGTGATTATAATTAAGAGTTCGAGCTTTTCCGATTAGATGATCTAAGGCACAAAGCCCCTCAGCAGAAGCAACATGAGCCAGCTGATACTTAGAAGACATATCTCCAATAGCATAAACACCCGGCACGCTAGTTTGATAGTATTCATCAACTTTAACTCTTTTGTTTTCCATTTCTAAATTAAGAGCTTCAGCACCTGCGATATTTACACTTCTACCCAAGCAGCAGAGAACAGCATCTGCTGAGACTTCTTCTCTTTTACCATCTTTTTCATAAATAACAGTTTTACCTTTTACTTCTAAAAGTTTGGTGCCTGTAATTAGATTAATTCCTGCTTTTTTAGCAACTTTACCCATTTCAGTTCTAATTTCTTCATCCATTCCTGTTAAGATTTTCTCAGATCTTTGAATCATAGTTACCTTCGAACCAAAAGAATTATAAACTGAAGCTAATTCTAAAGCTATTACTCCACCACCAATAACAATAAACTCCTTTGGTTTTTCAGAAAGAGAAAGTGCTCCTGTAGAATCAATAACATCCCCTTTTTCAAGAGCTTCTTTTAAGCCCGGTACATTAGGGAATGAAGGTGAAGATCCTAGAGCAAGGATTATATTCTTAACTTCATATTCTTCGCCATTACACTCAATATGCTTCGCATCTTTTACAGTAGCTACTCCTTCAACCAAAGTAACTCCGGCTCCTGTCATTAAAGCTTTAACTCCACCGGTAAGTTTGCTAACAATTCCTGCTTTTCTCTTCATCAAAGCTTCCCAATTAACATCAGGTTTAGCATCAGGACCTAGAGTTAAACCAAATGACTCTGCTTTTTTCATTTCATCAAAAACATGAGCACTCTTTATTAAGGCTTTACTAGGAATACAACCTACATTGAGGCAAACACCACCAACATATTCTTTTTCAAAACACACTGTGCTCAGCCCCAAATGAGCAGCTTTAATTGCTGTTACATAACCGCCGGGACCGGCTCCTATCACTGCCAAATCAAATTTTTTCATTTACATACTCCTTAGTTAAGTAAAATATTATTTTTGCTTGATAAAATTTTCCCTATTTCCATAGCAAATCTATTACCATCAGCACCATCCATCACTCTATGATCAAATGACAAACAAATAGGCATTACATATCTTGCAACTATCTCATCATTTTCATCAAACACCGGTTTTTTGTAAATCATCCCTGTTCCAAGGATTGCTGATTCAGGATAATTGATAACAGGAGTGGCATAAACTCCGCCAATTGCACCATAGTTAGAAATAGTAAATGTTCCGCCTGTCATAGAATCAAGAGGTAGAGTTTTATCCCTGGCTTGAGTCATAAGTTCTTCTAAATTTTCATGAATCTCAATCAAAGATTTCTGATCAGCATCTCTAATAATAGGAACTGATAAACCAAATTCAGTATCAATAGCAATACCTATATTATAGTATTTTTTGAAAATAATTTCTCTATTAACTTCGTCTAGCTCTGTATTTACCATTGGAAATCTCTTAAGAGCTGCTACTACTGCCTTGATTATAAATGGCATGAAACTAAGCTTTATTCCATCAGCAACGAGTGATTGGTTAACTTCTTTTCTAAGCTCCCAAAGTTCAGTTACATCAAATTCAAACATTGTTGTAGTATGAGGAATTGTAAATTTGGATTGAGCCATATTATGAGAGATTGTCTCGCGCATCTTGCTCATTTTCACTCTTTCAAACCTAGTTTCACCTTTAGGAGCAACAAATTCATGATTTTCTTTTGCCATAAGAGAAGTTTGGGTAGTTGTAGCAGGAGCTGCTTTGGATCTTTTATTTTCAGCATCAACAAAAGTCTGAATATCTTCCTTCGTTACCCTGCCTAAATTTCCTGTTCCAACGATTTGGTTAATATCTACCCCAAGTCCTTTGGCAAAGTTTCTCGCAACCGGAGTTGCAAGAGCTTTTTCGCCGGAAATCGTAACTTTTTTAGGTTCAATATAAGATTCTATAATTTCATCTGAAGACTCTATAGCACCCACAACTGCCGGTCCGGCTCCGCTCGTTTCTTTAACCGATGTTATTTCTTCAGCACCACTATCACCAAGTCCATCATCAATCTCAACTACTAATTCTCCCACAGAAACCTCAGTTCCTGCTTCAATATATATTTTGCTAATTTTACCGGCAACGGGGGAAGTTACATCAGTCGTAAATTTATCAGTTTCAACAGAGTAAATTTCTTGACCTTCTTTAACTTGATCACCTTCTTTGACATACCATTCAAAGAGTGTACCTTCGTGGATACCCTCTCCTACATCAGCAAATTTAAATTTATACATGTTTTTTCCTTTCAATTCTGTAAGATAAGCCCCTAAATCGGTCGAGACTTACCAGAAAATTCTATAGTCATCCTAAACTTAATTTAGGACTTCCTTATTATACCTCAAAATTTTAAAATTGTTTTATATTAATCATAAGTTTAGAACTAATATCTTAAAACTTTCTCTAGTTCATGAGTAATATATTTCGGATCAGGTAAGTGATGATGTTCACCCTTACACAGAGGAATTACCACATCTAACCCTGTTATTCTTGTTGGCGGAGCTTCAAGATGTAAAAACGCCATCTCATTAACACTTGCAATCATTTCAGCACCCGGACCAAAGGATTTAACAGCTTCATGAACAACAGCAAATCGACCGGTTTTCTTAACAGATTCCATTACAGTTTCCTTATCCCACGGCTGAATAGTTCTTAAATCTATCAGCTCAATATTATAACCTTTTGCCTCCAAAGCTTTAACTGCTTTTTCAGTATCTTTAAGAGTAGCTCCCCAAGCAACCACAGTCAGATCGCTACCTTCTTTAACAACTCTAGCTTTTCCGATTTCCACAGTATATGCCTCTTCCGGAATTTCTTGTTTTCCGGCTCTATAGATTCTCTTTGGCTCCATAAATATCACAGGGTCAGGATCCCTAATTGCAGCAATTAGCAAACCTTTGGCATCGTAAGGATTGGAAGGAATTACCAGTTTTAAGCCCGGTAAACTTGCAAATAAAACCTCCAAACTTTCTGAATGACATTCAAGAGCTCTAATTCCCCCACTATACGGCATTCTTACAACTAAAGGTGCTGTAAATCTTCCCCTAGTTCGATTACGCATTCTTGCTATATGATTGGCAATTTGGTTGAAGCCGGGGTACATAAAGCCACTAAACTGAATTTCAACAACAGGCTTAAGCCCATTCATCGCCATTCCCATGGCTGTTCCGGTAATTGAAGATTCAGCTAAGATACTATCAAAACATCTTTCTTCTCCATATTTTTCTTGCAAACCCACCGTAGCTCTGAAAACGCCGCCTTCTTTACCAACATCTTCTCCGTAAACTACAATTGTATCATCGTTTGCCATTTCAACATCTAAGGCATTAGTTATTGCGCCTATCAATGTATAAAGTCCCATTTTAATCTCCTTATCTTTAGATTAAATTATTATTATTCAACATTTGCCGGCAACTACGCCTATTTCATCTCATCGTAATATTTTTGTTTTGCTTCAAACTGTCTTTGAAGCTCCGGAGTTCTTTTTTCATACATATAAGTAAATATCTCCTCAAGTGGAGTATCTTCCAGTTTTTCTACTTTTTCAAAAGTAGTCTTAAAATTTTCAACCACTTCTTTTCTTAGTTTTTCTGATTGTTCTTCAGTCCAAGATCCTTTAATAATTAGATACTTTTCTAATCTATCAATTGGATCTTTCTTTTTCCATTCCTCAGTAATTTTTTCATCTCTATAAACACTTGGATCGTCAGAAGTGGTATGAGGTCCCATTCTATAAGTAAACATTTCTATAATTGCAGGTCCTTTGCTGGCTCTTGCCAAATCTGCTGCTTCTTTAGTTGCAGCATAAACAGCTAGAGGATCATTTCCATCAACCTTTATCCCTCTAATTCCATAAGATTCTGCTCTTCCCGCAAAAGTTTTACTCTTTGTTTGCAAAGTTAATGGGGTTGAAATAGCCCATTGATTATTTTGAATCACGAAGATACTTGCTGTATCATTTACTGCACAAAAATTAACGGCTTCGTGAAAATCTCCTTGAGAAGTAGAACCATCTCCAATATAGCAAAGAGTTACCTTATCGTTCTTTTTATATTTGTTAGCATAAGCAATCCCGGCAGCGTGCTGGCACTGTGAGGCAAGCGGCACTGAGATTGGAGTCAGATTGACATCTTCCGGAATTTGAGATCCTAGTTCACTACCTGACCAATATGTTAAAATCTTTTCAAGTGGCAGACCAAAATATAACCAAGCTGCCAGTTCTCTGTATGTTATTACCATCCAGTCTTTACCTTTTTCAAGGGCTACAGCTGTACCAATAACAGCCTCTTGCCCAAGATTCGGAGGAAAGGTTGGCATCCTTCCTTGCCTTTGGAGTTTCATCATTGTCTCATCTGTGATTCTGGCAGTAATCATAATTCTTAACATTTCTATTAACTGCTCATCGCTTAAATCAGGTAGAAGTTTTTTATCTACCAACTTACCTTTCTCATCCAGAATCTGTAACATTTCACCCTTATTTGGATCAAATTTATCAAAATACATATATTCCTCTTTATTTCAAATTAAACTATTTTATTAATAATTCTTGTTTAAATTATTTACTTTAGGCTCTATCACTTGCTTAGGAAGATAGAGCTTGTCGTAATATAGCATTTTTACTATATACAAACAACTCTTTTCTCTCATTAATAATTTTTTATACATATTGCTGTATCATTCCTACTTTCATACCTCAAGTAAAAGCTAGCTCGAAATCTATTATAACTTGCAAATAATTAAACTAATATAATTTCATTTTCACCATGATTATTATCATGTATGATAAATATTAATCCCTTTAAAAGCTAATCTTCAACTAAAATTTAAACTATCTCAGAATTTTTTCCTCAAGAGACCAATAATAACATAATTGACAAAACAAAAACAAATATCTTGACAAAAAGATATTTAAGAACTATCTTACTTTCAAGATTAGATTTAAGAACTTAGTTCTTTTTAAAGCAATTAGGAGTTATTATGAATGCCATTGAAATAAATAATATATCGAAATACTATAATGATAACAAAGTTCTGGATAGTATTTCTTTAGCAATTAAAGAAGGTCAAATTTTTAGTTTGCTAGGTGCTAATGGAGCCGGTAAAACGACCTTATTTAAAATATTATTGTCAATTGTCAATCCCAGCAGTGGTTCTGCTAAAATATTTGATCAAAATATAAAAAAACCAAAATCTCGCAAACAGGTTGGTTATTTAGCAGAAAACCACAATTTCTTTAATTATTTAACAGGAAAAGAAGTCCTCTATTATTATGGCAAGATGAGCGGGGTCAAGAAATCAAAATTATCAGACAAAATAGCTTATCTTTTGAAACTTGTGGAGCTAGAAAATAAAGGAAATACTATCATTAAACAATATTCTAAGGGAATGCTTCAGAGGTTGGGACTTGCTCAAGCATTAATTCATGATCCTAAATTGCTATTTTTAGATGAACCAACAGATGGCATTGATCCTGTTGGCCGCAAAAGAATTAGAGATCTACTTCTCAAAATGAAAGATGAGGGCAAGACTATTTTTATCAATTCTCATCTTTTATCAGAAGTAGAAAAAATATCAGATCAAATTGCTATTTTAAAGAATGGAAATGTGATAAAACAAGGAAAATTAGCAGATTTTCTAGAAAATAAAAATATCTTTTTTATAACGATCGTAGATTTTGAAAATAGAAAAGAAGAAGTTACTAAAATTTTCCAAGCCGAAAATATTGCTTTTAAAGTTCAAGAAAACTCATTTGAAATCAATGCTAAAGATGAGGCAATGCTAAATAGAGCAATCGACCTTTTAAGAAGACAACAGATTGCTATTCTTGAAATTAACCGCAAGAAAGAAGATTTAGAAGATTATTTTATTAAAATTATTACTAGGAGTTAAAATGTTATCAATTATTATGCTGACTCTCAAAGAATCTTTCAGAAAAAAATTTATTTTAGTATCCTTTCTACTTTCTACATTTTTTTGTTTACTCCTATTATTCTCTCTCAATATGGAAGTTACAGAAAATTCTAAAGTTCTAATTCAATTTATCTATTTTCAAAATCAAGAAATATCCCTCGTAGAAGCTTTAACTTTCGTTGAAGGGGGGATTGCCGTAATTGTCGCTAGTATAGGACTTTTTTTAGCAATTTTTGCAACTAGCGATTTGATGGCATCTCTATTTAGAAAAGGTAATATTGAATCTATTTTGGCAAAACCTATCAGTAGAGCCAAAATCCTCTTAGGAAGATATTTAGGAGCGGTTATAATTGTTTCTCTGAGTATTTCTTATCTTTTTTTACTATCATGGATTATTCTATCTTTTAAATTTGATTTATGGATAAGCTCTTATTTACTTTCCGGACTTATAATTATTTTGGTTTATGCCATTTTCTACGCTTTTTTAACTTTGCTAACTGTGCTTTCTAATAACGCTACAATAGCTGCCAAATTAAGCTATGGACTAATGCTTTTAGGACTAATTCTCGATCCTATGTATAGCTTTTTTAGTATCGGCAAATCTGATTTACTTGCTCTTCTTCCCTTTAAAATAGCATCACTGATTATTCCTAAAATGAGCGAAATTATGAATATCGTTTTTGAATTAGCTCAAAATAATCCGGTTGCAACTTATCTTCCTCTCTATACTTCACTAGGCTTTGGAACTATTATGATTTTATTAGCTATTTACTTTTTTAAGAAGAAAGATTATTAAAAATTGAATTAGAGAAGAAGGAAGAACTGCTTTATCATGGTTCTGGATGCTACTACTTAGAACCGGTCACTAAATAGGAATATTAAAACTTTCAAGGATGATCTATTTAAGGAACTAGACAGTTTGAGATCAAAAAAGGAACTAAAAGTAGCGGCAGGATACCCTGCCGCTATTTTAGTTTGTGATAAACTTCGATTGAGCTTCCGCTATTTTTGGAGCTAAAAGACCTTTCTTGGAATAATTTAAAAAGACCATCTTTCCTAATATTACATATCAAAAACTATTCTAAAACCATAGTTATCTGCTCCAAAAGAAGGGGTGCTATTAAAACGGTGTGCCACCCTCGCACTTCCAATATCTTGCATCCAACTACCGCCACGCAAAACACGAGTTGGCCCCTCAGTAGGTCCTTGAGGATTATTGCTAGGACTATTGCTGTAATAATAGTAGGAGTAGCGATCATTGCACCATTCAAGAGCATTCCCACTCATATCATAAAAACCAAGCTCATTTGCTTTTTTCTGAGCTACTTGATGAGTTCCTTTACCCTGATACATATCATTATCAGGATTTTCAGAATTTCCCATGTGCCAAGCTACCTCATTAACATCATCAGAACCGGAGTATTTGTAATTATTTGATTTATTTCCTCCTCTTGCAGCATATTCCCACTCTGCTTCACTTGGAAGTCTGCCACCTTTCCACTCTGCATAAGCTTTTGCTCCATGCCAAGTTACCCATACTACAGGGTATTTTTCCTTACCACTTGAAGGAACAAAAGTTCCATCATGATCCTCTACATGTCCTAAATCGGGAAAAATCCAGTCAACATTTTCTCCTTCATATTGACCTATAGTGGTTCCCATAGCATTTAAAAATTCACAATATTCAGCATTAGTAACTTCATGTTCACCCATGTAAAAAGAATTTAAGGTAATTTCGTGAACCGGAGCTTCATCACCGGATCCATTCTCTGAACCCATCATAAAAGAACCTCCTTCAACCAAAATCATCCCGTCAGGAATAGCAACCGTAATTACCATAACAGTTTTAACCATCTCAGCAACTGCGTCTTTACTATCCTTAACTTCGAGCTTAACATTGTAATTTCCTGCCGCTGAATATTTATGAGTAACAAGCTTGTTTATCTCCCAATCTGTATCAAAATTTCCATCTCCATCAAAATCCCAGCGAACTTTTAAATTCTCCGGCTCATCTTCTTGATCACTGGATGAACTTGCATCAAAGGTAAAATTTGTTGACACAGTTCCAGAATCCGGACTTACTGTAAAACTAGCAATTGGTTTCGTATTTGTTTCCGGTTCTGAGCTACTATCACTATCACAACTAATAAATAGCATCAAAGCAGCTAGGCTCAGTAATAGTGATAAAATTCTAATTTGCTTCATAAAACATTTCTCCATTTTTTTATTCAAATTTAGGTAAAATTAACCTTTGTCTATTTAGAGAATGCGAATTTATGCATATATGTAAGAATTGTCAAGATTTTTTTTTATATTATTCATAGTAGTACTCTTCAATTAACCGAGCAAATATTTCATTTCTCTCTCTGCTAAAATTTACAGGGGATACTGACTAAAACTTCTTTCGTGATCATTTTTTTAAAAAAACTCTAAGCTAATTACTTCATTCTTTAATTTTTCTCCAAAAACAATCCTTTTTAGGATAAAAAACCTACTTTTTTAGTTTCATTTCTACCAATAATAGTTTAAATTAATCAACATTACATATTGGAAGATCGTATTAGCTAAAATCTCCTGAAAAAAACAAAAACAGAAGTAAAATTAGGAGGGTAGTATGGTAAAAAAGAACAATGTAGAAATTGTAATTAAAACAAATTTAGCCAACTGTGTTGACTGTTATAAATGCGTTAGAGCCTGTCCGGTAAAAGCAATCAAAGTAACAGAAGGGCAAGCAAGGATTCAACCTGAACTCTGTGTGGAATGTGGCTCTTGCGTTAGGGTCTGTCCTCAAAAAGCTAAAGTTGGGATTGAAACTTTGCAAACTGTTAAAGATTTAATTGCCGGCGAAGCGAGAGTAGTCTGCTCTATAGCTCCATCTTTTGCCTCCCTATTTACCCCTGAAACGGTCAAAAAAGTTCCTACAGCTCTACGGAAACTTGGATTTACTTATATTGGAGAAACAGCTGAGGGAGCGGAGCATATTTCCCATGCTGCAATGGAAGTTCTTGAACCGGGAACTGCATTCACAGCCTGTCCGGCCTTCGTCTCCTATGTCGAAAAATATAAAACAGAATATTTACCCTATCTATCTCCCATTGTATCCCCACTCATAGGTCATGCCAAAATCTTGAAAAAGAGACTTGGAGAAGATATTAAGGTTGTTTTTATAGGCCCCTGCATTGCCAAAAAACAAGAGATCAGAAGACCTGAGTACAAGGGGCTTGTTACGGAAGCAATAACCTTTTGGGAAATCTTTAATTGGCTTGAAGAAGAAAATATTAAAATTGAAGAGCTTGAAGATAGTGAATTTGATGGCGAAGGGGATTTCGTAACTGCGAGAATGTTTGCCCTTGCCGGAGGAATGCTCAATACCTGTGGACTAGATGATAGTCTTTGCCAAGAAGATATTCTCCATATCAACGGTTTTACAGAAATCAAAGAATTATTTGATTTACCTCATGAAGAATGGAATTTTAAGGCTGTTGAACCGCTTTTCTGCAAGGGAGGTTGTATTGGCGGCCCTGCCTATGGTAATAAAAATAATTTTTACGAAAGAAAGCAAGCCTTGCTCCAATACCAAAAAACAAGTAAGCCCCATGGGAAAACTACCTATTACCAAGATCTTGATTTATCAACCTTTTTTTATAAGCGAGATAGTAGTCAAAGAATCGAAGATGTTAGTGATGAAAATATTAAGAAAATTTTTCAAATGACAGGCAAAGATAATCCTGAAAATAGGCTGGATTGTGGAGCTTGCGGCTATAATAACTGTAGAGATAAAGCTGCAGCTGTTTATTTGGGAATGGCAGATATTTCAATGTGTATGCCTATGATGAGAAAAAAAGCTCAGAAAAAAGCAGATAAAATCCTTGAAGCTTCTCCCAATGCAATCGTCATCGTGGATGAAACTCTTTCTATGATTAAAATGAATAATGCTTTTCATAAAATGTTCATGTGTTCCGATAAACTCTTGGGTAGAGAAATTTCTTATTTAATAGATGATGAAAATTTTGCCAAAACATTAGAAACTAATAAAGTTTCTGAAGGAATTAAAAGTAAATACGGAGTTTTATATCGTGAATATATCTTTCGGATAGAAAATGAAATTGTTGGTATTTTAAGTCCTGTAAAAAAAGATGTTGAAGAAGATAAAGTCAAAAAGCTAAAAAAAGAGCAGAGTATTAAACATCTTGAAACCTTGCTCACCAATCAAATTAATTTTGCCAAATTACTAACAGGTGAACTTGGAAAATTTTCTGCTGAAAATGAAGAATTTCTCAATAAATTATTGACTCTATACAAGGAAGATTAGCTAAAATGATATATATTAAAGAGTATATCAAACAAGAAAAAAAGCATCAAATGAAAAATTGTGGAGACACAACTGTTGCTTTTAGGTATAAGAATAAATCCTATTTTGCCATTTTTGATGGTATTGGCTCCGGAACTTATGCTAATATTATCTCAAATACTCTCGCCTCTCAATTCAAAGAAAAAATTCTTCATAATTTTTCTTTTACTAAGGTCTGTGAAGATCTAGTTGATTATATTGAAACAACCGAACCCAAAGAATCATTATACGCTGCTTTTACAGCAATTTATATTTATAATGATAGTGCTCATTTTTTTATTTATGATGCCCCAACCCCAATTATCCAAAGAGACGATATGGCTAGCCTATTAAAATTAAAACAAGAAACAAAGGATGCAGCTTCCTACTATACCGGCAAAACCACTCTTGAAGAAAATGATAGAATTGTTATTTTTTCGGATGGTTTGCCTGAATCCGGAAGTGAAGTTGGAATTTCGGGAGGAATAGGAACTAAAGGAATTTTATCAAAATATAATTCTTTAAAAGACAAATATGAAATTGTAGCTCTAATGGATAAAATTTTCAATTATTGTAAAGAAATTTCTTTGGGGAAGTATAAAGATGATTCCTCAATGATTATCCTCGAAGCAGAAAAAGCTAATATTTTAAATATTTTTTCCGGCCCTCCTGCGGCAATGAAAATGGATAGCGATTATGCCTCTGACTTCCTAAATGCTGAAGGAGTAAAGGTTATTTGCGGTTCTACAACTTCAGATATTATCGCTAGAGAACTAAAGTTAACAATCAAAAAAATTAACAATGGTAATGGATCCTTTGCTGATCCTCCTAAATACGAAATGGAATATGCCAAATTAGTAACTGAAGGAGCGGTTTGTTTAAATCAGGCTTATAATCTCCTCTCTTCAAAACAATCTGAATTTACTTCTGATACCAGTCCGGAAGAACTTTCAGCACTTCTTCTTGCTCATGATGTCATCCATTTTTATATAGGAAGAGCCGAAAATTTAGCCCATAAAGCTATAATTTTTAAGCAATTAGGTATTGAAGAAAGAAATATAATAATTTCAAAGCTTGCCAAATTGCTCGCTGAAATGGGGAAAACAATTCTTTGGAAATATTATTAATTTACCAAATCTTAAAAATTTCCTTGACAAATAGTGGAATAAGAATATATTCTTACTATGACTGTATAATAATGAAAGACTGCCATATTCATTCAGTCTTGCAAAATATTAACTATTTAATAATGAAAAAATAAATAACTAGAACAGGAGAAAAAAATGAGTAAACTGATGCTTTTAGGCGATGAAGCTCTAGCACAAGGAGCTATTGATGCAGGAATTAGCGGTTTTTACGGCTACCCGGGAACACCATCAACTGAAATTATAGAATATGCTCAACACAATAAAGAAGCTGCAGAAAGAAATATCCATAGAAAATGGTCTGCTAACGAAAAAACGGCTTCAGAGTCAGCTCTAGGAATGTCTTATGCAGGAAAAAGAGCCTTAGTAACAATGAAGCATGTTGGTCTTAATGTTGCCGCAGATTGTTTTATGAATTCAAGCATAACCGGTGCTAATGGAGGAATTATTTTTACAGTAGCAGATGACCCTTCTATGCACTCATCTCAAAATGAGCAAGATAGTAGATTCTATGGTAAATTTGCTCTAATGCCTACTTTTGAACCATCCAATCAACAAGAATGCTACGATATGGCAAAATACTGCTTTGAATTTTCTGAAAAACACAAAATTCCGGTTTTACTTAGACTTACCACAAGACTTTCTCATTCTAGAGCAGGTGTTGAAAGAACTTTTAAAATAGCTGAAAATGAAAATTCTCTTCCGGAAGATGGCAGACAATTTGTGTTACTTCCTGTAATTGCTAGAAGAAGATATAAAGGATTAATTGAGCAACAAGAGATATTTGAACAAGAGTCAAACGATTCACCTTTCAATAAGTATCTTGAAGGTAAAGATAAATCACTTGGAATTATTGCCTGTGGAATAGCCTATAATTATCTAATGGAAAATTTTGGAAGCTTAGAGGCATGTCCATATTCCGTAGTAAAGGTTAGTCAGTATCCGCTTCCTAGAAAAATGATCAATAAACTTTACGAAAGCTGTGATAAAATCTTAGTCTTAGAAGATGGCTATCCTCTTGTAGAAGAAATGCTGAGAGGATATCTGGATGACGGTAGTAAAATTATTGGTAGAATGGATAGAGTTTTACCACGCGATGGAGAATTAAATCCTAATATTGTTGATAATGCGATTAAAGGCAAGAAACAAGAATTTGAAGAAGCTCCAAAAATTTTAGCACCAAGACCACCAATGCTCTGTAAAGGATGTCCTCATATTGATAGCTACAAGGCAATCAATGAAACTATCAAAGATAAATATGGTGATGGTCATGTTTTCTCTGATATTGGTTGTTATACCTTAGCAGCTTTACCGCCATTTGAAGCGATAAATTCTACCGTTGATATGGGGGCAAGTATTACCATGGCTAAAGGAGCAAAGGATGCCGGTCTTTTCCCTGCAATTGCAGTGATTGGAGATTCGACTTTTACCCATAGCGGAATGACAGGTCTTTTAGACGCAGTTATTGAAAATACAAATATTGTTGTTTTCATTTTAGATAATTCAACAACAGGAATGACAGGTGGTCAAGACTCTCATGCCTTCAGCCGTTTAGAAAGCATTGTTGCCGGACTTGGAGTTGATAAAGATCATATTAGAAGAATAACGCCTCTACCTAAGAATCATCAGGCTCTAGTAGAAATGATTGAAGAAGAAGTTGCTTACGAGGGAGTAAGTGTAATTATTCCAACTAGAGAATGTGTTCAGACGATGAAAAAAAGATTAAAAAAAGCTAAAAAGAAATAGCAGACGAAAATACAATTTTAGGAGATAAATAATGAAAAAAGATATAATTTTAAGTGGTGTAGGAGGACAGGGTATTCTTTCTATTGCAGCAATCATAGGTTATGCTGCTATTGAATCGGGTCTATACTTAAAGCAAGCTGAGGTTCATGGAATGAGTCAAAGGGGTGGAGATGTTCAGTCTCACCTGAGAATTGGCAGTGATGAAATCTTTAGTGATTTAATTCCTTACAAAGGTGCAGATATTATTCTTTCTGTAGAACCAATGGAATCTTTAAGATATCTTCCTTATCTTGCTGATGATGGCTGGATTATTACCAATAAAAATCCTTTTGTAAATATTAATAACTACCCCGAAATAGAATCTATTTATGAAGAGATTAAAAAAGTTAAAAACCATATTATTTTTGATGCTGATGCTGTTGCTAAAGAGGCAGGGGCTGCTAGAGCAATGAATATGGTAATGGTTGGTGCAGCTTCTAAATATCTTGATATTGATTTTGAAATGATTAAAAAAGGTGTAATCCAAACTTTCCAAAGAAAAGGCGATAAGATTGTAGAAACTAATCTTAAAGCAGTAGAACTAGGAAGGGAAGCGGCTTTGCAGTCTTTAAAGTAAAATCTTAATAGAGTATCCATTCTTAAAAGAGGCTGAAAAATACAGCCTCTTTTTATTTCTACTTAAAAATGCCACTATATTCATTTCTTGCTTCCCAATTTGCGATCAATAGAAATACCGGGTAGTCTAAATCTATTTTCAAAATATCTGATTAACAAGCTTAGATCAAAATAAAAAAGAGACCCCAAAAAGAGTCTCCTGACTTCCGAAATTTAACACCCTAGCTAAAGCTCAACAATATAGCTCAATATTTTTTAGCAAAAACAATCTCTCTATCTCATTGTTTGTATTTAGGACTTTTATAGTTATTTGACGAATTGCCTACTTATATCTTTTCCATTGGTTTAGTGAGCAATGTTATAATATACGAAGATATTGCTTCGTTCTAATTATGAGTGCTAAATGCAAACTTATTATTTGTGATTAGCGATATTATAAATATATCCTGTTCTTCTTCATACTTTTTTCTTGGATAAAAAAGTATGCAAAAAATCAAGGCTTCTCGAAGCCCCCCTTACAGCAG
>PDWI01006258.1_pt1 | contig 15047 bp, 13 predicted proteins | sample 1430891 | NCBI WGS metagenome assembly PDWI01 (sample SAMN01162508, study PRJNA174530) | Oral metagenome, whole genome shotgun sequencing project. | biome: Marine environment; feature: Marine mammal; material: Swab sample of the gingival sulcus; isolation source: swab sample of gingival sulcus... | reverse complement strand
AATATGTGCTTGGTCTTTTCAAAAAACAACAAATCAGCAATATAAACCACGAATATTTCCGATAAAATCAAAGAAAACACCGCTCCCATGGAAGCATATTTGGGTACAAGAATCAAACTAAATCCACATAGTGAAAAAAAACCAAGAATAACTCTGCACAAATACACTTTTTCAAGCCCTTCCGCAATATATATCCTACCACTTAAATAGCCTATGGAAGAAAGAACTCCCGATATCGCCATATATTGCAATACCGGAATTACAGGTCGATACGCATGACCATATAAAGTGTTGATAATAACATCGGCACCAAACATTAAAAACGCGGCAATAACAATACCAAGCAAGAATACTAAATTAAAAATATTCTTCAGCTTATCAATATAGAATGTCGTCTTTTTCGCTTCTATAATCATAGGAAACATCGTATTGACGATAATAGCAGGTAAAAATTCAAATGTTACAACAAGCTTATAAGCAACGGAATAATAGCTTAAATCTTCATAATCCAATACACTCTTAATAATTAATTGACTGGTATTAAAATAAAAAGCCATTACAATCGTAGTCAACAACATAGGCCAACTGCTACTCATCAATTGCTTAGCAATAAGCGTATTAAAACGAAAATTAATAACAGGCTTGTTCACGTAAGATAAAAAAAAAGCAACCATAAAAAATGACAGCAAGAATGAATCGAACAGCATGAGTGCAACAAACGTAATCAGTGAAGATTTCTTGAGGATAAAAAATATCTTAAGCAATCCTCCAACAATTACTACTATAATATTTGCGAACACAGTATACTTAGATAGTATTTTCGACTGAAAAAAACATGATATAACACTTGCAGATTGGAATATCATGGAGAATCCCGCTAACAGTATTAAACCGCTTGTATATGAAACTCGATTAACTATTAAAGTCGTGCATAACAGCATAAAAAAGGCAAGAACGGCACCAAAGAATTTTAAACAGATTGCAGTCGCTATAATTTCATCTTGGAGATCACTTTCTTCTACCAAATACCTTACAATGATTTCATCTAAACCCAAAGAAGCTATCACTATAAAAATTCCGGTAAAACTTTGCACATAACTCAACAAACCAAAATCGTTGGGGCCTAAATACCGAATAACCCATGCCCCGATTATAAAAGCAGATAAAAAACGAAAAACCTTCTCAAGCAGTAACCATGAAGCATTTTTTAAATAACGTGCGATTACCTTATTATATAAAATCCTTTCCATACCAAACACACCACCTGAGAAAAAATACATTTATAAAAATCTAATTCACTATAGCAAGGTACTCAGTTTTGCCAATAAATATACTTATAGATTAAATTATCGGAATGTATCAATGAACATGAGACACCTTTTCCAACAAATTAGACTTGATTGATTAGTAAAGACTCCATCTTTGGTCGTTTCACCATACGCAACTTACTGAAATTAGTAGTAGCAATTTTCAACTTTCGACTTTTTGCGAGACCATAATAATTGCAAACCGCATCGAATCGATTGTTTAGCCGCTATGTCCATCAACCATGCCGGTCTATATATTTTCTGGCTCTTTTTTCAAGCCTTGCGGCAATATCATCCTCACGGTATGAGACAATGGTGGCTGGGCATCTTCTAAACATCCGCTCTGCTACCGAACCGGCAAAGATATGTTTTATATCCCTGGTTTTCATGCCCATAACCACCATATCCACCTGTTCCCTGACCACTAGTTTAAGCAGTTCATAGGTCGGCTCCCCCACCCTGAATTTGAACGAGACCTTTTCATCCGGCAGGGTTAATTCCTGAAACAGCCCGGCCAGTTCCTTTTCCCGTTCTTCCTGAATAATATCAATATAATGCTCACTATCCACCTTATAGCCATAAGAGGATATCCGCTCCACGGCCTCAATATCCCTTTCATTGACCACATTTACCACCAATAGCTCCGCACCAAAGGCCTCGGCCAATCCAGAGGCATACTTCAGGATTCCATGAGAATACTTGGAAAAAGCAATAGGAACTAATATCTTGTTAACCATTTTTAACTCCAGTAATTTCTTTTTTACTCCTGCCGTGGTAAAACTTGGCCGGTTCTTTTTCTCTGAGTCAGCCAAACCAAATACAAGATCAGCAAGGCCGGGATAAACATAAGCTGTTTGGGCGGCCTTTTGGCAGGCTGCTGAATATTAATAATCTGCTGCCCCCACTCCAGACCCGCCTTTTCTGCCGGACTGCCAAAACCCACATTATCCACCATTACCCTGCCCTCTTCCAGGCCAGTTTCAACTCCCATGGTCTGAAGACGCTCCGCACCAGTCGGCTCACCGCCAATTTTCAGCATCAAGGTCTTCACATAGCCGTCTCCACTCATCTTTTCGCCCTTGACCGTCAGCCTGAGCTGAGAATCAGGCCGGGCAGCACCAGCCACCTGTTCCAGCCTCTCCGGGGGCAGTTCAAGCAGCGGCGGATAAACCTTATCCCAAAAAAAGCCGGGACGAAAGAGCGTAAAGGCAATTAAAAGCAGGGCAGCAGTTTCCCATGCCTTGTTTTTTGCCACAAAGTATCCTTGGGTTCCGGCGGCAAAGATCAGCATAGCCAGCACCGCAGCAGCGACTACCACTAACAGATGCAGCCAGTTTCCCACCCCAATCATCAGCAGCTCGGTATTAAAAATAAAGATAAAGGGCAAGATGGCGGTACGAATATCATAACCAAAACCCTGCAGGCCGGTTCTGATCGGATCACCGCCGGAAATACCCGCCGCGGCAAAGGCAGCCAGCCCGACCGGCGGCGTATCATCGGCCAGAATGCCGAAATAAAAGACAAATAGATGCACCGCAATCAGCGGCACAATCAGGCCGTTCTGGGCACCAAGGTTAACAATTACCGGAGCCATCAGGGTAGAAACCACAATATAATTGGCGGTGGTCGGCAGCCCCATACCCAAAAGCAGGCTGATAAAGGCAGTAAAAAGCAAAATCAGCATCAAATTGCCGCCGGAAATAAATTCAACAAATTCGGTCATCACCAGACCAATACCAGTCAAGGTAACCGTACCCACCACTAGACCCGCCGCTGCCGTAGCCACGCCGATACCAATCATATTTCTGGCCCCGGACACCAGACCGTTGATAAAATCGGCCAGCCCACGCTTGAAACTAAACTCAACCCCGCTGACCTTTCTAAAGAAACCCTTGAGCGGACGCTGGGTCAGCACAATTACCATCAAAAGAACCGTTGCCCAAAAGGCGGACAAGGCCGGAGACAGCCTCTCCACGGTCAGACACCACATCAAGACCACGATCGGCAGCAAAAAATAATATCCGGCCTGAGCGGTGGCGCCAAGGGGCGGCAACTCTTTGATTTCAGTATCAGTTTCAAGCTCCGGCACCTTGCAGGCAAACCAGACAAGCAAGAGGTAGGCGGCCGTCAACAGCACAATTACCACCGCAATAGTATAGCCTCCTGCCGCTTTTTTTATCCAGCCAAGGCCGTAATAGGTGCCGCCGGCCATGACCATCATAAAGATAATGCCGGTGAAAAACTGCAGCAGTCTGGCCGTAAAACCTTTACTGCTTCCCCTTTTTTTCATACCCTTCAGGCCGAGTTTGCAGGCCTCCAGATGCACAATATAGACCAGGGCAATATAGGAAATAATTGCCGGTAAAAAGGCATGTTTAATCACCTCGATATAGGAAATCCCCACATACTCTACCATCAGAAAGGCCGCTGCCCCCATAACCGGCGGGGTAAGCTGGCCGTTGGTGGAAGAAGCGACCTCCACCGCTCCAGCCTTTTCAGGAGTAAAGCCAACCTTTTTCATCAGCGGAATGGTAAAGGTACCGGTAGTAACCACATTGGCAATGGATGAGCCGGAAACCAGGCCGGTCATGGCCGAAGAAACCACCGCCGCCTTGGCCGGGCCGCCGCGCATATGCCCAAGACCGGCAAAGGCCGTCCGAATGAAATAGTTGCCGGCCCCAGCCGCTTCCAAAAGCGAGCCGAACAGCACAAACATAAAGACCATACTGGTAGAAACGCCCAGAGCCACGCCGTAAACACCCTCCGGCCCCAGCCAGTAATGAGACATGCCCTTACTGAAACCCGCCCCCTTATGGGCAATAACCTCAGGCATATACTGCCCGGCAAAGGCATAGGTGATAAAGACGGCTGCCACCACCATCAGCGGCGGGCCAAGCGCCCTTCTGGTTGCCTCCAGCAGCAAAACCAAACCAGCTGCGGCCGTCGCTAAATCAATTTTTGTCGGGTCACCGGGGCGGTCGGCCAACTGGTCATGGAAAATAAAAAGATAAGCGGCACAAAAGGCGGCAATCAGAGCCACCAGCCAATCCTGAATCGGGATATATCTTTTCGGCGATGAACGAAAAGTGGGAAAGGCCGTATAGGACAAAAACATGGCAAAGGCCAGGTGAATAGCCCTTGCCTGGGTATCGTTAAAAACCAGAAAGTTAAAGGCAAAGGGAAAGGGCGAGGCATACCATAGCTGAAAGACCGTCCACATCAGCGGCACCAAAAACAGGATTTTTTTGGACAAGGCCCCGGTTGGGTTTCTGGCTCCGGTATCAGCTTCTGCAATCATTTCATGCAGTTCAAGCTGAGTTGTTTTATTGTCGGTGGTCAGCATAACAGCATCCCTCTTTTTTTACCAACCTGCATGGCTAAAAGCCCCAAGGTACTTTCAAAAAATTGCCAAAATACCGGTAAAAACTTCCGCAAAAAGAACGGCTGGAAAATCAAATTACTGAATATGGAGAAAAGGGACACGGCCAAAGACCATGCCCCCAAAGGACTAATTCATCAAACGATGGCTGCTACATCAGGCCGGCTTCCTTATAATACTTGACTGCCCCCGGATGCAGGGGAGCAGAAAGACCATCTTTAACCATCTCTTCCTTTTTCAGATTAGCAAAGGCAGGATGCAGTTTTTTGAAATCATCAAAATTTTCAAAAACCGCCTTAACAACCTGATAAATCACCTCATCCGGCACCTTGGCTGAGGCAACAAAGGTTGCTCCCACCCCAAAAGTTTTGGTATCGGCATCATTGCCGCGGTACATGCCGCCGGGAATGGTGGCTGTACGGTAATAATCCTTTTCAGCAACCAGTTCGTCAACCACCTTGCCGTCAACATTTACCAGCACCGAATCACAGGCGGTGGTTACTTCCTTGATGGAGCCGTTAGGATGACCAGCGGCAAAGATAATGGCATCAACCTTGTTATCACAAAGGGCTGCGGCCTGCTCTGCGGCCTTTAATTTGGAAGCAAGTTTGAAGTCATCCATAGTCCAGCCAAGTTTTTCCAAAAGCACCTCGGTAGTGCCATACTGACCGGAACCAGGATTACCGACATTTACCCTTTTTCCCTTCAAATCCATAAAGTTTTTCACCCCGGAATCCTTGCGGGCAACCACCGTATAAGGCTCGGGATGCACGGAAAATACGGCACGCAAATCCTTATTGGCCCCCTTATCCTTGAATTTTGAGGTGCCGTGATAGGCATGATACTGCCAATCGGACTGGGAAACTCCCATATCCAGGTCACCAGCGGCAATGGCATTTAGATTGTAAAGCGAGCCGCCGGTGCTTTCCACCGAACAACGGATGCCGTGTTCCTTTTTGCCCTTGTTGACCAGGCGGCAGATGGCTCCGCCAGTGGGATAATAAACGCCGGTAACACCGCCGGTACCAATGGTAACAAACTGGCTTTTCGCTTCGGCAAAAACTGTAGATCCGCCGGACATCACCAGGCCAAATGCAAGAGTACCTGCTAATAATAAAGATTTTTTCATCACTGTTCCTCCTTGTTGATTAACCTTCATCGAAGAAAATTGATAGCAGCCAAGATTAAAAATCCTGACCTGGTTGAGCTGGAACATGCCTCAAAACGTTAAGGCACGGCCAGCAATTGAATTTCCCCTAACACTTGCAAAGTTAGCAGAAAAAGTCAAGTTATTTTGTATATTAAACCGATATAATCAAGTAAGTACAAATAGATAACATCAATTTTTGCGTTAAAAACACTCCAGCCCTTACTCCCTCAAGCTGGAAAATCAGCAAAATTACTAACAAAATCAAAATTTTGGACTAACTAAAATAAAATCTTGCCATTTATCCAGCCGTATGATAGCAATATGTCCATTGTCAATAAATATAGAGGGATACGTAATGATTAACAGTTTATTAGAGCTTCCTGTCGCAAGGAAGATAGAGGTGCTTGAGCAACTCTGGGACAGCATTGCTGAAAAACAGGAATCCCTGCCTATCACCGAAGAACAGCGGGTTGAACTTGATAAGAGATTAAATACCTATAAAACAGATGGAATAAAGGGCCGTATCGCTGATAATGTTCTGATGGATATTCGAAAACAATTATGAGTTTCACACCTTATATAAGACCTGAAGCTGAACTTGATATTAAAGAAGCCGCATCGTGGTATCAAATGCAGCAATCAGGTTTAGGGGATAAATTTCTTGATAAGGTTTCTGCAGCCATACAAAAGATGATTAAGGCACCCTTTTCATATCCTGTTATTTATCAAAATGTCCGCAGGATTTTACTTAATAAATTCCCTTTTGGCATTTATTATTTCATTGATAATGATTCCATAATCATCATAGCCGTTATGCATGGAAGCCGTAACCCTAATCATTGGAAAAAAAGAAGATAAACCGGACAATGCTGATAAATAGATAATTTGCAGAAATATAGTCTATGAATTACGGCATCGTTGTAATAAAATTATTAGAAACCAAAATTATTTAATTAATAAGGAGTAAAATCATGCTTGAACTAAGAAAGGGAGAAAACATTCTCGCAGTTATCGGCGGTATATCCACCGCGGCAAAGGCCATGGAAGTCCTGAAAGACAAAATGGATCAGGCCAATTTTGAAAAATTAGCCATGATTAAAAATGAAGAAGCCCTGATCCGCATTGCAAATGCGGCCGAGATGTGTCAGCCGGATCAGGTCTTTATCGACACGGGCAGCCCGGAAGATATGCAATGGATTAGAGAGTATTCCCTGCAAAAGGGCGAGGAGAAAAAACTTGCCAAGGACGGACATACCATCCACTTTGATCTGCCCCAGGATCAGGCAAGACTGGTAAACCAGACCTACTACATTGTTAATGAAGGCGAAAAGATGAGTTCGCTGGCTAAATCAATACTACGCAGCGAGGCCATTGACTATGTGAGGGAATTTATGCCCGGCATTATGAAGGGGATGACCATGATGGTTGGTTTTTTCAGCCGCGGCCCGGTGGGAGCAGAGGCGGCCATTCCGGCCATTGAAATTTCCTCTTCCGGCTATGTCTTTCATTCCGCCGAAATATTATATAGGAATTGTTTCACGGATTTCGACCGGGAAGCAGAAAGAGCAGGATTATTCTACACCAATGTCCATTCCGAAGGGCCAAACCGCCCGGAAGATGTGCCGAACGCAAGGATTTTCATGGACAGAAGCTGGATGATTACCTTCTCCACCTTTTGTACCTACGCCGGCAACACCCTGCTGCTCAAAAAGGGCAACCACCGCTTTAGCGTGGATTACGCAACCTATTATAAGACCGGCTCCCAGCTTTCCGAACATATGTTTATTACCGGCATGACCGGACCCGGCGGCCGGGTAACCTATTTTGCCGGAGCGGCCCCTTCCGGTTGCGGCAAGACCACCACCGCTATGGTTGGCTCCCACTTTATAGGCGATGATCTGGCCCAGATGTGGATTGCCCCGGATAACTCCATCCGGGCCATCAACCCCGAAAAGGGCATTTTCGGCATTGTCGAGGATGTAAACCGCGAAGGCGACCCCTTCCTGATGGATTGTCTGCGCGGAGACGGCACCGAGGTCATCTGGTCTAATGTGCTGGTGGATGAAGACGGAGTGCCGCACTGGGTCGGCAATGGTGAAACCGCCCCTGAAAAAGGCACCAATTTTCAGGGCGAATGGCATACCGGCAAGATGGATGGTGAAGGAAAGCCGGTGCCTATGTCCCATAAAAATTCCCGTTGTACCCTGCTGGCTCAGGCCATCGCCAACCATGCAACCACCGCCGCCGAGGATCCGGCTGGAGTACCAGTCAAGGTTATCACCTATTCAGGGCGGGATGCAGATACCATGCCGCCGGTGCGGGTGGCGGAAAATGCCGATGTGGGCGTAGCCATCGGGGCTTCAATTATCTCCAAGGCAACCGCCACCGAGGTAGGAGCCACCGGAGTAAGAAGGCAGCCCTGGGCGAATGCACCCTTTATCCCTGGAGCATTGGCCGACTATATGGATGCCCAGTTCAAATTTTTTAACTCTGATCGTTTTACCGAGCAAACCAGGCCGGTTATGGCCGGTCTAAATTATTTTTTGACCCACAAAAACCGCGGCAGTGATCAGGACGGTTTGCTTGGTGAGAAAAGGGATGTCAAGGTCTGGCTGGGCTGGCTGGAACTTTATGCCCACGGCGAGGTAGAGGCCATTTCAACTCCGATTGGCCTGCTGCCTAAATACGAAGACCTGAAAAAGCTGTTCCAGACCATTGATAAGGAATATCCCAAGGAACTGTACGATATGCAGTTTGCCCTGTATGTCGATAATATCATTCATGTTATTGAGCTACAGGAAGAGGCATATCAAAAAGAAGAAAATATTCCCGCTGCTCTTTTTGAAGTCTATGCCAAACAGAAAAAGGGCTTGCTGGAGTTAAAGGAAAAGTACGGCGCCGTGGTTGCCATTGACCATCTGGCATGATTTACTTTCATTTATACGCCCCGCCAAGGGGCGTTTTTTTGGGAGAACGACTTCCGGAAATATTGTTGAAATGTGGTTTTTGGTTTGCAATCCGCATGAGAATTATTATCTTGCCTGCTCGTGTTTTTTACGGCAGGTTTGCATAATTTTTTGCGGATGCCAAAAAAATTGCTTGATAATCAAGGAGCGTATTTAATGTCCGATCATAATCAGATGCCGCCCTGGGGGCGAAAGAAAAAGCCGAAGACCCCGGAAGAGATGGTGGAGCAAATTGTTAAGAAGATTCAGGATTTCTTTAACGAAGACGATAACAGCTCATCGGGCGGCAGGGAGCCGGAACAGGAAGAGCCGACAGCCAATCCGCTTGCCGGAATCGGCAAGATAATTGTTATTGTTGCCATTATTATCCTGGCTCAATCAATTTATAAATCCTTTTTTACGGTCAAACCAGGTGAGGTGGGAGTTATTCTGCGTTTTGGTAAATATACCAGAGAGGCCCAGCCCGGCTTGAGGTTCAAACTCCCCTTTATTGAGGATGTACTCAAGGTTGATGTGCAGGAATTACAGCGGCAGGAATTTGGTTTCCGCACCAAAACGCCGGGCATGAAAACCGCCTATGACAGCAAGGGTTACGATATGGAATCGCTGATGCTGACCGCCGACAAAAATGTGATCAGCGTGGCCTGGATTGTGCAGTACCGGATCAGCGATCCCTATGATTATCTATTCAAGGTAAAGGATGTCCGGCAGGCGATTCATGACCTTTCAGAAAGCGTAACCAGGCGGATTGTCGGCAATATGGATTTTGATTATGTGCTGTCCAACCGCGATGAACTTGCCAGTCTGGTGCAAAAGGAATTGCAGGCGGAGCTGAAACACCTTGAATCCGGCGTTCAGCTTGCCGCCGTGCAGTTTCAGGATATTAACCCACCGGAACGGGTAAAGCCTGCCTTTAACGAGGTCAACGAGGCCGATCAGGATATGGCCCGTCTGGTCAATGAGGCGGAAGAGCAGTATAACAAGGTGATTCCAGCGGCCAAGGGTAATGCCAAACAAATCCTTGAGCGGGCGAGAGGCTATGCCATTGAGCGGGTCAATAATGCCCAGGGTGAAACCAATCGTTTTCTCAGCATTTTGAAAGAGTATAACAATACACCTGATGTTACCCGCAAGCGGATGTACCTGGAAACCATGCAGGATATTTTGCCGGCAGTGGAAAAAATCTATGTGATGGATAAAAATCAGCAAGGACCGCTGCCGCTGTTAAACCTCGGTAAATCAATGCCGGAGATAAAATAACAAGATTGTGTAAAGGAAATTATAATGAAAAGAATAGCAAATTTTCTCCTGGTCGGTCTGAGTATCATCGGCATCTTGCTTGTTTATGACGGCTTTTTCATCGTTGAGGAAGGCAAGCAGGCCATGATTACCCAATTCGGCAAGCCCATCGGCAAGCCGAAAACCAAGGCCGGGCTTTATATGAAACTGCCCTTCTGGCAGCAAATAACTCTTTTTGACAAAAAAATACAGATCTGGTCGGGTGAGCCGAACCAAATCCCCACCAATGACAAGACCTTTGTCTTCCTGGATGTTACGGCCAGATGGCGGATAAACGATGCCCTTTTGTTTATGAAGGCGGTCAAGACCGAGGCCAAGGCTCAGGCCCTGCTTGATGATATTATCGGCGGCACCGTGCGTGATATGGTCAATAAAAATGACCTAATCGAAATAATCAGAAGCTCTGACTGGACTATTGATCAGATGACGCCCTCAAATCAGGAACCGGGAACCGCCCCGAAAAGAGGGCGGGACGGCATATCCAATCAGGTGCTGAAAATTGCCGCCGGCAGAACGCCGAAATACGGCATTGAGCTAATTGATGTGATGTTCAAACGGGTTAACTATATCGATTCGGTACGGGAAAGGGTTTATGACCGGATGATTTCCGAGCGTAAAAGGATTGCCGCCGAAAAACGCTCCCTTGGTGAGGGAATGAAGGCAGAGATTTTGGGTAAGGTAGAAAAGGATCTTAAGGAAATCACTTCCACCGCCAACAAGCAGGCCCTTGAAATCATGGGTAAGGCAGATGCCCAGGCCACCAAGATATACGGCGATGCCTTTAGCAGGAATGCCGAATTTTATGCTTTCTATAAAACCCTTGAAAGCTATAGAAAACTAATCGGCAACAATACGACCCTGATGATCAGCTCGGATTCCGATATTTATAGGTATCTTAAAGATATTGATAAGTAAGGGGAATTTTCAATCATTACCGGCTACAGGGTAGGATGGCCCCTGCCCTTTAGCAAATGGTATTCTTCCCTTGCGGTTTAACACCTGCTCAAACTCAGCCAGTTCACTCTCCGAGCTTATTTCATCAAGTTCCATCTTTTCAAACCTGCAATTACAGCGGATAAGCTGACCGCTGCACCACGGGCAAACTTCCACCCCGCAGCCGAAATGATGATTTTCTCCCTCACGAACCGAACAGACCGGACAAAGCTCCTGCTCCTGAAACTGACTGCCGCTAATAAAATCCGGGTATTGTGCGGGAGTTTTTAGGGCATCCATAAATTCATTATTGGCTGGATAGCCAAAGAAGAGCAAGACATCAAGGTTTTCTATTCCCCGCTCAAAATCACCTACCAGCACGGCCTGATCAAGGTCGGCACAATAAAGATAATGCCGCCCCTTGGTAGTGGAAACACCAAGCAGAAAAGTTCCCTGATTTTCAGCCACTGCCACCACCTTAATCACCGCATCTTCCTCGGCCTCCGGCAAGGACGAATAAAACTCTTTCAGCAAAACCAGATGAGCAGGACTTTTGCTATGCCGCCTCATAAAGCCAAGGGCAGCTTGCCGATCCTGCTCCGGCACAGCATAATCAATAAACAGAGCAAGCTCCGAACTTATCTCTTCGTTCATCTTCTTGAAAAATCCCTAAAGCTATACGCCCTTTTCATCCTGATGTTTCATGCCTTCCATCACCAGTGCCATAAAGCCGCCCAAGGGTTTCAGCTTCTTCTCTCTTCTGGTAATCCCCTGAATAAACCTGAAACGGCCGCGGGTCATACCCATCACCAGATAAAAGGCCTCCACCCCGATCAGGCCGGAACTTTCCGCAAAGACTATTTCGCCCCCATTAAATACAATAATACCGGCCCGCCCTTCATCTTCCACCTTGAGGCGGCCAGTCTTATGGCCGGAATTGATCATCTGGCATAAATCCACCACCGGAATATCCGCCACCTGACCATTCATGCCCGAGGATAAATCCTCAGCCCACTGCTCATTTAATGACTCAATCCGTCTGACCACCAATTTATATAAAAATGCCTGCAAGACCGGAAATTTTTCGATAATATAGTTAAAATTTTTCTGGTTAAGCGTGGCAATTTCACAAGGCTCAACCGCCATAACGGTAGTGGAAACCTCATCACCGGTAATCAGACTCATCTCACCGAAGACATCCCCGCGGCTCATTTCGGAAAGTACCACCCCGTCAGCATCAAGCACCTCAACCCGGCCATTTAACATGACAAAAAGATGGGTTCCCGGCTCTCCTATCTGACAAATGGGAAAACCATAGGGGTACTCCTTAATTTGCAGCAAGGCGGCCAGATCGGTAAGATCGTCAATATCCAAAGGCTTAAAGACCTCTATTTCCTTAAGTTCATCCAGCACCTTTGATGACGAGGCAATCTGCCTTTTCTTATCGGCATAGGCCAAAAGCCTCATTTGCAAGGTCGCATAATCCCTTGCCTTTTTGAACTCAAACCTGATAAGACCAGTACAGCCTGAACATTCAAAACTGTTTTTTGACTTTTTGCCGCTGCCAAACTGCTCATAGGCAACATCTTCGGTGGTAAGCGATACAATGTTCTGGGCAAGCACCAAACAGGTCGGCTTCATGGTTGACACGCTAACCCAATTAGCCTCCACCTTCAGCTCTTCACCGACATTATACAGGGGGCATCCCTTCTCCTCGGTAATCACGAAGACCCCCTGCCGAAACTCTATCAAGCCGCTGTCATCCATAATAAAACCAATACCTTGATAGTCATAATTACCAGCCTGATCATCTTAAATCGGCCAGCAGCACCATAGGCACAATCAAGAAAAATTGACCAGTTTTAATCGCCGCGGCCAAAAAGCAAATAGATCACAAAACCAAGCAAGGCGGCACCGCCAAACATGACCGGCAAGACCTTTTTGAGTTGAAGCTCCTCGCCAACCACCAGGGTCTGCATATATTCCGTGCCGGTTGCCCACCAAACCCCGATAAAGATAGCAATAATAATCAGCTCCTTGAAACTTTGTTTCCAAAGCATATACAGAACCATGGCCACAAAAGGCACCATAAACCAGGGGTTGGTAAACAGCCCGACATAATCAACTTCCTTGATCTGCTCGGGAATCTTGGTGTCTTGAACAGCAGCTAAAAACTTGTCCACAATCTCTGCCATAATCCAGCTCCATTTGATAGTTTTGATTTTTTACAGGAATTAAGGGCATAGCTTATTTTAGATATAAAAATTATTCAACCTTCAATTACAAAATCATCGGCAGCCGGTCTTTTTTTTCACCTAACTGCTCAACCAGCGGAAAATAATGAGCAAAATATCCTTGCTATTATGCTGCCGATATTCATATTATTGCCCGTATCATTAACGGTGCATCAAGATAAAAAAAATTTCATACCCAATGCAAGAAAATTACCATAAATCTCCCATGTTTAGATACCTGGCCGTACTGGTTATCAGTTCGACCATGGGGCTTTACGTCTGGCGGACCCTGTTTGATAATTTTGCCGTACATACGGTTCAGCTTGCCGGTGGACATGTCGGCATACTCCAATCGGTAAGAGAGGTGCCGGGCTTTCTCTGCCTGCTGGTGGTCTATGTGCTTTTGGTCATCAAGGAGCATAAACTTTCGGCCTTATCAGTTTTGATTCTCGGCCTTGGCGTCGCGGCAACCGGCCTGTTTCCATCCTTTTACGGCCTGATTTTCACCACCCTGGTCATGAGTTTCGGCTTCCATTATTTTGAAACCACCAACCAAAGCCTTACCCTACAGCATTTTGATCAGCAGACCTCTCCGCTTGTTTTCGGCAAAATGCGCAGCCTCGGGGCCGCCGCCAATATCACCGCCAGTATTATCATTTTGATTTTAGCTAATTTTCTATCCTGCATTCAGCTTTACCTGTTTTTCGGCATGATGGTTATCATGGCCGGTTGCTGGGCATTTACCCAAAATCCGGTTCAAACCAGCCTGGCTCCCCAAAAAAAGGAGATGGTATTTAGAAAACGCTACTGGCTGTTCTATGCCCTGACCTTTATGGCCGGAGCAAGAAGGCAGATTTTCATTGCCTTTGCGGTTTTTTTGCTGGTTAAAAAATTTAATTTTTCCATCACCGAGATAGCCGTTTTATTTTTGGTCAATAACCTGATCAACTATTTTTTAAGCCCGCTTATCGGTAAGGCTATCGTCAGATTTGGCGAGCGGGCAGTTTTATCCCTTGAGTATTTTGCCCTGATTATGGTCTTTATCTCCTATGCGGTAGTAGAAACCAAGATGCTGGCGGCCTTTTTATATATTGCCGATCATATCTTTTTTAATTTTGCCATTGCCATCCGCACCTTTTTTCAGAAAATCGCCTCGCCGCCGGATATTGCCCCAAGCATGGCAGTTGGTTTTACCATCAACCATATCGCCGCCGTTATCCTGCCCGCCCTTGGCGGACTAATGTGGATGATAGACTACCGCATTCCCTTTATCGGCGGGGCGGGATTAAGTTTTATCTCTCTACTTCTGGTACAGAAAATTCCCGGGCAGCTTAAAAAGACAAATCAAAATCCAAAGAGAGTTTAAGATGCTAAAAAAACGTTGTTACCAATACGATTTTTCAACTTCAAGCCCTGCAATGCACGACAAAGACAGCCGAATACGCAAAGCTGCAACAATGGTAGCTATACTTGAGGACTATTTTGATATTCCATTAAAAAAACTTCAAGTTTTAGATGTTGGTGCTTCTACAGGTATTATCGACAATCATCTTGCCAACTATTTTTATTCTGTACAAGGTATTGATATAGATAAAAAAGCAATAGAATACGCAAACAAAACATTTCAAAGAGATAATTTAACCTTTCAAGAAGGAGATGCACTTTCCACCACTCTTCCCAAGAGGGTGTTCAAAATTTTGTGTCAGTAATCTAAAACTGCTATTATGCCAGAAAAAGGAGGACTGACCAATGAAACAGCTAGACACCACATTCGATTTT
>PDWI01006256.1_pt1 | contig 15048 bp, 8 predicted proteins | sample 1430891 | NCBI WGS metagenome assembly PDWI01 (sample SAMN01162508, study PRJNA174530) | Oral metagenome, whole genome shotgun sequencing project. | biome: Marine environment; feature: Marine mammal; material: Swab sample of the gingival sulcus; isolation source: swab sample of gingival sulcus... | reverse complement strand
ATGGGCTGGATGAACGATACGTTGAATTACATCAGCAAGGATCCCGTCCATCGCCGATACCATCACGACCAAATGACCTTTGGTCTATTGTACAACTACAGCGAAAATTTTGTCCTGCCCATCAGCCATGATGAAGTCGTACACGGCAAGGGCTCGATGCTGGACAAAATGCCCGGCGACAATTGGCAAAAGTTCGCCAGCTTGCGCGCCTACTACGGCTATATGTGGGGCTATCCCGGTAAAAAATTACTGTTTATGGGCTGTGAATTTGCCCAAAAGCGCGAATGGAACTATCAAGAAAGTTTGGATTGGTATCTGCTTGACAAACAACACGGCGGACGTTGGCACAGCGGTGTGCAGCAACTGATTAAAGATTTAAACTGCCGTTACCGTCAGTTGCCTGCATTGTATCAATTAGATGTTGATCCTGACGGCTTTGAATGGCTGGTGCCCGATGACCGAGAAAATTCGGTCTTTGCCTTTGAACGCCGTGACAAAGATGGTAATACCGTTTTAGTGATCAGTCATTTTACCCCGGTCGTACGCTACGATTATCGCATCGGAGTACACCGCCGCGGTGGGCACTATATTGAGATTTTGAATACTGATTCGGTATTTTACGGCGGCAGCAATGTCGGTAATGCTCGGAAAATTGCCGTTGACGATTTTGGCAGTAATGACAAGCCCTATTCGATTTGTTTGACATTGCCTCCGTTGGCGACAATTTATTTGCGTTTTGTCGACAGTAACTGATACGTAATTGACAGGTTATGATGCATCACCACCACAGTAACTACCGACTCGGTGCCACCCTAGACAGGCAGGGCGGGGTGGCAGGTTGTCATTTTGCTGTGCGGGCGCCCTTAGCGACGCGGGTCACTTTGTGTTTGTTTGACGGGGAGGAGAGCAATGAAAAGCGGTTGCCCATGCAAGTTGACAACGGCATTTGGCATATTTGGGTAGCCGGCATCGCTACCGGACAATGTTACGGTTTTCGTGCTGATGGGCCAAGCACGGTGCAGCAGTCGTTTAATCCGCAAAAACTGCTCTTAGACCCCTACGGTAAAAGTACCGTGGGTAAACCGTTATTAGCGACTGATGATGATTACGCCCGTTTTTTATTGAATAATAGATGTGATAACGGCACCTATGCACCTAAGTCACAAGTCATTTGTGATGATTTTGATTGGGATGATGATGTGCCTCCCCACACACCTTGGGAGCAGACGATTATTTACGAGTTACACGTCAAAGGCTTTACCCGGCTGAATCCTGATATTGCAATGAACTTGCGCGGCAGCTATGCCGGATTGGCTTCACCGGCTGCGATTGCCTATCTGCACCGGTTGGGAATCACTGCGGTAGAGCTCATGCCCATTGCCTACGGCATCGATGAACCGCACCTGCAGCGTAAAGGATTGACCAATTACTGGAATTACAACACATTGTCTGCGTTTTCCGTCGAGCGCGACTATTGGTCCGGATGCGATGGGACAACGCCGTTATCGGAATTTAAGCAAGCGGTAAAGGCCCTGCACGCCGCAGGTATTGAAGTTATTTTGGACGTGGTGTTCAACCACAGTGCAGAAGCTGAGCATGACCATCCGATATTTTGTCAACGCGGACTGGCTAATGCCGATTTCTACTGGCTTGACGATAAAGGTCACTGTATCAATACTACGGGTTGCGGTAACACGATAAATGCCGCTAATACTGCCACACAACAGTGGATTATTGATTGTCTGTGTTATTGGGTGGACAGTTGCCATGTCGATGGCTTTCGCTTTGATTTAGGTGTTGTTTTGGGGCGCGAACTTCAATCTAATGAACCTCGCTTTAACACGCGGGCCAAATTACTGAAGCGCATCGCGGCAGAACCGCTACTTGACGGCATAAAGTTGATTGTCGAACCGTGGGATATCGGTACAAACGGCTATCAGCTTGGGCACTTTCCACCGCCATTTGCCGAGTGGAATGACCGTTTTCGCGATGATATGCGCAATTTTTTCTTGTGCCAAGATGGTCGTATTGATCGCTTCTCCCAACGTCTGGCGGGTTCGTCCGATATTTTTCACAACAATGAGCAGTATCCATGCGCCGGCATTAATTTTATTACGGCACATGACGGTTTTACCCTTGCCGATTTGCTGGCGTATAACGATAAACACAATCAAGCTAACGGCGAAGGCAACCGTGATGGACACAATTATAATTTCAGCGATAATCACGGTGTTGAAGGCGATAGCGATGATACGGGTATCCAGTCGATACGGCAGCATTCACAGCATGCTTTGTTATCGGCACTGTTGTTGTCCAATGGCACGCCGATGTTGCTTGCCGGTGACGAAATAGGACATTCTCAAGGCGGTAACAACAACGCTTACTGCCAAGATAATGCCGTGACTTGGTTGAATTGGCAGCAAGCGGATTGGGATTTGTTTGCCTTTACCCGACAACTGATACAACTGCGCCGACGCATACCGTCTTTACTCAATGCAAGGTGGTGGACGGGCGATAATGTCACATGGCTGACGACAGAAGGTAGCGCTATGCAGGTCAGCGATTGGCAAGATAATCACATCAAGGCCTTACAAGTTCTGTTAGATGACCAATTTTTATTGCTGATTAACGGCAAACGTAGTGAACAAACATTTACCGTGCCCAAAGGCAATTGGCGCACTGCAAAAGACCGACGATATGCCGTGCAAGGGGCAATAACCGTACAACACCTCTCTATTACCACACTGACGAAGGAGCCAGACCATGAATAACTACAATATTACCAACCTAAAAACAGGACGAGAATTATCCAATGAAACGCTGGTGCTGATTTTGGCCGGCGGTCGGGGTTCGCGCTTGTACGAGTTAACTGATAGCAGGGCTAAACCGGCTGTCTATTTTGGCGGCAGCCGCCGCATTATCGATTTTCCCTTATCAAATTGTATTAACTCCAATTTAAATCATATCGGTATCGTTACACAATACGCTGCCCATTCGCTAATTCGTCATATCCAACGCGGTTGGTCGTTTTTGCCGTCCGAGCGCGGTGATTTTATTGATTTGCTGCCTGCCAGACAGCAAATTAACGATGCAACCTGGTATCGCGGTACGGCAGACTCGGTTTATCAAAACATGGAAATTATTCAGGAACACTACCGCCCCAAGCGTGTATTAATTCTTGCAGGGGATCACATTTACAAAATGGATTACCGAAAAATGCTGATTGACCATATGGAATCAGGATTAAAATGCACGGTGGCATGCATCGAAGTGCCTCGGCAGGAAGCTTCGGCTTTTGGCGTAATGGCAGTAGATAACCGTTTCCGCGTTACGGATTTTGCCGAGAAACCCAACAATCCGCCAACAGTGCCTGGTAAACAGGACGTGTCGTTGGCATCGATGGGTATCTACATTTTCGATACCGATTATTTGTACGAGAAATTGCGTCAATGTGTCAAAAAGAAAAATACTTCGCACGATTTTGGTAATGATATTATTTCAAAAACGGTAGAAGATGGTGAATTGTACGCCCATTCATTTGATAAGTCCTGTGAGGGCAAAGACCCGAATGGCACGAGTTACTGGAAAGACGTGGGAACGCTGGGGAGTTATTGGCGCGCTAATATGGATTTACTTAGCGAATCTCCTCAACTTGATATTTTTGATGAACATTGGCCTATTCGTGGTGTGCCGACGCAGGTTAACCCATCTAAATTTTACTATACCGATCCCGAGTGTCGCGGTATGACGAATTCGATTGTCGCCGGTGCTTGTGTTATCAAAGATGCGGTAATTAACCACTCGGTATTATTTGACGATATTCACGTTTCACCTGGTACGAAAATTACCGATTCGGTCATTCTGCCGCAGGTGAGAATCGGTAAGAATTGTCGGTTAAATAAATGTATTATTGATAGAAATATCACTATTCCCGACGGTCTTCGCATCGGCATTGATGCCGAAGAAGATAAAGCGCACGGCTTTAGAATCAGCAGCGACGGAGTCGTTTTAGTTAACGGTAATATGCTGGATAAGTTATAATGGGCCGTTTGCATAACGGCATAATCCTGAGAGTGTTGTTGGGTTGTGTCGTTTAGACAACATAGCTGTGTGTGCACTGCACGGCAAGACGGCTTGCCAAAGAGTGAACAGCTAACTGGAGATAAAATTGATGAAAGTATTACACGTTGCCTCGGAAATGTTTCCTTTATTAAAAACAGGCGGTTTGGCTGATGTAATAGGCGCGTTGCCTTATGCCCAGCTGCGCAGTGAATTGGATGTCCGCGTTTTATTACCGGCCTATCCCGCCGTGATGTCGACGCTGTCGGATAAAGATAACCAATTGGTGGCGAGTTTTGATACCTTTGCAGGGCAAGTGAACTTGCGTTACATTCAATATGCCGGTTTAGGGCTTTATTTGCTCGATGCGCCGCATTTATTTTCGCGTCAGGGCAATCCTTATCACGATGCCAACTACCGCGATTATGCCGATAACTTTTTACGCTTTGCCTTACTGGGCTACGTCGGTGCAGAAATTGCCAGCGGACGCGACGACTGGTGGCGACCTGATGTTGTCCATGCTCACGACTGGCACGCCGGTTTGACTTGTGCCTACCTAAAAGCACGACAATCTTCGGTTAAATCGGTCTTTACCATTCACAATATCGCTTACCAGGGTTTATTTTCCGCCCATCACTTATCCGACATTCAGTTGCCACAGGCATTTTTTAGTATGGAAGGTCTGGAATTTAACGGGCAGTTGTCGTATCTCAAAGCGGGGATTTACTACGCCGATCAGGTGACCACGGTTAGCCCGACGTTTGCCCGAGAAATTACCCGAGAGAGCCATGCCTTTGGTTTGCACGGTTTATTGCAAACGCTGGCAGAGCAGGGGCGTTTGCACGGTGTACTCAACGGATTGGATGAAAGCATTTGGCACCCCGCTACTGATACTTTATTGCCGGCACGTTTTAAAGTGGGAGCAATACAGGGTAAAGGAAAAAATAAAAGTGCCCTGCAACGTCACTTCCATCTGCCTGATGATAAGCGCACGCTACTGTTTGTTATGGTCACCCGCCTAACCGAACAGAAAGGTGTGGATATTTTTCTCGACAGCTTGATGACTATCATTAAAGAAAAAGAACAACTTATTGTATTGGGCAGTGGCTCACCGCAATACGAAGCCAGTTTACTGGCTTTAGCAGAGAAGTACCCTGAACAAGTAGGGGTATTGATTGGCTATGACGAAAATCTGGCACATTTGGTTATTGCCGGAGGTGATGTGATTGTTATCCCCAGTCGCTTTGAACCGTGTGGTCTGACACAACTTTACGGGTTAAAATACGGGACCTTGCCGTTGGTTCATCGCACAGGTGGACTGGCAGATACGGTGACCGATACTAACGATGAGACGTTTAAGCGGCGCACGGCAACCGGCTTTGTCTTTGATGACATCAGTGCAAAATCGTTATCCGGAGCCATTCGACGTGCCTTTACTTTATGGAACGCACCGCGCAAATGGAACAACGTTCGCGCCAACGCCATGCGAGAAAAATTCGATTGGCAGATGGCGGCAGAGCAGTATAGTGAGCTATATAAAACATAGTTGTGGCACCGTTCTTACCTGTGTCCCTTGTATCATATACTAAAATTTGATTGAACAACATATTAATAAAAAACGTATGAATTACGAACAAATTCGCGAGAGATTTCGCTATCAACATCCGCAAGCCGACTCAACATGGCTAAAAGAAGCTATTATGAAGAAGCTTATTTTTACCGTGGGCAAACACCCTGACGAAGCCTTCCCAATCGATTGGTTAAACGCGACAATTTACGCCGTACGCGATTTGGCATCAGAAAACTGGATTAGCAGCCATGCTACGATGCGCGAGGAAGGGCGGCGCACCGTTTATTATTTGTCGATGGAATATTTAATGGGGCGAGTGCTATCTAATTCTTTGATTGCCGAAGGGATTTACGAAATTGCTGGCAAAGCGCTAAAATCGTTGGGACAAGATCTAGAAAAGCTTATCGACGAAGAATCCGATCCGGGACTAGGTAACGGTGGTTTGGGACGTTTGGCTGCCTGCTTTCTCGATTCGATTGCGACCTTGGGTTTACCTGCTATTGGCTACGGCATTCGCTATGAATACGGGATGTTTACTCAAGAAATCATTAACTGTGAGCAGCATGAAAAGCCTGATACCTGGTTGGAAAACGGCGCATCTTGGGAATATAAACGCTGTTCGACTCGTCATCCGGTACGTTTTGGCGGCCACCTGCGTTTTTTCCAGGGGGGAGCACGCTGTTTGTGGGAACATGATGAAGAAATTGTTGCCGTGCCTTTTGATTATTTGATTCCGGGTCACGATACCGATACGGCGAGCACTTTACGCCTGTGGCAAGCACATGCCAGTCGGACGTTTGATTTGCAAGACTTCAACCGTGGCGATTACCTTAACGCTATGGCGAAACGCAACACATTAGAAAATGTTTCGCGCGTCCTTTATCCCAATGATGCGACCCAGGATGGCAAGGTATTGCGCCTGCGTCAGGAGTACTTCCTTGTCTCGGCGTCTGTTCAGGATATTATTGCCAAACACAAACGCACCTTTGGCACCTTGGATAATCTGGCGGATAAGGTCGCTATTCACCTCAACGATACCCATCCAGTGCTGGCTATCCCTGAATTAATGCATATTCTTATCGACAGAGAAAACTATACTTGGCGGCAAGCTTGGGCAATGACTCAGAAAATCTTTTCCTACACCAACCATACACTGATGAGTGAAGCGCTGGAAACTTGGCAAGTGGATCTGATGGGACGCCTTTTGCCGCGTCATTTGCAAATTATTTACGACATCAACGAGCAATTTTTGCACTACGTTCAGAAACATATCACCCAAGATGTGGAGTTTATTCGCCGCATCTCCATTATTGATGAGAATTATGGACGCAGAGTGCGCATGGCGTGGTTGGCAGTCATTGCCTCGCATAAGGTGAACGGAGTAGCGGCTTTGCATTCGAAGTTAATGGTTGATTCGATTTTTGCTGATTTCGCCAAAATTTATCCCGAACGCTTTACCAATGTCACCAACGGTGTTACGCCACGCCGGTGGTTGGGCGTGGCCAACCACCCGTTGACTCAGTTATTGAATAAAACAATTGGTTCAAACTGGATTAAAGATTTATCCGAATTGACTAAATTAAATGCCTTTGCCGATGATAAAAGCGTTATTGAAGCATTACAAGTCGCTAAAAAAATCAACAAGAAAAAATTGTTTGACTATATTGAACGACAGATGGGTATTAGCGTCAATCCCAACTCCTTAGTCGATGCGCAAATCAAGCGTATCCACGAGTATAAACGTCAACTGCTCAATATTTTACACGTTATTGTTCGCTATAACGCCATACTCGATAATCCCGACAAAGATTGGGTACCGCGTTTGTTTGTCTTTGCCGGTAAGGCGGCATCGTCTTATGTGGCATCGAAAAATATTATTCGTTTAATCAATGAGGTCGCTCGTGTCATTAATAGCGACTCGCGCGTTGATAAGGTGCTAAAAGTTGTTTTTATCCCAAATTACAGCGTTAGTCTGGCGCAATTGATTATTCCTGCTACCGATTTATCCGAGCAAATTTCACTGGCGGGAACCGAAGCTTCGGGTACGGGCAATATGAAGTTTGCTTTGAACGGGGCATTGACAATCGGTACTTTGGACGGTGCCAATGTTGAAATTCTCGACCGCGTTGGCAAAGACAATATCTTTATTTTCGGCAACACGGTGACAGAAGTCGAAGCGCTGCGCAAACGGGGTTACTCACCAATGGTGTATTACAAAAAAGAAGCTGATCTGCATCACGCGGTAAAGCAAATTAACAATGGTTTTTTCTCACCCGACGAGCCGCAACGCTATCATAACAGTATTCACTTTATGAGTGACTATTACCAAGTTGCTGCCGATTTCCGCAGTTATGTCGATAAGCAGGCAGAGGTTGATGTTGTCTACCAAAATGCTGACGATTGGACGCGAAAAACGTTGATCAATATTGCGAATATGGGCTATTTTAGTTCGGATCGCGCCGTCGAAGATTACGCTCACAATATTTGGCATATTCAACCGCTCTAAGTATTTACACCAGTCTGTAGCCGGGATTAGCTAGGAACCCCACCACTCTAGAGTGGTCGGATAAACACATAACGCGGTTATTTGCCGAAATGGGCATTTTTCGGAGGTTCCTATACTACGATTAACGTAGCGTTATCGTATAAATGACAATTACGAAACTGAGGCGCACGTAGTGCGTCTCTACAGATCCTAATATATTGCAATATAAATAAAATATTAGAAAAACCCACTGTGGAGACGCATTGAATGCGTCTCTCTATCACGGTGTTTTATACCGTATAATACCCCATTTTGGTAAGGTATCATTGATGATTCACCATATTTTATTGGTGCGAATACATCGACCACGATAAGGGGATGGCGCCATAGCAATGGTTGAACCGTGTTATCATGTCAATGGTTGGTTACTCTAATTGGTAAATGTTATGAAAAATTTTGATACAGTGATCGTTGGCGGTGGCCTTGGCGGTTTAACCGCCAGCGCCAGACTGGCCAAAGCAGGGCAAAAGGTCTGTCTTATCGAGCAGCACTTTGTTCCCGGCGGATGTGCGACGGTTTTTCAGCGCGGTGATTTTACTATGGAAGTCGGACTGCACGAATTGGACGGCTTGGATAAAAACGACCCCAAAGTAGCTATTTTTCGCGAACTGGATGTGTTTAATCACGTCGAATTTGTTAAGGTACCCGAATTTTATCGCTTTAAGCACGGGGAAGCGGATATTGTTATTCCCGGCAACCGCGAGGAAGCGACGCGTATATTGACTGAGCACTTTCCCCATGAGCGGCAAGGTATTGACACATTTTTCAAAAAACTCTTCGCCATACGCAGGGAAATTAACAAACTGCCCAGTAAAAAATGGCAACTATTGCTACTGTTGCCGGTTTTCCCCTTACTGTTTCCCAATCTGGCATTTGGCGGCCGCAAGAATTTAGGCGATTTCTTGGATAGTATTATTGCTGATGATGAACTTAAACTGGCGTTGCAGGCCAATTTATCCTATTATCACGACGACCCTTATTCTATGTCGCTGAATTATTTTGGCGTCGCACAGGCAAGCTTTTTTGCCGGCGGCGGCCATTTTATCAAAGGCGGTTCGCAGCAGCTTTCCAGCCACTTGGCCAAAGTCATCACCGACAGTGGCGGCGAAGTATTACTGGCCACCAAGGTCACAGAAATTATCGTGGAAAACGATTGTGCAGTGGGCGTGGTCGTTCAAAAAACAGTAGCCGGTGAAGGCGATAAACAGCAAAGGATTAACGGAAAAACTATTATTGCCAATACGGCGGTTCCCAATGTGCTCGATTTATTACCTGAAAAGCAGCGCCAACTTTTTGCTAGTAAAATTGGAAAATTGCAAATCGCTGCCTCAATTCTCTCGGTTTATATCGGTTTTAAACAAGAGGTCAAAGCACTAGGTAACCGGCATTACTCGACCTTGGTGTTTGCCAATAAAACAAAGCAGCTGAAAGACGTTTTTCCGCAAAATCGCAGTGATGACTTTAGCGAAAAGCCCTTTATTTTTTTAGATTATTCGCAAATTGATTCAGGCCTGGCTCCTCAGGGCAAAAGTGTCGGCGTTATCACCGTCACCGATTATATAGCACACTGGCAAGACCTTAACGAAGTGGACTATCAGGCCAAAAAAGCCGAGGTGGCAAAAATATTACTGCAAAGGGTGGAACAATTAATACCGGGAATCAGCGACGCAGTTGAACAGCTCGATGTCGCTACTCCAAAAACCATCCGGCGTTACACGCTAAATCCCCAAGGCACGGCTTATGGTTATGCCCAAATCCCTGCACAAGCGGGTCAGTATCGATTGCCCAATAAATCGCCTGTTAAAAATCTCTATTTTGCCTCTGCCTGGGTTAACCCGGGCGGCGGTTTTACCGGCGCGATTTTAAGCGGGTGGTTTTGTGCAGATGAGGTATTACGCAACAAATGGTAGGTTTTCTAATGTGAAACAGACACAATAATCCAGATATGTTGTTTTTACCATCCCAATATAACAAATATCCAACCCTTGTTCGTGTGAGATTGACCCTATAGCAAACCTGCGAAATAAGCCATCTTCATCAAATATACTTGCCATAGGTGGGTTATTTTGCAGGTTGGGTATTTTATGCGATAATCTTTCTCCATTTTTTGATTTTTACTTATGACAAGTCACTCTATTTCCCGTCTTAATCCGCAACAGCAATCGGCTGTTAAAATAATCAGCGGTCCCGTTCTGGTCTTGGCGGGTGCAGGCAGCGGCAAGACGGGCGTTATTACCCATAAAATTGCCTATCTTATCCGCGACTGCGGGTATAAAGCGTACCATGTTGTGGCACTAACCTTTACTAATAAAGCAGCTCGCGAAATGAAGGAGCGTGCGGCAAAGATGCTTAAAAAAACCGAGAGTAAAGGCTTGTGGGTATCCACTTTTCATACCTTGGGTCTGCGTATTCTTAAAGAAGAAGGACATCGTATCGGGCTGACGCGTGACTTTAGTATTTTTGACCAGAAAGATTGTTTTGACATACTAAAAGATATCGTCAAAGTGGACGATGTAAAACAACTTAAAAGGCTGCAATCAACGATTTCAAATCATAAAAACGACATCGTAGGTAAAGTGCCGGTGGACGAAGTTGTCAAATCAGCCACTGAAATGTACAACGATCATCTGCTTGCTTTAAATGCGGTTGATTTTGACGACTTAATTATCCACTGTCTGCGGTTATTTGCTGACTATCCCGATGTCTTGGCAAAGTGGCAGCGACGCATCCGCTACCTATTGTTAGATGAGTACCAGGATACTAACCAAGCACAATACCATTTAATTAAATATTTGGCTGGTGTTTCGGCCCATTTTACTGCGGTGGGTGACGACGACCAGTCTATTTATTCGTGGCGTGGTGCGGAAGTGGAAAATTTAAAATTGTTATCCGAAGATTTTCCCAACCTTCAAGTCGTTAAGCTCGAGCAAAACTATCGTTGTGATCGCCGCATTTTGTCGTCGGCAAATGCTCTAATTGCCGGTAACCGTCATTTATTTGAAAAGCGGCTGTGGTCGCAAATTGACCACGGAGAATCAATTTCGGTCAACGCTTACGATACGGAAGATGAAGAGGCTCTGTCACTGGTGACGGATTTATTGCTGCATCACAGCCGCTACAGTAGTCGTTTTAACGACTATGCCGTGCTCTATCGTGGCAATTATCAATCGCGCCTTCTCGAAAAACACTTGCGCATGCAGCGCGTCCCCTATGTTATTAACGGGGCAACATCATTTTTTGAGCATACCGAGGTACGCGACTTATTAGCTTATTTGCGCGTTATTGCCAATCCTGACGACCAACGTGCCTTTGTTCGCATCGTCAATACGCCGAAGCGTGAAATAGGGACAACAACACTACAGCGCTTGAGTGAGTATGCACGCAAGCGCCATATTGGACTACTACGCGCCTGCTTGGAATACGGATTGTCCGATATTATGCCCAAGGCAGCACAAACGCGACTGTACGAATTTGCCAGCTGGATTATGCGTCTCCACCAACAAGCGGAGCGGGGCGAGTCAATTATTCAGTTGTTTGATTGGATTATGGGTGATACCGAATACGAAGACCACATCCGTAGCCAATACAGCGCGGCAAAAGCCGATAAACGCATAGAACTCGTCGGTGAGCTGCGCGATTGGCTGTTGCGTTTGCAAGATAAAGAAGACGTCAATAGCCTATCCGAGGCAATTCAGCGCATGCTGCTTCTCGATATGTTGGAAAATAAAAGTGAAGAGGAAAATCGTTTTGAAGCGGTTTCGTTGATGACTTTACACGCAGCCAAGGGCCTGGAATTTCCTTACGTTTTTATCGTTGGCTTGGAGGAGGGGCTACTACCGCACGCCAACTGCATCGCTGACGAGCAGCTTGTCGAAGAGGAGCGGCGGCTTCTCTACGTCGGCATGACGCGGGCAAAGCGCAAGCTAACCCTCAGCTTGGCAAAAAACCGAAAAATAGCCGGTAATATGACAGCTACCGAACCCAGTCGTTTTTTAGGCGAATTGCCTGCTGATGAAATTGAGTGGTCAGGTATTAATGAACGTCAATTGTCCGCTGAAGAAGAGCAGATAAAGCGTGATCAACTCATTGCCGATTTGCTCGATATTGTCAGTGACTAGGGCGTGGTCTAATATTTCCTTCGGGTGATCAGGGCAACGATATCGGCAAGCGGTGTGTCGTGATAATTGCTTTCCGGTGCAAAGAAAGTCTCCAGTGTGTGCTTAACCGTTTGTAGTATTTCTTCTGCCGCTTGCTTTGCTTTTGTTAATCCGAGCAAACTCACATAAGTGCACTTCTGGTTGTCAATGTCTGATCCCGCCGGTTTACCTAACGTTTCCGTACTTTGAGTGACATCCAAAATATCATCCTGAATTTGATAATATAACCCTAGGGCCATGGCAGCCGTTGACAGTAACGCTTGTTTTGCGGGGCAGGGATTATCGCAGGCAAGGTAAGCCATAAGTAAGGATGCCTCTATCAGTTTAGCCGTCTTCTTTTTATGCAGTGCTGTTAGTGTGTTCAAATCAACAATGTGGTGGTTATCTTCGCAGGCTAAATCGATAGCTTGTCCGCCAACCATGCCGGCAATACCGGCACGCTGAGCGAGGATGTAAATTTGCTGCAGGCGTTGTTTGGCTGGTGTACCATCGTCATTTTGCGACAGCACTTCAAAAGCCAGTGTATTGAGGGCATCGCCAGTCAAAATGGCAGTTGCCTCGTCAAATTGTTTGTGGCAGGCTGGTCGGCCCCGCCGAAAATCATCGTCGTCCATTGCCGGTAAATCATCGTGAATCAGTGAATAAGTATGAATATATTCCACGGCCAACGCCAAGGCATCAATTTTCTCCAAGGGTATGGACAGACTTTCTGCCAAAGCATAAGCCAAAGCGGGACGCAGGCGCTTGCCGCCGGCAGAAAAACTGTACTGCAGTGCCTGATACACCTGTCCGATAGGTTGTGATTGTTGCGGCAAGTGTTTTTTTATCAGACTGTCAAAGCGTCTTTGATAGGTAGAAAGTACATGGGGCATGCTGTTAGCTTTTTGGTATTCATTATCGTTATTAACCAGACTGACAATTTTAACAGAAAATATCAACCTTTATTTGATAAAATAGTCAGCCGGGTGATGACTTTGGAAGGCCATTATGTTCATAATGGGTCGATGGTCTTATGTTGATATTCTTTGTTGACTTTAAAGATAACTAGTGGTAATTTTCACCCTCCGTTGTTTGCTAAAAACGTTTCAATTAAGCGAATGTAAGTGTTTTGCTAACAGTTGTTTGTCTTTTGTTTAACTTTTTGATATAAATTAAGAAATATTTTTTCCCTAGGAGATTATGATGAGAAAATGGCTGTTGGTTGTCGTGCTTGTGTTATTGACAGGCTGCTTTTCTACGCCAATAATGACCGGGCAACCGCTGGAACAATGGGATAAATTTAAGGGTGCTTCATTTACACCGGCCAGAGGGTTGGATGAGAAAACAGCAGAGCTGGTCTTTATTCGTGAAGCCGACAAAGTGCCAGGGCCGGCATTTAACATCTATGTCAATGAAAATTATTTGGCTTCTCTGCTTGACGGCACTTATAAATCTGTCGTGGTTTGCGTTGACAACCATAGAGTAGCTTTTAATTTTAGTAGCGCCGAAGCTTTTACTAACCGTTATGGCGGTGTGGCTTATCCTGTACAGGGAAACTCCGTTAACTACTTAAAAATTGTCAATGGAAGCGATGGCATTCCGACGCTAAAGGCAATAGAAGAGTCTGAGGCATTACAGCTGGTTAGCGGTATGAATAAAGTTCAAGCCCACACCCTCTCACGGTTTAATAAAAGGATCAATTGCGACCTGCCACCGATCGTCATGAGTTATGTGTTAAATACCAGCGAACTGTTTAACCCCGGTCGCGGTGATTATGAAAATATGCTGGATAAGGGAAAAGAAGAATTTTTTCGCGTTGGAAAAGCCATTCAATCAAGTGATAAAAAAATTGATATAGTACAGATTTCGACTTATACTGATTCGTCAGGCTCGGCAACTTATAATCAAAAATTATCGGAACGTCGGGCAAAAACGATCAGACAAGTATTAAGAGAAGCCGGCGTTGACGATGGTGTTGAAATCAATGTCGTTGGCTACGGTAGTCAAGATCTTGTAGCGGACAATTGCGCTGTACAGCACGCACAAGATGCTGAACAACGTGAAGCCTGTGACCAACTCAACCGGCGTGTTGAAATTGTAGCGCGGGGTCGCTCACAATAAGGCAATAAGGAGTGAACTTCATCATAGATTGCTTTAAATAAAGTCAGTTTTAAGGAAAACAGTACAATGAATGTAACATTAAAAGTTATAGATGCTCAGTCGACGATGGCGACTCACACCAAGAAGGCGGGTGAGGCATTGATAACGAGAGCGCAAAACAGCGTCAATTATCAGTTAATTGACAATGAAACCGGTTTTGCTCCTCAAAATATTATTGTTAAGCGTGTTGACCATAACCTTCACGTGCTGTTGGAAGACGGTGATATGGAACCCGATATCATCATTGAGGATTATTACGGCGATGGTAACCCGGCTGAAGTGACCAATTTATTGGTTGGTCAACACGAAAATAGCAATATTTATGCCTATGTGCCGGAGTCTGGTGATATCCCGGATGCGGTGAGTATGTTATCCGAGGAAATTGCTTCACCTCAGGTATTGGGCGGAAGAGAGATATCGGCTTTTTGGACTTTTGATCCTTCTTGGCTGTTGGCGCTGGTTCCGATTGTGGCATTTGTCGGAGGTATCGCCGTCAGCGAACATAATAATGATAAATCGGCCCGAGATACTGTACCGCAAGATGGTATGGTTGCCGGAGTAACGCCGGGTGGGAAAAA
>PDWI01006255.1_pt1 | contig 15050 bp, 19 predicted proteins | sample 1430891 | NCBI WGS metagenome assembly PDWI01 (sample SAMN01162508, study PRJNA174530) | Oral metagenome, whole genome shotgun sequencing project. | biome: Marine environment; feature: Marine mammal; material: Swab sample of the gingival sulcus; isolation source: swab sample of gingival sulcus... | reverse complement strand
GTTATCTGTATTTTCTAAAACTCTGTTTTTTCAGTATGGATAATAATCTGATTTTTGTAGTATAGTTCAGTTTTTATCTAAATCTATGGATGCTCATCAGAGATGATCTGACAAGTTATATACTACTTTTTCTTCTTCATTCTCATCAATTATAGTAAAGAGTTTTTTATTTCAAACAAAGATATATTAAAAAATAAGTGTTATCAACTAGGAGATATATCTTGAGAAAATCCCATGTAGAAAAATCATCAAACACTCATGCCATAGCTGAAGAAAAATTACAACATATTCAAAAATATATTTTTTACAAATTTTTATATTTGGCTACACTGGAACTATCTATTTTATTTCACTTTTTGTGGTCTTATTTCTCCCTTTGGGAGAAAATTGAATGAGGGCATTTAAATAATACACTTTACCTATGTATATTTGTAGCGACTGTGGAAATGAATTTTTGACTTGGAAGGGTCAGTGTGACTTTTGTAAGGCATGGAATACGCTGAAGGAATTTAAAGAAAGTAAAACTTCGGGAAAAGGAGTACGCGGAGAAGCTCAAAACTTGGAAAGTCTTACCCCAGACCAAAAAGCCTCGTGAGAAGCTCGAATTTCAACGGATTCTGGAGAGTTCAATACCGTTTTAGGAGGAGGGCTCGTACAAGGAAGTATTGTTTTGCTTTCAGGAGAACCAGGAATTGGAAAATCCACTCTTGCTTTACAAATCGGAAAATGGATAAAAGACAGTATAATCTATATCTCTGGAGAAGAGACGGTCTCGCAAATTTCAGCAAGAGCTGGGCGACTCTGAGTATCAGGGAATCATGTACAAATCCTTTCAGAAAATAATCTAGAAAATATTATTCGTACACTGGAAAGTTCTCAGCCAAAAGTCGTGATTCTTGACTCTATTTCTGTGATGTATAGCAATGAAATAAATGGAACTGCTGGGAGTATTGGGCAAGTACGCTCTATATCTGAAAAGATTATTGAATATGGAAAAAAGAATAATATCACCTTCATCATTATTGGGCATGTAACCAAAGATGGCTCGCTTGCAGGACCAAAAACACTTGAACACATGGTAGATACGGTCTTGTATTTTGAAGGAGATAAATTTGATAATCTCAGAATCTTACGAAGTCTCAAAAATAGGTTTGGTTCGAGTTTAGAGATAGGACTCTATACCATGAATGAAACGGGATTACACGACATTGTAAATCCAGGATTGGAACTTATTTCTGATGAGCAAGATACGATTGGTTCTGCCCTCTCTATGACGATGGAGGGGACTCGTCCTCTTGTGGTGGAAACCGAAAGTCTCACCACCTATACCAAGTTTGGCTACCCAAAACGCTCAACGAGAGGAATTATCGCAAGCAAGCTAGATTTGATTATTGCCGTACTGGGAAAATATACCCCCGTCAAACTGGAAAACTATGATGTTTATGCCAATATTTCTCGTGGAATGAGTTTTTCTGAACCAGGACTTGATCTAGCTATTGCTGCCAGTATTATATCTTCGAAGAAAAATACAGCAATCACAAGAAGTTCTATTTTTATTGGAGAAATCTCTTTAACAGGAAAAATTAAAAATATTCTTTTTTTACAGCGAAGAGTGAAACAAGCGCTGAAACTTTGATTTGAGCATATATATATTCCAAAAAATACAGAAAATCTCAGTAAACTGCTTGATACAAAAAGTCCGAGCCAACTTATAGAACTTTCAAATATTTCTGAACTTATTTCTTATATATAAATATATCATGCAACAAAAAATTGTTATTCTGTGAATCATTTTCTTTTCGCTCATTTTTTGAGCTATTGGAGCGTTTGGAGTGATACATTTTACTAAAATACCCTATCTTCCCACAACAGAAAAACCACAAAATACACATCAAGCTTGAGAAGTCACCAATATACAAGACATTGAGCATTCTATTACAAAGATAGTACAAGATATATCCCCGAGTATTGTGAGTATTATTATCAAAAAAGATCTTGTTATTTACCGAAGTGATCCATGGGGATTTTTTCGACAACCTGCTGGTAGTATCAATAGAAAGGTATGAGGAGGAAGTGGTTTTTTTGTCAGTGCAAATGGAACAATTATCACCAATAAGCATGTGGTAAGTGATGCTGATGCCGAGTATACTGTGATACTCCATGACGGGACAGAATACCCTGCAAAAGTCCTCGCGCTTGATCCTGTGAATGATCTTGCCGTGATACAAGTACAACCTACAGATACCACATTTACTCCTCTCAAGATTGCTCAAGAAGCTGATATTCATATCTGACAGTTTGCCATTGCAGTGGGAAATGCCCTCGCAGAATTTCAAAACTCTGTATCATTTGGAATTATAAGTGGAAAAGATAGAGTCATAGAAGCACAAAACGAAGTTCTTTCTTGACTGATTCAAACCGATGCGGCAATCAATCCATGAAATAGTGGAGGTCCACTTCTCAATCTCAAGGGAGAAGTTATTGGGATCAATACAGCTATTGCCTCACATAGTGATGGAATCGGTTTTGCGATATGACTCACACAAGGAAAGGTCAATTATATGCTTCAGAGTATTCAAGAATCTGGAAGAATTAAACGCCCTTTTATCGGAGTAAATTACATCCTCAACTCTCCGAGTGTGGCAAAAGAACTTGAACTGCCTGTTGACTATGGAATGTATATTATCGATGAAGTTGAGAGTGTGATCGCTGGGAGTAGTGCAGATAAGGCTGGTCTCAAAGCTGGAGATATTATTTTACAGGCCAATGATGAGCCCGTAAAAAATCAGATGATTTTAGGAAATATTATTCAAAATTTTATCCCAGGAGATAGCATCAAACTCAAAGTCCTTTCAAAATCAGGAAAGGAAAAAACGATATTTTTAAAACTCGGAGAATATTAATATGAAAACCTTTTTAGAGCGATTCCCAAAAATCTTTACAAAAAAAACATTCCTGCTTCTCGGAGGAATACTTGCTGTTTGGATAGGTATTATTCACTTTAGTGGAAATATAGACTCAATAGATGGAGAAGCTCCAAAAGACTTGAAATATTTTGTTAGTGATGGATGTAGTATGTTTCCAGATGGAGATTACCGAGACTGCTGCGTAGAACATGATAAGGCCTACTTTTTTTGAGGTACATGGGAGCAGCGACTTGCAGCTGATAATGCTTTTTTGGACTGTATCTCTCAAAAATGAGGTTTTCACCAAGCTCTCGGACCAACTATGTGGCTCTGAGTCCGATTTGGTTGAGCTCCGCTCTTCCCTACCCACTTTCGCTGGGGATTTGGAAGAGACCAGCACTAAAAAATCTCAAGAAAATTTCTTGAGATTTTTTTATTTACCATTGAATTTTTGCTACAAATAAAACAAAACAACTGCCACGAACATCCCGAGAATACTTCCGGCAAAGGCTTCACTGGGAAGATGTCAGAGGGATTCTTTGAAGCGTTTTTCTCAAAGATCTTCATTAATTGCCTTAGCATGAAGCCCGGCTTCATAACGAACATTAATCGCATCATAGATAATAATCACGGTAAATCCCATTACAATCGCAAACATATCTGAATGTATGCCGTATTTCAGTGCAAAAGCTGTAGCAAGTGAGACTACCACGGAAGAATGTACGGAAGGCATTCCTCCGCTTCCGAGAGCCCGTTCGAGGTTCCATCGTCCAGATCAAAGTTTTATGATAATCCCTTTCAAAAATACTGACAATACAAACGCGATTGCCGGTACGAGTATAATGGTATCATAAAATATATTTTGCATTATTCTACATTTGTAATTTTATATTCTACTACTTCTCAAGCCCCATTTTTTATACTGATAGTATCTCCTTTCTTTTTCCCAAGAATCGCTTGTCCAACTGCTGATTCATTTGAAATGGTTGGAGTTTCTGAGAGAATATCTGCTTCTGTTGTACCTACAATCTTATAACTCTCTACCTCCTTTGTTGCAGTATCTTCAAGATGTACAATCATTCCCATATTTATCTTTTTCACTCCTTTTTTTCCTGTTTCTTCCTTGATAATTTCTACTCTTTTCAGTTGATCTTCTAGCTCTGTAATACGCAACTCTATTTGTGCTTGTTCATTTCGAGCATCTTCATATTCAGAATTTTCACTCAAATCACCATAACTAATAGCTTCTTTGAGTTTTTCTGCTATTTCTATTCTTTTATCTTCTTTAAGACTTCGGAGCTCTTCTTTTAGTTTCTCTAGCCCTTCGGCTGTAAGATAAATTACTTGATCAGACATATTATTTTTTAAATTATAAATAAACTAACGGAGTTGTTTCAGTACATCCTTAACACTATTATAGCTATCTTTTTTAATTTTCAATCAAAAAGCCATATTTTCATATTGAAAGATAATTCGTACAAATGTATCACTTCAATTATCTCGCATATTAATATATGTAGAAGCTTGAGCAAAATTATTGACTTCATTGAGTGAAATAGGAAGATCATACCTCAATACTTCAAAAATTTCTTTCAGTTCTTTATATGTTTTTGTTGGAAATATATACAAAGACATATGTGTATTCACATACTCTCTATATACATCAGGATATTCTTGGGTAATACCAAACAAGGGAGCTTCTATACTTTCTTGTTCTCGCAAGACAAACCGTTCTCTCAACACATCTAACACATGTTGCTGTGCATCTCATAGGACTCAGATATCGTTTTGTTTATAATCTCATCCTCAGATAGTTTCTTTGGGAGTAAGAAAAAAGACATCATCTTCTTGCGGATCAAGTGTGATTGCTTTTTTTTCAACTATATTTTCCCCTTCCACCAAGTGATATCGCTCAGTATCATCTACCGTTTTCTGGTCATATACTATATCATCACTATATTTTATTTTTTTGAGAAAAAATCTATAGTCCTCACTTGTAAGATATGCAATAATATTTCCAATAAATAGAAGCATCACACAGGTTAGAAGGGAGATGATATATCTCATAGAATAAAAATTATTTTACAACTATTTGTGAAAAATCGAGCTCAATAGGCGTATCACGCCCAAGTAAATTGATATTTACTTTTACAAGTCACTTTGATTCGTTAACATTTGTGATAACTCCCTCATTTCCCTCAAACGCTCCTTTGGTGATAAGTGCTCTATCACCGTTTTTAAATTTAGTAGAAAATGTTTCTTCTTTACTCTCTACTTTTCCTCTGAGTTGCTCCAGTTCTTCTCCTGATACAGGTACTGGGATATTTCCAGCTCCGAGAAAACCAGTAACATTTGGAGTATTTCGAACAATATACCAACTCTCATTCGTCACTACCATCTCTACAAGGATATACCCTGGAAGAATATTCTTTTTTTGTTTTACTTTTGTTCCCCCAGCACGAACGGATACCACATCATGTGTTGGAACAAATACATCGATAATATAATCTTCTAGTGCAAAACTTTCTCGCCTTTGAAATAAAGACTGTTTTACATTTTCTTCTGTTCCAGAAATAACTTGAATGACATACCATTGAGGTTTTTTTTCTAACATAGTGATACTTTAAATTAGGTAATATTTATTCTTGACTCCCTGAACTTGTTTCTGAATTGGAGTTTTCTGATGTCTTTGCTGAAGTTTCCCCAGATCAAGAGAGATTTTTTTCTTGTGTATCGATAGTTGCCTCCTGTGAAAATAGAGCATCTATTTCTTCATCACTCAAAGAAGAGTTTGTATTTACTCATGGAGATACGGTTTTTCCAAACATATCTTTCAAAGCAAACATAGTATTTGAAAATATCGTAGAAAAGAGAAATAAATATCCCCCAAATGCAATAAGTAACACTACTACAAGGTAAAAATGTTGTGTTGTTTCTTTTCTTGTTGGCCACACAACATGCTTCATCTCACGAAGAGAATCCTTTATAAACTGAATCATAACGCACTTTAAATAATAATAAAAAGTATCACTTTACTATATTGTGATACCCGTCAAAGCAAGTATATTCATTTTAAGAGAAAGTCAAAGAATTTTTGTAACGCAAAATTTTATCATCCAAAATATGATTTGGTACTTGATATTCACAAAAAGCTATGATATACTATCTATATTAGAAAAGACTTTGTTTAATACCTACTTTTTCTCTATGAATCTTTGGATATATATATGTTTGGTTTGTGTATGAATCCTGTTATGTGGCTGAGTATTTTTGTATTTTATACAGTATAAAATACAAAAATTTGAACAGCGTCTTATTGCCCTTTTTCTTTCACGAACGGACACTATCCCTGCTATATATGAAATAAGCCTAGAGCACATCAATAGACACAAAGAAATATTTACCGAAATACTTGAGCTGAGAAAACAAGAGTTTTTCTTGAGTGAAATTCAGAGTAGCCTTGCAGGATTTATAAATCTTGAAAGCCATATACACCATGAAATTAACTTTATTTTCCAAGTATGTAATAAAAATCAAGCTCTCCTCAAAACCAAAGAATTCCTTTATTGCCGTGATGTTATCATACAAAAAAGTTCTCAAATATCACAAAAACTCAAGGCATACAAAAAAATAATTGGATTCTATAACGAGTGTATTCGTTACAAAAATTATTCTCTTCTATGACTCTGTCTTCCTTTTAAGAAAAAAGCAGTTTTATAGCCCTATTTCTCTGTGTGAGTACGAAGAATTTCTTGATACTCTTCCAACTCTGACCAATTTTTATTCATGGCAAGACGAGCCTGGTCTGGCCAAGTGGCAGGATTATATAACTCATATTTCGATCCTGCATGTTTCAGTATTTTCTCTAAACCTAGCACATCTTCTGACACGATGTCTTTATATGTTCTTACTCCATATTTAAAGAGTATTTTTTCACTTGCTGCATCAATTCCTTCAATCAACTGAAAATCATCTTTTCATGTTTTGGAAGAAACAGGTATAGGTGTTTGCAGCTTTTTTGAGGTATTCTTTTTATGTCATACTATTTCTGTTTGTGGCTTCACATACCATCCAAAACTCACACCAAGTACAAACATGACAAACAACATAAAAAATATCTCGACACTTGCACTTTCAAGTGTATAGGTTTGAAAAATATTTTGAAACATAAGGTTTAAGTGTTATAGATAAATTATAGTGAACTTTCGTCGGAAATAAGTGGGATATCTCACTGCTGCGCTCCTGATGCAGTATGAGGGGGCGTATTTTTTTGTAAGGACGCACCAGAAGATGTGCTAGGCGTGTTATATGTCTTCCCACATGCAAGCTCATTCATGGTTTTTACAGTGGTTCGAAATACATATCCTGTAGCATTTTTGATATCCCAAGGGTCAAGTATTTGAGCCCTGTAACGCAACTGAAATCGTTTTACTGCTTCAAAGTCATCATTTCCATATATTCCATTGATGTGAATATTCTCTCCCTGAGAAATTAAAAATTGTTCCAGTCTTTTTACTTCTCATACATCATTTTTTGCTCCAAGTTTAATTGGTCATCGTAAAGGTTTTTCACATAATGTAGGTATTGCAGTATTTGCATCTGTATTTTGCATATCCAAAGATCAAGAAGCTGTATCTTCACCATGCTCAATAGATCAAGAAGAAGATGTATCTTGCTGAGGATTTTCTTGTAGTACATCTTGTGCCGAAAGTGTCTGTGATACTGTACCACTCATCGCTCTTTCTTCTGTTGTATTCTCGCGCGTTATATTTTCTCATGTTCCTGTGTTTATCCTTGTATCTTCTAAGCTATCTGTTTCCTCGCCTTTGGTACTCTGTGTATTTTGGGAAGTGTGATATTGAGGCATATACTCTTGCTGACACAATCATTTTATATTACATGTATACCAATACCAAGAGGTATAAACCCAGGCTCACATCAAGAGGAGAGTCAAAAATAGAGGAATATGCTTCATAAAGTCTCATTTAAAAATTAGCCCCTACATACTAAAAAAAATAACCCCCAAGTCAAACGCAAGAAAAAAGCTTGCCTCAAAAAATAGAGTATATATACTAAAACCTATGAAAAAAATATTTTTTTACATCTGAGCACTCCTATTTTGAATCTATTGCTTTCAAAATAGCCTTTGGGCATCTGATATATGTGGAAACCAAACTGGTGATGCACTATATCAATGTCGCTTAAAAAATGTTTGTGATATCTACAAACCCTCAAAGCCCGTTTATAACTCTGAAGAGTATGATTCTCCTGACAATGTTGCTCCTGAATGACATGGAATCAAAAGTCCCACTCTCGAGCTTGATGCAGCCAAAAAACTCTACCGAGAAAATATGGGAAATATTTATAAATGTGCTATTATTCAAATACAAATAAATTCTCTGAAAAATCTCGAAAAATTCATCAAAAAAGAAGCATCTGGTCGTCTCTCAGATACCATATGATGACAGCTAAAAATTCGCACAAATCGTCTTGAAAAATCAAGCAACAGTATAGGTTGTACGCTTGCTGACAAAACATCAATTCAAAATAAACTTAATATCCTCAAGGAAACGAGCTATCAAGCATGTAAACACGTCAGCTACCTTGAATGACTCAAAACACACTACGAAAAAACAAAAACTGTTTTTAGTGAAGAAAAACAAAGAAAGGTTTACGGAAATAATTTTAGTTTTAAAGTCACCCCCGAACAAGTATCAAGTGATATAAATAGAAGAAAAAATGCTGTTGCAGAGGAAATTTCTCATACCTATCAAGTATTTCCCATAGCATATCAAGCCTATAGTGAATATGAAAATAACTTCCCTATTCATCTCTTACTTGAAGTTATTAGAGCTGATTTCATACTTCTACGTGAATGACTCCGAGATACTCTGATGCCCATCGCTCAGCTTGGACTCAAGATTATCAATGCAATGAGTCAGTAAAATATATACCCTCTCTCCTTTTTATACATCAAGTCACAAAAAGGTTTTCACAAACCATCCTACCAGAAAAGAGATAGATGCTACTCCGAGAGAAATAGCAACCATTTCAAAAAAGCGCTCTTTAAAACTAAAATCTTTTGCAACTGAAATATAGAAGTTAAATATCGCAATAATACTGATTGCAATACAAATCGTGTATCAGAGCGCATGAAAAGCATGAGACATAAGAAGATATGGAAGTACTAAAAGTATGACCGTAATAATATATGCTATCCCTGTATATGCGCTGGAAATAAGAGCCTTTTTACTACTTCATGCACCTTCCTGTCTCTGAGAGAGAAATTCACTCGCTGCCATCGAGAAACTCGCTGAAATCCCCGTAATCAGTCCAATCAAAGCAATACTTCTACTATTTTGAATCGCAAAGGTAAATCCCGCAAGAGCTCCCGTGAGTTCTACTAAAGCATCATTCAAACCAAGTACGACAGAGCCCATATATCCAAGCTTTTCCTCTCTGAGCATATCAATCAGTCCTCGTTCGTGTTTTTCTTCATCTTGAAGGATCTTATGTACTTCAGGATATTTTTTTTCAAGCTTCTGATATGTTATTTGTGCCTGAAATTCTCCATTTTCCATCAATTTTAACGCAAAGGTTATCCCGAGTACTCGAGCCATCACCACATAAAGATAGACTCTCCATTTCCTTGCCCTAATATCTTTCCCTGTTATATTTTTAAGACCCGTATAATGTCTTTGCTCATCTTTCGCGATACCTGCAAGAATATCTCTATTGTAATGAGACTTTTGTTTTTTTGCCAGTAAAGTATATATTTCCAAACTTTCTATTTCATCTCGTTGGACACAGAGAAGAAGTTTTTTTGTTTTTTTATTCATAAAAAGAAAAAATCAAATATGATACCAGTAGTATATTAAAAAATATTTGCTTTTCAATCATGCCTCCTTTTCCCTTTGAACACCTGTTGCAGTGGTACGAGCAACACGGACGACATCATCTGCCTTGGAGGGACTACCACTACGACACTAAACAGTTGTGATACCGAATCTGGCTAGCTGAAACTATGCTCCAACAAACCCAAGCAGACAGAGTCCAAGAATATTTTCAGCGTATACTCGAAGCATTCCCAAGCGTAGAAGCACTCGCTGCTACAGATTATGAAACATTTTTTCCCTACTATAAATGACTAGGCTACTACTCCAGAGCCAGAAATATGCTCAAAACTGCCAAAATGGTAGTAGAAAAATTTGATGGCATATTTCCACAGGATACAAAAGACCTGATACAGCTTCCTGGAGTGTGACCCTATACAGCCGAGGCTATCAGAGCCTTTGCCTACAATATCCCTACCCTCTCCTTTGATACCAATCTCGAAAAAATATTTTCCCGATATTATTTTGGAAATAAATTTCGAAGACTGACGAGAGAGGAGAAAGAAGGATTACTTAAGCAGATGAAACATGTTTACACCTCACACAAAACCTCTCTCCTGAATCCTCTCCCCTCAAAGGTGAAAGGGACTACAGTTTCATCCTCTCCCCAGAAAGAGGAGTTGAAGTGAGGTCTTTCACAAAACATCAACAATGCTCTAATGGATTATGGAGCGATGATTTCACGCAATAATATTTCATGAATTGACTGGGATAATTATCCGTTCAAAGATTCAAAGTTTTGCCAAACTCGCGGAAGTCTTGAGCCTGTCAAAAAGAAAAAGAAATCGAGTTTCCCAGGTAAGCAAGCCTATGTGATAGCGATACTGCATGAGAATCATAAGAAGTATTTCTCAAGACATACTCCCCCTGTCGCAAGCGACATCCCTCTCGATGAGGGGGAGAAATATACAACCTCCCTGAATAAAGAAAATGATTTTTCCCCTTTTTTTATCGGAAAAAATACTGGGAATCCTCGAGCGATGATACAGGAGTATTTTCGAGAAAAATACTGACTCGAACTCTCCGTTCGTCCACCCGAAGTACGCTCCTACAACAGACACGAAGTCCCCTATCTCGTCTGCTACGCACAGATACAGTCCTGAACGCACAACTTTCAAGTATTTAAAAATATCAAAGTACGAGGTTTTGAAGAAAATTTGGTGGAGAAGTTGGAGTTTTAAAATATCTCAAATATCTAGAAATGATATTACAACACAAAAAAGCTCATAAAAAATATGAGCTTTTTGTTTTTTTGATATACTGACAAAGAAAAAATTAACTCTTTTACCCCGATTATTATGATCTACCTCGAAAAAAAACATATTCCCCTACTCGTATTTAACCTTGGTGTGATTGCCTTTTTTGGCTCAAAGTTTCTTTCCCCTTTGAATTATGAATTTTTGATCTATATAGGAGTGATTATTGTATTCTTGCTTCTAATCTTATTTACTAATAAGTATATGCGATATAATATGCTCTTGCTATGGTGTCTCTCCATTTGGGCATTTCTGCATATGGCAGGAGGAGGCTTGAGCTATCAGGGAGTGATTTGGTATCAGCAAATATTGATTCCCATTTCTGAATATTATAGCATACTTCGCTACGATCAGATGATACATGCATTTGGATTTTTTACTGCAACCTTGCTCTCATACGAAATCCTCAAAATACAACTCAAAACCCCAAAAGTCAATTTTGGACTTGGACTCGTACTCGTCATGGCTGGATGTGGATTTGGAGCTTTCAATGAAATTATCGAGTTTATCGTCGATCAGTCCCTCCCAGAAAGTGGAGTTGGGGGCTATATCAATACTTCACTTGACCTTATTTCTAACTTTGTATGAGCCGTGATAGCTGTCGTGTGTATCAAATTATTTCTTGAAAAACGCTAATCTATGAACTTATTTTTTTATATATTTCTCTTTATTTTTGGGAGTATGTTTGGAAGCTTTGCTTCCGTGATTATATATCGTCTCAAAAGTGGAGAGTCTGGCATTTGGACGGGACGCAGTCACTGTAAAACTTGCGAGAGAAATCTCTCGGCTCTGGAACTTATCCCTATACTTTCTTGGCTCTTTCAGGAAGGAAAATGCAAGTGATGCCGACAAAAAATATCGTCTATCTATCCTCTTTTGGAGTTCAGCACGGGAATACTGTTTGTTGCAACATGAATATTCCTTATAGATGTAAACCTAATATTGAGTGGAAATCTATTTGAGTGGGGACGCATGCTCTTTTTTCTCAGTATCATGTTTTTGACTATTATTTATGTATTTTATGATATTCTCTATCTAGAAATTCCTGAAAGTATTCTCCTCATTGCCAATATTTCGGTATTTGGAGCCTTGATACTCCAAGAGTTTGGATTTCCTATTTTTCCCTACCTCCCTACTGGATGAGCACATATACCTTTTGTTCCTGTGGCTCTGCTGATTGTGTGATCACTCTACACTATTTGTCTTGCTGGACTTCGAGAACTATATGATTGTATCATTGTTCTTGCCTGTATACTTCTCCTGTGAACCTACTTGCATATTTCAGGAGTTTCTTTTCATGATTCGGCTCTCATTTCTGGGACTATCGCAGCTCTTGGAATATATATTTCCTTTTTCTTACAAATTATCCTCTCACAAGGACGCGCTATGGGAGCTGGAGACCTGCGAATTGCTATTCTTATGGGACTCATTGTCGGAACGGCTCTTGCATTTCCAGCTTGGATGATCTGTTATCTTGCGTGAAGTCTTATCTGAATCATCATTATCCTCCAATCCAAAATTAAAAATGACTTTCGAGCCTCCTTTCAGCACCAAGTACCTTTTGGTCCTTTTATCGCTATCGGCTACCTTGCTGTACTCTTTTTTTCACAGCCTATTGAAGCAATAATTGCATGATATTTTTAATGCCTTTCCTAAAAAACAATCGTTCGCTCTTTCCCCTGAGAGGAAAAAATCAGATAGAGGTGTTATGTGGAGGAAAGAATGAGGAAGAAAGTAAAGCCCGATTTATTTACAAAATTCGTTCTTTTTAGTAAAATACTACAAGATTTAAAAAAATAAATACAAAAACTATGACTAAAAAACGTATTGTAGCTATCAGAGATTTTATTGATGCCTCTGAAAAATCACTCAAAAATGCAAAAAAACTCCTCAAAGAGATCCTTGAAGAAGAAAATATTGATTTATCTGCAGATGTGTCTCTCACTACGAAAGGACTCCATAGCTATGCAAGTGGGGAAGATAAAATTGTAGAAGGGGTTTTTACTGGTGAAGAAATGCTTGGAGTGGATAACAACAAATACCCTGTCCCTGTGAACTACGCAAGTAAATCCAAACTCGTACAAGGAGATACGATGAAACTCACTATTGACGGAAATGGGAAGATGCTCTACAAACAAATCAAACAAATCGAACGAGAAAGCAAGGTCGGACTCCTCACTCAAGACAAAGGAAAATACCAAGTCGTCGCAGACGGAACAGCCTACGATGTCCTCACTGCTGCCGTAACTCACTTCAAAGCGCAAATCGGTGACACAGTTACTATACTCATACCCGCGGGAAAAGAGGCTACTTTTGGAGCGATTGAAACCGTAATGCCGAAAGAATAATATTATGATTAAAGGAGGTGAGACACTTGTTTTTTTGTATCTCACTCTATAGAATTTTCAGTTTCTTCACGAGGAGAATCCATAATTTCTTGTATTTCTTCTTGTATTTCTGAGAGTCTTTCAATACTCTCTTGTTTATTTGTGTCATTTAAGCCTTGAAATAATTTTCGTGCCTCCTCAATTAATTCGTCTATTTCTTGTATTTTGCGTGTAACAGAAGGGATTTTTTCTTCAATTCGTTTAAATGTCTCTGTGCTTCGTTTATAAATTGATCGTTCTCGATACAACTGAAACCCTTCAAAAAAAGCACTTTGAACATCTTTAATTGATAAACTTCCCTCTCATAAAAAATATACAACACTTCCAATAGCTTGAAGAACATTGTTAAAATCTCTCGTGATTCCATTTGGACCAATTTGTAGATCCTTGAGTGTAGCACTATCAATAATAAGTACTGATTTTAAAGAATGTTCTTGTGGTATATCGGTAGTATCTGGAACTGAAAAAGACATCTAAAAAAGTATAAAAGTATAAATATTGTACATAATACATAATATTTAATTACTTGTCAAATAGATCTCTAAAAACTCTTAAGGCTCTTTCTTGATCTATAAAATATGGACTCGTGCACACCGTAATCAAATCAGCCTTTCTGGCAATATCAAGAATCACACGCTTTTTTAAGTCATAATCTATAAAATCGAGTTCAGGCTCAAAAAAATCTAGATCAAGATTAAGGATGATACTTCTTCAGTTATCACACTCCTGCTCACACAATACCTCTATCTTGAATTCTTTCCCCTCAAAGGGGAAAGAAGCTGCAGATTTAGATTCCTGCTCTCTCTCCTGGCAGGAGACAAGTGAGAAACAGAGGGGAGCGACAATTTCGAAGTTGAAGCAAGGCAGAGTTGGAGAGAGGTGTCTTGAGGAGTTCAAATACTCTCTCAAAGCACTCTCACTTCGTATCTGCACGACTTCACCAATGAGTCCTTCCTTTTGTGCGGGAACGATATAATTTCCCACATTGAGAAAAAAGTTAGTATATTCAAATACTTGTTGTATATCTTCACTCTCTGGCTTGAGAAGATATTGTCATGGATCTCGCATATCAGCATGTTCATCTATATGATAAAGCATAGCATTATCAGAAATTATTCCTTGACTCCGAGCTAAATACCAAAAATAAAAGGCATGATTGTGATTATCCACAAGATACAATGGCACATTTCTACTTCCCTCTCCTGTGAGGAGAGGGACCGAGGGTGAGGTATTGTGTGAGGAAGGGGCACATGGCGAGATATTGCGTGAAGAAGTATTGTGTGATGAGATTTTACATAAAGACTGGTTAAAAGTAAGGGCATACAAATTTTTCAGTCCATAACAACTCTGCATATTCCCATCAAAATCATATTCTTGAAATGTAGGGAACAAGTTTAAACCGTTCCCTATTTCTCCCCCTCAATCCCCCTCAGTTGAGGGGGAAGCTAATAGCTCTATCTCATCAAAACTCTCAATTTTTTTCAGTTTTGGAACAAATAACTTTTTATTTTTCCTCTCATCAAAAGAAAAAGCATTATTTCACACAGGCTGAGTAATATAAAAGTCTTTACTATACATGTTTTGTGATTATTATTTTTTAGGAGTATA
>PDWI01006254.1_pt1 | contig 15051 bp, 14 predicted proteins | sample 1430891 | NCBI WGS metagenome assembly PDWI01 (sample SAMN01162508, study PRJNA174530) | Oral metagenome, whole genome shotgun sequencing project. | biome: Marine environment; feature: Marine mammal; material: Swab sample of the gingival sulcus; isolation source: swab sample of gingival sulcus... | reverse complement strand
TATAATTCAGCGACAGCTGGACTAACTTATGAATATGACTGAAATAAGCAATCCCCACGACAAATTCTTTAAGGCAATTTTTACGCAAAAAGAGGCAACTAAGGAGTTTGTAAAAACATTCCTTCCCGAGGCGCTAGCTAGCCATATTGATTTGGAAACGCTGACCTTAGAGCAAACGGAATACGTTGATAAAAAGCTCAAGCAACACGTTTCTGATATCGTCTATGCCTGCCAGTATAAAAGCAACGACACGGCGATTGAAGTGAAAATATCCCTGCTATTTGAGCATAAAAGCTATCCCGAAAAATACCCACATCTGCAATTGCTGAGATATTTACTCGGTGCTTGGGAAGCACAAAGCAAGCAGAAACAAACGCTAACGCCGATTGTTCCAATTATTTTTTATCACGGCAAATCCTCTTGGAACAAGCGCTCGTTGACCAGCTACTTTACGCAAGTTGACAAGGTGTTAGCAAACTACATTCCAAACTTTGATTACGTACTGTTAGATACCTCGGAACACGACAATACACAATTTAGCGCGCTGAATAACAAATCCCTGTGGTCTGGCATTCTACTGATGAAAAACATTTTTTATCCAGATGATTTGGAACGCGATTTTACAACAATTTTCACCAGCACCAGCATTGATGAACTCTTACAAACCGAGGAAGGACGAAATTTCTTCGATACCTTTATCGTTTACTTAGCAAGCAATCTTGATTTAAACACGACAATATGGGAAGAAAAAATGAACACGCTATCCACACAAGCTAAAGAACAATTTATTTCTACCGCAATGCGTTGGCAAATGCAGGGCGAAGAACGGGGCATAAAAATGGGTCTAGAGAGGGGTCTAGAGAGGGGGCTAGAGAAAGGCAGAAAAGAAGGCATAACAGCAGGAAAAATAGAAATTGCAAACTCCATGCTCAGAGAAGGCATGCCAGATAGCACTATCCTAAAATTGACAGGGTTGACACAAGGGCAATTAGCTCGCTTAAAAAACAAAGGCTAACCAAGCCCATTAGGACGATACAAATAAACGCTATCTTATCTGTTTGTCATCGCTGGTGCATCAACCTGCAACAGGCCAAGCTTGCAAAAACTCATCAAAATGCGGTTCGTGTTGCGCCGTTAAATAGTCGCGTAGTGCGACGAGGCGCTCATCATAGGTTTGAGGCAACAACATGCCACGCATCAATTCAAAACGCAAATATAACAAATAGGTGTTGAGTACGTCTGTCTCACAGTAGTCACGAATGGCGGCAATATTCCCTGCTCGGTACAACTCCAATACCGCGGAACCGTCGGTGGCCAGCTTACCTGGGAAACCGCACAGCTTTGCCACCTCATCCAAGGGCGCGGTCGTGCGCGGCTGATAGCCCGCAATGACATCCATCAAGTCAATATGTTGCCATTGAAAACGGCTAAGATAATTCGCCCATTTTTTATTGCTGTCAAAATGTCCCACATCCCAATAAACAGGCGCAGAAATGCCGTAAAACAACAGGCGGTAGTGCAATACAGGCAGGTCAAAGCCCTTACCGTTCCAAGACACCAACACGGGCTGGTAGGTTTCGATAAAGTGAAAAAACTTCTCTATCACCGTTTTTTCATCGTCCTCAGCTTCGGCAAAACTGGCGACTTTGTGCTTGCCATTGACAAATACGCAGGCAGAAATAGCCACCACGCGGTGTAGGTGATGGCGCATAAACTCATTGCCCACTTCGCCGCGGCGCTGCATTTTCGCCAGCTCAAACAGTTGGCTTTCAGACAGCTGTTCGGCGTGGTTTAGACGAGCAATGGCTTGCACATCAGGAATGGTTTCAATATCAAAAGCACAGATGTTTTGCATGCGATTAGCCTTTGTACAACTTAGGGTTGAAAACGTCGCGCAACCAGTCGCCTAGCAAGTTAACGACCAGCACTAATAGCACCAAAGTAATACCAGGGAACAGGGTAATCCACCACTCGCCCGAGCGAATGTAGTCAAAGCCGTTGCTAATCAATGAGCCCAGCGAAGGCTTTTCTGGCGGCATGCCCAAACCTAAGAATGACAACGCCGCTTCACTCATAATGGCGTTGGCAATTTGCACGGTAGAAATAACTAAAATAGGCGACAAACAATTGGGCAAAATATGTCTAAACATAATGCGTAAGGGCGTAAAGCCCATGACTTTGGCGGCTTCAACATATTCTTTTTTCTTCTCCGACAGCGCGGAAGAACGTATGGTACGCGCGTACTGCGGCCATTCGGCCAAGCCAATAATTAACACCAAAATCATCAGGGCATACTCACTAAAAAATTGCGCCCCTAATACCGTCTTAAAGATTGCTGAGATAATAATAGCCACCATCAGTGTCGAGAATGATAGTTGGATATCCGCCAAACGCATCAATAAACTGTCTAACCAACCGCCGTAATAGGCAGCAATCAGGCCAATAAAAATACCAATCACCATCTGCAAAAATACGGCGAGAATGCCAATGGACAACGAAGTGCGCAGGCCATACATAATAGTAGACAATATACCGCGCCCCTGTTCATCTGTGCCGAGTAGAAAGTTACTACTGCCCTCCTCCATCCACACGGGGGGCAATTGACCGTCCATAATGTCAATAGCCGCCAAATCATAAGGGTTGTGCGGGGCAATCCACGGCGTGAGCAGTGCCACGACGATAAAGCTAACAAAAACCAAAAAGGAGACGATAACGGTTTTATTACTTCTGAAGTAATAGAAAAAATCAGAGTGAAAAAAGCTTTTCATAGTAGACTCCCAATTAATGATTTTTGATAAGGTTAACAGTGGGGTCAATCAATGCATAAACGACATCAATTACAGTATTAATGACCACAAACAGCAGGCCCACAAAAATAATATAAGTGGTAATCAACGGAATATCCGCGCGGTTAATGGCTTCTAAAAACATAAAGCCAACCCCTGGCCACTGGAAAACGGTTTCCGTTAACAAAGTATAGGCAATCATCATACCGATTTGCACCCCACCCACGGTAATGACGGGCAACAGAGTGTTTTTTAGGGCATGTTTGTACCAAATGGTTTTATCTTTTAGTCCCTTAGCGCGGGCAAAGCGAATGTATTCCGCCGACAGCGACTCCAACATTTCCGAGCGCACCAAGCGAATAAACAGCGGCAACATAATTGAAGACAGCGCCACCGCGGGTAAAATCAAATGCGACAAGCCGTCAAGGTTAAACAGCCCCGATTCCCAACCAAAGGGCGCAGTGGTCTCGCCGCGCATACTGGAAGGCAGCCAATTGAGATTCACCGCAAAAATATGAATTAACACAATGGCTGTCAAAAAAACGGGGACGGAAATACCGACCGTACTGACGCCCATAATGATTTTCGAGGGAATGCTGTTGGGACGAATAGCGCTGTAAACGCCTAAAGGAATAGACAAGAAAATAATAATGAAGCTAGCAACAAGCACCAGTTCCAAAGTGGCAGGCAACTTGTGCAAAATCACTTCAGTGGTGGGCTTTTTAAAAAATAGGCTGGTGCCAAAATCCCCTTGCACGACATTGCCTAGAAAACGCCCGTATTGCACAACAAAGGGGTCGTTAAGCCCGAGCTGCTCACGCACCGTGGCTTTTTCTTCCGCCGAGGCGGTAATCGCCACCATTTCAGAGACAGGGTCGCCCAATTTGCTCTGTACGGCAAAGGCGATAAAGGAAATCACAAGCATAACAACGCTTGCTTGTAGGAGTCGTTTAAATAGGAAATTTAACATGGTCGTTAATCAATTTAAGTGGGAGGGAGACTGCATCAGAGGCTGTGTCCAATCTTCAACGCTAATAAAATCTTGCAACTGGTAAAAGGCTTTGTCAGCGGTGACTAAAATCGCGCCTATTGCGTGAGCGTGCGCGGCAATCAAAGCATCCATAGTCGATAATGCTTTGCCGTGTTGACTGAAAAACACTTGCAAATCGGCATAGCTTTTAGCCGCTTGGCTATCCCAAGCAAGCACATCTGTATGAGCGAGAAAGTTATGTATTGTCGTTGCTAAACGCGTTGCCTGTGGTTTTTTCGCTAGTCCTGCCAAAATCTCTGCCTCAGTTATCACGGAAATAGAGACTGTTTCTATCGTGGCACGTGCAAGATGTTGTGAAACATTGTCATCTTTGCGAATCAGTTGGCTAACTACATTGGTATCTAACAAATATTGCATCAGAATAAATCCCGTTCAGGCGGAAAGTCCTTCGGACGGTCACGCAAAAAATCGTCGGGAATATCCGAAGGCTCCAATTCTTTTAACAGTGCAAAAAAATCATCCCACGAATCGGGTTTTTCTGACAAAATCACATTGCCCGTTGCCTCGTCGCGACGAATGTAGACTTCATTGCAATTAAAGTGAAAAGCTTCAGGCAAACGCACCGCTTGACTGCGTCCATTCATAAAAACTTCGGCCTTTTTTTCCAAGGTTGTTGGCATAGCTACCCTCCTAATACGATACAAAAACCAAGGGGACAGGCGTGAACCTGTCCCTTGGGTGTCCAAAAAATGCTGCACTTCCGCCGCGTGGCGGAAGCACACGTCATCTAAGACTTTATTTTTTCTCTTCGACAATAATATCGCCAAACAACGGGAAGTTTTTCAAGTTCACGTACTCTTTTAAATTGGTGATTTTCTTGTTCGTTCCCCAAGCCAAGTTTTGCCAATGCAAGGGAATAAAGGCGGCATCATCGTATTCGATTTGCGTAACTTTTTTCAAAATTTCCGCGCGTTTTTCCGCGTCCATTTCGGCGTTAGCTGCGTTCACCAGTTTGTCCAACTCAGGGTTGGCGTAGTTGCCACAGTTATATTGACCGCGCCCCGTTTCTTCATCACGCGTCATGGTCAAGTATTCGCTGTAGTTGGCGCTATCGCCCGTATCAGACGACCAACCAATCAACTGAATGCCGTTTTCACACTTGTCGAACTCTGGCCAGTACTGCGCTTTTGGCATAGTAGTCAAGTTGACGGTAATGTTGATTTTTTTCAACATGGCGGCAATCGCTTGGGCGATTTTTTCGTCATTCACGTAGCGATTGTTGGGTGAAATCATCGTCACTGTAAAGCCTTTTTCCAAGCCCGCTTCTTTCATCAATGCCTTGGCTTTTTTCAAGTCATAGCGCGGTTTTAAGTCAGCAATGTGACCCGCATAGCCCTCAGGACTGTTTTGTGCACCCGCGGTAGCAAAACCACGCATGATCTTCTTGGCAATACCCGCGTTATTAATGGCATAAGCCACGGCTTGGCGCACGCGCTTATCTTTAAACTCAGGTACGACCTTTTGGTTCAACTGCACGGTAATCATGCGGTCAGACGGCATGGTTAACAACTCGGTATCCTTATGATTTTTAACACTGTCTAAATCCGTCGGGGCAACGGGAGCAATCATATCGACATCACCCGAAAGCAATGCTGACAAACGCGTGGCATCTTCTTTGATAGGCACCCACTTCAAGTTGTCAACGTTACCTGTTTTACCCCAGTAATCTTTGTTCTTGGTAAGCTCCAGCTTAACGCCCTGCTCGCGGGATTTAACTTTAAATGCCCCTGTGCCTGACTCATGCGTTGAAGCAAAAGAACCCTTGCCCTTTTCGATAGCCGATTTATCCTTGCCATCTTCGCTTTTGCCTGTATAAAACTTGGAATCCATAACAAACAAGTAAGAAGCGTTAGCAAGCACCAACGGATAAGGCTTTTTCGCAACCAAGTCAACGGTGAAATCATCGACTTTTTTCATTTCCGAATAGGCTTCAAAAACGGCTTTAAAATCACCTGAAGTTTTTAAACGATTGAAAGTCCATACCACGTCATCGGCAGTCATGGGATTACCTGAGTGGAATTTAACCCCTTTGCGCAGGTGGAAGCGCGTCACTTCTGGACTGACTTGCTCCCAGCTCTCTGCCAAGCGCGGCACGTAGTTCAAGTGGCTATCGGTGCGCACCAAGGGGTCAAACACCAAATGCGCCATTTGCAAGGTGGCACCTGACAACTGTTCCATCGGGTCTAGCGATACGGGGTCGGCATCGTAGGCAATAGTTAAATCGGCGGCATTGGCACTAAAAGCCAGCGCCATCGCCAGTGAAAGTGTGGTTAGTTTATGCTTAAACGTCATAAGTTTTCCTCGTTTAGTTGTTGAAAAAGTTAATTATTGGTTGCGACATTTCATCCGCTAGGCGGCGTTAATGCCTTTTTCAAATCGCGGCATTAAGTCAATAAGTTGGCGCGTATATTCGTGTTGGGCGTGGGTAAACAATTGTTCTGTATCGCTGACTTCAACCAAATCGCCGTGGCGCATCACGCCAATGCGGTCACACATTTGACGAATAACGGGCAAATCATGGCTGATAAAAATCATCGTCAGGTTGAGTTCGTCCTGCAAATCTTTGAGCAAATTTAAAATTTGCGCTTGCACAGAGACGTCCAGCGCTGAAGTCGGCTCGTCACACAACAACATGCGCGGGCGCGTTGCCAAGGAGCGGGCGATGGAAATGCGCTGGCGTTGCCCCCCCGAAAATTCATGCGGATATTTCTTACCTGCCGCCGAAGTCAAGCCAACGTGGTCAAGCAAGTCGGCGACAATGGAGCGAATTTGCAATTCCGAATCGGCCAAACCGTGAAAGCGAATGGGTTCGGCAATAATATCCGAGACCTTCATGCGCGAATTTAAGGATGAATAGGGATTTTGAAACACCATCTGCATATGCTGACGAATGGGCATACGCTCGGCTTCATTTTTCAGCTCGGTTAACGATTGCCCCTCAAAAATAATCTTGCCGCTGTCGGGCGGATACAAGCCCGTAATAGCGCGGGCGACGGTCGACTTCCCCGACCCCGACTCGCCTACCAGACCAAAGGTCTCGCCTTTAACGACTTCAAAACTTACATTTTTTACCGCGTGTACATACTGGCGATTGCGCTTTAAAAAGGCAGATTGTGTCAAAAACTTAAGATTCATGTCGTGCACTGACAACATGGCGCCTTCGTATTCAGGCTCGTCTAACGACTCACCCAACCAGTGCGTTTTCACATCAATCTTGTTGTCTTCGTTGACATCTTCGATATAAGTGACCAGAGGAAAGCGCTCTAACTTTTTGTCCGCCCGCGGTACCGCGGAAATCAGGCTTTTAGTATAGTCATGCTGCGGATTGCCAAGTACACTTTGCGTGTCGCCAATTTCCATCAACTCGCCCTTGTACATCACTGCTACGCGGTCGGTGACGTTAGCCACCACGCCCATATCGTGCGTCACTAACATACATCCGACATTGTGGGTTTTACACAATTCGTGAATCAGTTGTAGGATTTGGTCTTGGATAGAAACATCCAGCGCGGTCGTGGGCTCATCGGCGATAATGAATTTAGGCTCAGTGGACAGGGCAATAGCAATAACCACGCGCTGGCGCATACCACCCGAAAATTGATGCGGATACTGCTTAATGCGCACATCAGCACCTGAAATCCCTACAGCTTCCAGCCAGTCAACGGCACGCTGTTTGGCTTCGTCAGTACTGACATCCAAATTCGTGGTAATGGCCTCAACCATTTGGTCTTCAACCGTAAACAGCGGATTCAGTGACGTCATGGGATCTTGGAAAATAAAACCGATATCTTTGCCGCGCACATGGCGCATGGCTTCGGCATTCAGCTGTGTGATTTTTACGCCGTCTAAAAAGACTTCACCCCCCTCAACAAAACCTGGTGGCGTAAGCAATTCGGCAATAGCGTTACCGACGGTGGATTTTCCCGCGCCAGATTCGCCTACAACCCCCAAAATCTCACCGCGATTCAGCGTCAGCGATAAATCTTTAACAGCGTGGAAGGTACCGTGGCGGGAGGGATAAGCGACTTGTAAGTGTTTAACTTCGAGTAGATGTTCGGCTTGTTGCTCGGTCATTATTGTTAGTGTATGTGAGTAAAAGTTTGAAGTAATACCATAGCACAAATTTATGCAATCGCAAACTATCTGCCATGATTAATAGTGATTTTCAATCAAAGACTGATTGACATTGAGGGCTTACGTAGCAATGGAAACATTCACTTCACCTATGCCCGTAATGCTACCGTGCAGGGTGTCGCCGCGCCTCACTGCCCCCACGCCCGCGGGCGTGCCTGTGAAGACGATATCACCCGCCGACAAAGTATCCAACTGCGATAAATACACCAGCAACTCATCCACACCGCGTGCCATTTCGCTCAAGTTGGCATCTTGGCGAATTTCACCATTTTGTTTGAGCACGATGCGACATGCGCCTAAGCTATCCATGGCAATGTCGGTGATAACGGGCGAGACAATAGCCGCGTGAGTAAACGACTTGGACAATGCCCACGGTAGTGATTGTTGCTTGAATTTGAGTTGCAAATCGCGGCGCGTCAAGTCAATGCCTACGGCATAACCAAAAACGGCTTGGCGGGCTTGTTCAAGACTGGCATTGCGCAGGGTCTGTCCTACCACCGCCACCAGCTCCAATTCAAAGTGTAAAGCTTGCGTGCCCGCGGGATAGGCAATGCTTGCCCCCGACAAAGTGATATCCAGTGGATGTTTGATAAAGAAAAAGGGGGCATCTTTGCTGACTTCACCCCCCATTTCTTTGGCGTGGGCATGATAATTTTTGCCCACACAGTAAATGCGTCGCACGGGCACACCCGCATCGCTATCAGCAATGGGGAGCACCACGGTTGGCGCAGGAGTAAAAGCCATTTTCATCATTAAAAACGAATTTCTTTAGAAATTTTTTGCAATATGGCTTTAGATTCTGCCGCGCTTGGCGACTTGCCATTAATGCTACGAACAACGGCAACTTGCTGATTGCCGCGGTCTGCCATACCAATTTGGTAAGTATCAATATCGCGCTCTATTTTAGACAAGATAAAACCCACATCGCGCTCAGTCACTTTGACAAAAGTATATGTGCCGCCGCGGCGGTTTTGCTTGCTCAAATCAAAGCCTGCACGATCAATGGCAACACCCAATAGCATCCACGCCTGATTAAAGCTACCCCCAATCACTAAAGCGGGCGTGCCATCAGCGAGTTGAGCGAAACGCATGCTCGCTTGTTGCTTCGCTTGCGTCGCAGGTTCTACCGCGGCTTGCTTGCCCATTTTGTGCAGATATAAATTGAGTCGGCGCAACATTTCCACTTCTAACTCGGGGTTGCGATCGTTGGCAATCCAAGCGTAATCATGGTCACCTGATTTTTTCCCTCCACCATGGCGAATGACCTTACCGTAGCGGTCAATTTGCTTTTCACTGGCGCCGTAATGGGTAAGATAAACGTAGCTATGCTTGCCATCGTAATCCACGCGGGTACGGAATTTATCGCGCACGCCATCATCTTTAAGGCCACTCACTAACTTACTAAGCATGGCGGAAATGCCACTACTGGGCAAGTTGGCTTTTTTCTGTAGCCAATCGGTTTCTATAATGCCGATACCTTCGTCAACGCGCGCCAACACCAAGCCATTATTTAACCAAAAGCGCTTAACATTATTAAAGACCTTGGCAGGTGGCGCATCAATTTCTATCCAAGAGACATCACCATTGCTTTGAATATTCTTCAGCGATGTCGCCAAGTGATCACTTTGACCATTGCTTTTGCGCTCATTTTGATAGGTGGACAATCTGGCATTATCTGTGGCACTCAACTCGGCAACATGCAAGCCATCATCAATACTTGAATGCGTCAAATCGGGAGGGATTTCTAAGGGGTTAATGGTCTTGCTGGTTTTGTAATCGGGGCGGTTATCAGGCAATACATCCAACAGCTCACCAGTAGTGCAAGCGCTCAGTGACAAGGTGATAATTAAATAAGGTAATAAGCGTTTCATAAAGATTCTCATAGCTATTTTTATGGAGAGATAGGATTAGTGTGGCAACAGTCCCGCACGTTGCATGGCTTTCTCAACCCTTTCATAATGGTCGGCATGCAACGGCAACAAGGGGAGGCGCACGTAATTTCCGATAAGCCCTAGGCGTGACAGCGCCCATTTAACGGGAACGGGATTGGGCTCGACAAATAAATCATTGTGCAGTCCCATGAGGGTGTCGTCCAATTGTTTGGCAGCAACAGCATCAACTTTTGCCAAGCGACACACCTCTGCCATAGCTTTAGGGGCGACATTGGCGGTGACGGAAATAGCGCCCGCCGCGCCCTCTGCAATAATATCACAGTTGATGGGATCTTCGCCGCTGTAAACGGCAAAATCATCAGGACAGACCTTGAGCAATTCGCGACAACGCTCAATGGTGCTGGCTTCTTTGATACCGACAATGTGAGGGATTTTGGCCAATTCTACCGCGGTATCAACAGCAATATCGCTACGTGTCCGCCCAGGGACATTGTACAAAATCAAGGGTAAATCACAGGCATCAGCAATAGCGCGGAAGTGAGCAAGCAAGCCGCGCTGGTTGGGCTTATTATAGTAGGGCGCAACCGACAAATGGGCATCGGCACCCGCGGTTTGTACCGCCTTGGCCAAGTAGATGGCCTCGGCAGTGCTGTTTGATCCAGAACCCGCAATAACGGGGATGCGCCCATTGACAATTTTCACACAAAACTCAACACATTCAATATGTTCATCATGCGATAGCGTAACTGACTCTCCCGTCGTTCCAACACTGACAATGGCATCAGTGCCATTTTCTATGTGGAATTCAATGAGTTTTTGGTAAGCGTCCCAATCAACGCTATAATCGGCTTTTAACGGCGTAACAATGGCAACAATAGAACCACTAATCATGCTTTTTTCCTCTTTGATGTTAGGCAAACTACGGTTCGCCATCATACTGCTTATAGCAAAAAAAAACAACGCCTATTTCGCTATAATAGCAATTCTTATTTTTTAATAATTTGTTTTATTGGATAAAAAATAAAAACCTCAACAAACAGCTTTTACTCTTTATCACAACTAGGTATTGACACAAATTGTGCCTAAGTAGCCCATCCCTAGTTACATAGATACCTAGGAGAAGAGCGAACAAAATAAAGCAAAACAGCCTAACTATTAAAAACAAAATAGTCAGGCTGCTTTATTACATTAAACTAGCCTACATCACACCTAAAGTAGAAGTAGTTTAACTACGCGTTTTTGCCACTTCCTTGAACAGGTCAACAATTTTTTTGTTACGTGCTGATTTTTTCGCTTCTTCTTCCCACAACACGCCCGCAGCTTCACGTAAACGCTTAGCATCGCTAGCTGGCAATGCCGAGAATTCAAAATGGCTAGTGTATTTAGGATCAAATAAAGCCCCCATCAACCAGTTGTGCAGGTTGGTTGAGTGTTGAGCAACACCCATTTCTAAAATAGCTCTTTGAGAATCAGACAAGGACTTCCATTTGTCCATATTGATCAAAATACAATCCACAAAGCCTGGCATCAACATATTCAAGGTCGTGTAGTGTTTGGCAACTTCAAATAATTTCATAGTGGTGTATTCTAGTGTACTACCGTAGATAACCCCATCAATCGCACCAGTGGAAAGTCCCACGTATAATTCTGAAGCTGGCATAAAAACAGTAGGAATACCAAATTTTTGTAGTACCTTGGCAACACTGGGAGTTGCACGGATTTTCATCTTTTTCAAATCATCTAAAGACTTGACTGGTTTCTTAGTCAACAAATCATACCCGCCACCCAATGCAGCGCCTAAGTAGTGGATATTGTGCTCCGCATAGGCCTCACGTGCAGATGCCAACAATGTCTTATCAAACATATAAGCCGCCTCGTCAGAAGAAACCCAGGCGCCTACAATGCCACTTTCAAGTGTGGCGATATCCAATTTACTTGGCCAGTAGCCACTATAGCTTTCACACATATCCAAAGTTCCCTTAGATACCGCAGAAAACATTTCGGCATCAGGTACAATTGCCCCACCTGGGTGACGTTTAATACGCAAAGATTTCTTACTGGCAACCTTTACATTGTCAGTAAAGGTTTTGAAGATACCATCAGCTTCCTTACCCCAATAAGTTTGCATACTTAAACGCATTTTTTTCTCACCAGCCAAGACCACAGCTGGAGCAGACACACCCGCAATAGCGGCACCTGTCACAGCAGTTTTAACAAAATTTCTACGATTCATAGTTGACATTTTATACTCCAAGTTATGACAAATATTTACAATAAACAGCATAAATATAATTATACTATCAGTTTATTATAGTCGATAAAATAAATTATGCTAGCAATAATTGTTATATTTTTCTACAACCTAGCATATAACCCAATGCGTAATAACACAAAAAGACCACAGAGCAATCAAGTCACTCCGCGGTCTTTTCAGGAACAAATAAATGAAAAGGAAACTACTTTCTTAGTGCTGAAAACCTGTCTTTAGAAACGTAACGTTCGTTAATAATTCTTGGCGTTACAAAAATGAGTAACTCACTTCTTTCCACACTGTTGGAATCCTTTCTGAACATAACCCCTAAAATAGGCAAATCACCTAACACTGGAACTTTTCTCACAGCTTTCCTTTTGGTTTGTTCATAAACGCCACCCAACACAACAGTCTCACCATTGCCAACTAACACTTGCGTTTTTATCTCATTGGTAGCAATACTGGGCTCACCATTACTGGTAGCTGCACCCACGGCATTTTTCGTCACTAACAAATCCATATCAATCTGATTATTGGGGGCTATCTTAGGCTTGACATCCAGCTTCAAGGCCGCATCCTTCCATGTTGTCGTCGCTGTTCCATTTTTATCCGTTACCACATAAGCAATTTGTGTACCCGCCTTAATACTGGCACTACCACCATCTTGAGCCACGACCCGCGGACTAGAAATTATCTCGCCCCGTCCGTCTGCCTGCATAGCCGCCAATTCCATATCAACAAAGTAACCAGCCGACAAGAAACTAAGACCAAATCCCATTGTTGGCGAACCATCTATCGGACCCGATGCTGGTTCTCCTAATCTATAATTCAAAGGTTCACCGATAAGACTATCATTATCTCGGCGCACTCTACCTCCCATCGAGTTGAAGCCCCCAGCGACACTATTTCCATTAATCATCTTCGTACCTCCGAGTCTAAAGTCAACCCCCAACTCATGAGCGAAGTTATTACTCGCAGTAACTACCCTCGCATCAATCAACACCTGCTTAACAGCTACATCTAGCTTGGCCACCAAGCTACGCACCTTGCTAATACTGCTAGGCACATCATTTACTATTAACACATTTGTACGAGAGTCAACAGAAATCTCACCACGAGATGACAACAGACCACCAGCACGCCCCTTATCTTCATTGCTATTATCTTCAATAATTCTTTCCAGGTCTTGTGCTCGCGCATACTGTATAGGGATAAGCTCCTGTTCTAACGGCGCAACTTGTTTTTCAACATTAGCCACCTTGTATCGCGACTCCATGTTAGCAGCCATCACAGCACTTGGAGCAATAAAGATGATATTACCGTTCTTTCTTTGACTTAGCCCCTGTATCTGCAAAATGGTATCCAAAGCCTGATCCCACGGCACATCATTGAGACGCAATGTAATATTGCCCTGCACACTGCCATGCACAACAATATTAGTCTTAGTAAATTCACCAATAATTTGCAACACCGCTCTGACTTCCACATCTTGGAAATTCAGTGATAACGGCTCGCCTGTATATTTCTTCCGAGGATCTCCTGGAGGCAAATCACCCTTTAAGTCCTTATCCTTGTTGATAGGCGTAAATTCCATAGAATAGATGCCATCATTCTGATACGAAAGCAACTCATAATCGTCACCCACCGTAGAAACACTCAGCTGATTTCTAAAAATATCAACACTCTTTACTGGCGTACCGAAATCCGTTACATTTAAACGCTTCGTTCGGCTAAAGTGCCCACCTCGAAGAGTAGCAATAATCTTCTTGCCACGACGCTGAACATCGACAACTGCCTTGGGGCTAGGTAGCTGTATCTTTATTTTACCGGCTCCGCTATCCGAACGCTCGAAATTGACACGAGAAGCACCGCCTTTACCCGAAACCGACTTGTTTTTGCCAACACCAGCGATGGGGAAATGTTCTTTCACGACCACAGTAATTCGATTACTTTTTTCGACAACATCATAAGGCAGAGGTTTAGCAAGCGCAACAACAGCACGCGTGCGATCATCACCCTCTATAACTGTCACCTCTGAAATAAGTGGATGAGTAACCTTTGTGACCTTTTCCGCCAGATGACTTCTTGCATCGGGAATATCAATTACAATTCTAGCGGGATTATCTAAACTGAGGGTTTTCACACCACGGAAATCACGCCCACCAATCTGAATCTCATAATCTCCGTTAGTATTCCTACCCGTAGTCACACTGTTAACATCCGTAGCCAAGGCACCAAACACCATGGAACTCATAGCAAAAGCTACAGCACACTTTACACTAGTTTTATAAAACTTTTTCATTTTTTTATCACCTACCATTTTAGCGGAATTCCTTTTTTTCTATCAAGCCAAATGCCATTTCTCAATACTTTTTCTTGCACAATAACCACGGTCTCTCTAATATCAAGAACGATACCATTATCCTGACCAATATAATCTCCTACACGAACCTCAATCACACCAATGTCTGGCGTTTTTATCAAACCGACATTACTCCCCAGTGTCCCAACAAAACGATAACTACCAATGGGATGATGCTCCAACAACTGCAAAGGATGCGGCGTTGGCGGAATACACTTAGGAGGTTCACAACGTCTGTCAACGTCTTTTGTTGTGGTAGCAATCTCTTCTTCTTTTTTAATTAAAAAATCGCGAACACGAAAAGGATCGTCCAACATTTTGTTATAACGATAAACAACGTAGGGAGCAATTTCTCGCTTTTCTGAATGATAGCCGTCATGAACCTTTCTAGATTCTTGCTCTGCCTTCCTTGCAGACTCTCTAACCTGATCTTGCTTGTAATTAAACGGGTCAAGGCTACAACCCGCCAATAACAACGAGCACAATAGAAGCAGTTTCTTCTCTTTCATAGTACACCTCCACCTATTTATCTTTAAAAATGTACGTGCGCAATTCAGCCGTCATCGCCAATGGCG
>PDWI01006253.1_pt1 | contig 15051 bp, 13 predicted proteins | sample 1430891 | NCBI WGS metagenome assembly PDWI01 (sample SAMN01162508, study PRJNA174530) | Oral metagenome, whole genome shotgun sequencing project. | biome: Marine environment; feature: Marine mammal; material: Swab sample of the gingival sulcus; isolation source: swab sample of gingival sulcus... | reverse complement strand
CAACTGAGCTTGGGAAAATGCCTGAGCATTGACTTTCAAATGATAGCCCATAAACAGACCTATCAACAAACTACCGAGAATATTAACTAAACCCGTACCATAAGGGATGCTCTCCTTGTTGAGTAGCAAACCAATGCCATAACGCGACATACTACCTAAACCACCACCTAAAAACACCATTAGAAATTGTTGAATATTCATATCTCTTTGCTACTCCTAAAAAGGAAATTTTAATGTTTATATTTTTTAAATCCGCACAATATGCTTACCAAGTTTTAGGCTCTAAAAAATTTTAATGCAGAACTACTTTACCGGCATCATTGCCATTCCACTTACCGGTAATCACCCCTTTTTCTAAAGTCATCAGTCCCGGATTGGCTCTGATGATTGTTTTCAGAGTCGTTTCATCCGTGTAAAGCATGTCAAAATTGAGGTTGTACTCAGACTTTAAAACTTCAAAATCATCCATAGCCGAGGCAGACAAGGTATAAACCAGATAACCATTGGTCAAGGCCTGATCTGCAATGGGTTTTATCTTTGCAAACGTCCCATGATTAGCTTTACTTAAATCATAAGCAACAATTAACAGGACTTTATCAGCAGATAAAATAGTTTCCGTCAGGTCTTCTTCTTCATTTTCCAAAATGAAATCATGAATAAGGGCAATCCCTGTTTCTTCGTCGTATTGCTCCATGCCCTCCGGGATACTTTGACCTATTTTATAAGGTCTGAAATCTATAATCGGTAAATGTTTAAGTACGTAATACGTGATAAACAAACTTCCTATAAAGGTTATAAATGTGACCCAAACCGCCACTTTTTTACCCAACCAGGGTTGAACATCTTTGATTCTAAACAATAAAAACACAATCAAAGCCGTAAAGAACACATTTTTATAAAATGTACCCCACGGACTCAGTTTGAGCGCATCACCAAAACAACCGCAATCAGTGACCTTACCGGTTACTGCCGAATAAAATGTCAGAAATAAGAATACTATCATCAATAAAAATGTACCCCAAACCGTCCATCTCGGTTTAAAACCCACTAACATCATGATTCCCAGCATAAGCTCAACAATAATCAATAATATCGCAAAAGATAAGGTATAAGGTTCTAAAAACGTTAGATTCAACACATCCTCACTAAAATACTCCTGAAACTTAATGGATGAACCTATGGGATCAACCAGTTTGACAAAGCCGGAAAAAATAAACGTAATGGCAATAATCAGCCTTGAAAGATGGGTTAATATTTTCATGTCTTAAATGTTAAAGGTGTTCACTCATTTGGATTAAGGCAAACACAGCGTAATTAATCATATCCTGATAGTTGGCATCCAAACCTTCTGAGACCAGCGTCTTTCCTTCATTATCTTCTATTTGCTTAACTCTCAAAAGCTTTTGCAAAATAATATCTGTCAACGAACTCACACGCATATCTCGCCAGGCTTCACCATAATCATGGTTCTTATTTTCCATCAAGGCTTTAGTAATAGCCACTTGTCTGTCATAATACATTAAAGCTTGCTCGGTAGTCAAATCCGGACACAGGGTTTCCCCCAATTCCAACTGGATAAGAGCCATTAAAGCATAATTGATAATTCCTATAAACTCAGATTCTTCACCCTCATCTACTTTTCTTATAGTGTTGCTTTGTAACATTCTTATGCGCTGAGCCTTGATAAATATTTGATCGGTCAATGAACTCAAACGCATAATACGCCAGGAACTGCCATAATCTTTCATTTTCTTTTCATAAAGTGCCCGGCATTTTTGAATAATCGTATCGAACTGTTGAGATGTCTGTTGCATTAATGTCTTTTTAAAAATTGATAAATCAGATGACTGACCGCTACCCCACTACATTCACAATCTTGCCCGGGACAAAGATGATTTTCTTTGGTGTTCTACCGCCCAACTGGGCTTGTGTTTTTTCATGAGCCATGACGATTTGCTCCACTTCTTCCTGCGACAAATCTAATGGTAAGTCAAGTGTAAAACGCATCTTACCATTAAACGAAATGGGATACGTTTTAGTGGTTTCTACCAAATACTGTTCCTCATATAACGGATAATCAACTGACGAAATACTCTCGCTATACCCCAATCGTTCCCATAATTCTTCAGCAATATGCGGGGCGAACGGCGCAACCAAAACAACCAAGGGTTCCAGAATAGATCTGTTACGACATTTTTGGTCGGACAATTCGTTAACACAAATCATAAACGAACTTACGGCGGTATTAAACGAGAAAGCCTCGATATCTTCTGTTACTTTTTTAATGGTTTTATGAAGCGTTTTCAGACTGTCTTTGGTCGGTTGGTCATCATTGATATAAAAACTGTGATTCTCTCCCGAGTGGAACAACTTCCAGAGTTTTTTCAAGAAACCGTGAACACCGGTAATACCGGCAGTATTCCAGGGTTTGGCTTGTTCTAAAGGACCCAAAAACATTTCGTACATACGCAATGTATCGGCACCGTAATCATGGCAAATATCATCAGGATTGACAACATTATATTTAGACTTTGACATTTTCTCCACTTCGCGTTTGACGATAAATGTCCCGTCATCCTCAGTAATGAATTCCGCATCGGCATATTCCGGTCGCCATAATTTAAACGCTTCCATATCCAATTCATCTGAAGCGTTGACCATAGTCACATCGGCGTGGATAGGGGTAAACCGGCTCCAGTCTTCTGAGGCTTCTTTATTGACACTTTCGCGCTTGGATTCAATATCTTTCAACTTGTTTTTACTGACAAAAATCGTTTTTTGACGGTTGTTGGTACTTTGATAATCCCAACGGTATACAAATGCACTTGTACCCAAAATCATCCCTTGATTAATCAGTTTTTTAGCAAATTCATCTACCGGTACAAACCCGCGGTCAAACAAGACTTTTTGCCAAAAACGGGAATACAACAAATGTCCGCTGGCATGTTCACTTCCGCCAAGGTATAAATCGACATCACGCCAATAATTAAGGGCTTCCGGTGAGGCAAAAACCTTAGGATTACCGGCATCCATATAACGGTTAAAATACCAGGAGCTTCCTGCCCAACCCGGCATGGTATTGAGTTCTAACGGGAATACGGTTTTATGATTAATTTTATCATTGTCCACAACTTTACAAGCTTCAGTATCCCAAGCCCAGACGTGTGCATTACCCAAAGGCGGTTTACCGTCTTCGGTAGGTAAATATTTTTCTACTTCCGGTAAATGCAAGGGTAAATATTTTTCATCAATCAACTGCGGCATCCCATTTTTATAATACATAGGAAACGGCTCACCCCAATAACGCTGACGACTAAAAACCGCATCACGTAAACGGTAATTGACTTTGGCTTCACCCACGCCTTTGTTTTCTAAGGCTTCCACAATCTTAGCCATCGCTTCCCGATAGTCTAAACCATTGAGGAAATCTGAATTCTGCAATGCAAATCCACCCTTGTCCACAAAGGCTTCTTTAGCAATATCTTTATCAAAAATATTCACAATCTCCGGCATACCATTTTTACCCCGGAAATAATTGGCAAACGCATAATCCCGCTCATCACCTGCCGGAACGGCCATAACAGCACCGGTACCATAACCCGCTAAAACATAATCTCCAATCCAAATAGGGATGGCTTCTCCGGTAAACGGATGTTCTGCATAAGCGCCGGTAAACACCCCTGAAATAGTCTTCACATCTGCCATACGGTCACGTTCAGAACGCTTGGCCGTTTGCTTGATGTATTGCTCCACCGCAGGGCGTTGTTCTTCTGTAGTAATCTTTAATACTAAATCATGTTCAGGTGCCAAAGTCATATAAGTCACTCCAAATAAAGTATCGGGTCTGGTAGTAAACACAGAAATACACTTGTCTTCTTCCTTAGAATTAGGTGACGGCAGGACTTTAAATTTGATCATTGCTCCCACCGATTTTCCTATCCAATTACGCTGAATATCTTTGAGGTTTTCTGTCCAATCCACTTGATCCAGGCCTGTCAATAAACGCTCGGCATAGGCCGTAATACGCATAGACCATTGTTTCATTTTTTTCCGGATAACCGGATGGCCACCGCGTTCTGAAACTCCATTAACAACTTCATCATTGGCAAGAACCGTTCCCAGTGCCGGGCACCAATTCACTTCGGCATCTGACAAAAAGGTCAGACGGTATTTAAGGAGTATATCCTGTTGTTCTTCATCGGTCATGGCTCGCCACGCCTCAGCGGTAAAAGTGGGCGTGTCATCATCACAAGCAGCATTTAACTGTGTATTTCCTTCTTTGTCGAAAATCTCACACAATTCTTCAATGGGTCTGGCTTGCGCTTTATCATTGCAGTAATACGATTTAAACAACAATGAGAAAATCCATTGCGTATATTTGTAATAGGCAGGATCTGAAGTACGCACTTCCCTGCTCCAATCAAATGAAAAGCCAATTTGGTCTAACTGACGACGATAGGTCGCAATATTCTGTTCAGTAGTCTTAGCCGGATGCTGTCCAGTTTGAATGGCATACTGCTCCGCCGGCAATCCGAATGAATCGTAACCCATAGGGTGCAATACATTAAAGCCTTTATGTCGTTTATAACGGGCATAAATATCAGACCCTATATAACCTAACGGATGTCCTACATGTAGTCCTGCTCCCGATGGATACGGAAACATATCCAATACATAAAACTTGGGTTTGTCAGACCGGTTGTCTGCTTTAAAAGTTTGGTTTTTTGCCCAATACTGTTGCCATTTGGCTTCGATCTCATTAAAATTGTAACTCATTATTGATGGTTCAGTGGTTTCGTGTTCAATATCGCGTGTTTATAAGCTCATCAGTATTCCGGATTAATCCTTTTACGAGCCCATTAGTTCGCAAATTTACAAATAACCTACAGACTTCGACATTTTTTGGTAATTTTGCAGCAATTCAATGACAAGATACCATTTCCAATGAAATATAAAAGAGTACTACTCAAATTAAGTGGTGAAGCCCTGATGGGCGACAAAGCTTACGGCATAGACCCTAAACGTTTAAAAACTTACGCCCTAGACATCAAAGCTGTCGTGGATAAAGGTTTAGAAGTTGCCATCGTTATAGGTGGCGGCAATATTTATCGCGGTGTTTCAGGAGCAACAGGTGATATGGGCACTGAACGTGTGCAAGGCGATTATATGGGGATGCTGGCAACTGTAATCAATGGTTTAGCCCTTCAAAATGCCCTTGAGCATGAAGGGATTATTACACGGTTACAAACGGCTATCAAAATGGAACAAATAGCAGAGCCTTATATCCGTCGCAGAGCAGTCAGACACCTCGAAAAAGGACGGGTGGTCATTTTTTCTGCAGGAACAGGAAATCCCTATTTCACGACCGATACTGCAGCTGTGCTTAGAGCTGCTGAAATCAACGCCGACGTTATTCTCAAAGGCACTCGTGTAGACGGTATTTACACCGCAGACCCTGAAAAAGACAAAAACGCTATCAAATTTGACCATATCTCTTATAAAGAGGTGATGAGCAAAGGGCTTAGAATCATGGATATGACAGCATTCGCTTTAAGCGAAGAAAACAAATTGCCTATCGTAGTTTTTGACATGAATACACCGGGGAATTTGAAAAAACTGATTGATGGCGAAACTATAGGAACACTGGTAGAAAACTAGACTAATACGTTTACTAATAACGGGTCAGGCAGGTTATAAGGCAGTAAGTTAATAAGTGTGTTTCTTTTGACGTTTGCTTTGTGCAATTTTTATACAATACTGCATTTGGGCTTCTCTTGTAAAGACGTTTAGACTCAATACCGGATGGCTCAAAAGGATATGCAAGGGGTAGATATGCTCTTAGCGTTTTTCTATAAAACCTAAGGACAACCCTACAAAACACCGTAATTAGCTTATGAAACATACAGTGCTCATTATTATACTTATATCATCCTTATTGGTTGGGTGTTCGGCTAGTTCCGGCTTTACATCCAAGCCCAAGAGTATAAGAGTCGCTCAACTCCCTGAAAAGGTTGATGAAACTTCTGGTCTGGCTCATTTTAACCGTTTTCTCTGGACCCATAATGACAGTGGTGGTCAACCGGAACTTTACGGTATTGACCCTGACAATGGCCAACTGGTCAAAACAGTCCGGGTAAGCAATGCCAACAATATAGATTGGGAAGATCTGACGCAGGATGACAACTTTATCTATATTGCTGACACCGGTAACAATCGGGGAGACAGACGTGAATTTCAGATTTACAAAGTGGCTAAAAGAGACATCTTAAGCCCTACAGAGGAAGTCACCGCTAAACTCATCAGTTTTGTCTTTGAAAAACAACCGGACAACCTCAAACCATACCGCCACAATTACGATATTGAAGCCCTTTGTATGGTTGACAATCAACTCATGTTTTTTTCCAAAAATTGGGCGAATAATAAAACCTATTTATATCAAATCGATAATGGTATTGCCAAACGCATCAAAAAATATCATACCAATGGTTTAGTCACCGGGTGTACTTATGACGCTAAAAACCGTATCATGTATTTAATAGGTTATCACCGTTATTTTTGGTTCAATATGAGATCGCCTTTCGTCTATACTATTGAAAATTTTAATACAAAAGAAGAATATAAGACCAAACATTTGCTCAAATCCATCAAGGGATTTCAAGTGGAAGCTATAGATCAAGGTAATGGTCAGCTATTTTTCACCAACGAAGACAATAAATACGGCAAACAAGCCCTTTGGACATTAAGTTTTGATTGAGACAATGTTTCAACCGACGGGTAAACATCAGATAAATTAATTTACGATTAGCGGTTAACTTTAAATATGACCAAAAAGCACCTTAAACTCATCATCCAAACCTTACCGGACCAACCCGGTGTTTATCTGTATTATGATAAACAAGGTAAGGTTTTGTATGTAGGGAAGGCCAAAAAGCTGAAAAAACGGGTGTCATCCTATTTTACCAAAAAACATGACCGTGCCAAAACACATGTTTTAGTAAAAAAAATAGAAGATATAAAACACATCGTGGTAGATACAGAAACGGATGCGTTGTTACTGGAAAACTCCCTGATCAAAAAATACCAGCCGCGTTACAACATCATGCTCAAAGATGACAAAACCTACCCCTGGATTTGCATCAAAAAAGAGCCGTTTCCACGGTTGTTTATCACCAGAAACGTCATTAATGACGGCTCTGAATATTACGGGCCTTACGCCATGGTAAGGTCTGCCAAAGCTCTTTTGGACTTGATTAAAACCATCTATACGCTGCGGACATGCCACTTTGATCTGTCTCCAAAAAACATTGCCAACGGCAAATACAAGGTATGCCTGGATTACCATATCGGGAATTGTAAAGGGCCCTGTGAGGATTTACAAACCGAAGAGGATTATTTACAGGATATTGCAGAAATACGTCAGATTATCAAAGGGAATTTTAAATCTGCTTTAGAGAAATTTCACCAGTTGATGCATGATTATGCCAACAATTTACAGTTTGAAGAAGCCCAAATCATCAAAGAGAAAATAGAATTGCTTGCCAATTACCAAGCCAAGTCTACTGTAGTCCATCCGTCCATCAACAATGTCGATGTGTTCAGCATTACCTCTGATGAAAGCTATGCCTATATCAACTTTTTTAAGATTATGAATGGCGCTATTGTCCAATCACATACTGCTGAAATCAAGAAGAAACTGGATGAAACCGACAAACAGTTATTGGAAATGGCGATTATAGACATTCGTCAGAAATTTCATTCGCAGGCCAAAGAAATCTATGTGCCTTTTGAGGTCGATACAGTAGCCAATGTTAAGGTCACCGTTCCCAAAATAGGGGATAAAAAACATATCGTGGATTTATCTCTACGCAATGCCAAGTTTTACCGTCAGGAACAGTGGAAACAACAAAAACTGGTTGACCCCGAACGTCATTCCAAACGGATTCTGGCGCAGATGCAAAAGGACTTACGCCTGAGTGCGTTGCCCGAACATATTGAGTGTTTTGACAATTCCAATATTCAAGGTACCAATCCCGTTGCGGCTTGTGTGGTTTTTAAAAATGCTAAACCCAGCAAAAAAGATTACCGCAAATTCAACATCAAAACCGTGGAAGGACCCGATGATTTTGCGAGTATGGAAGAGGTGGTTTACAGGCGCTATAAACGCTTGTTGGACGAAGGCGAAAGTTTACCACAGTTGATTGTCATAGACGGCGGTAAAGGCCAACTGAGTTCCGCACTTAAAAGTCTGGATTTACTGGGGTTGAGGCACAAAATTGCCATTATAGGTATAGCCAAACGTCTGGAGGAAATTTACTATCCCGGTGATCCTATTCCGTTGTATCTGGACAAAACCTCTGAAACGCTAAAGGTTATCCAACAATTACGAAATGAAGCCCATCGTTTTGGGATTACCTTTCACCGGCAAAAACGATCTAAATCTGCCCTGCAAACTGAATTGGCGCTCATTCCCGGTATAGGCGATAAAACGATTGTTGAGTTATTAAAGCATTTTAAATCGGTCAAACGGGTCAAAGAGGCCACACTTGAAGATTTAGCTGTAGTCATCGGGGAGTCGCGGGCTAAAAAAATACGGGCATATTATGATAAAGCTTAGTGGATTGGTGAATTAATGGATTATGTTAGCTTTGCAGAGATTTGAAAATTAATAGTTTTCATGCAGGTATAAAATACTAACTTTTTTGATGACAAGCCATGAGTGTTTTCTGTCTATCATCAAAATCACACCTAAAAATCTAAAGTTATGGTTATTAAAATTCTGGGAACCGGTTGTCCAAAATGCAAAAAAACCGAAGAAGTTGTTACAAAAGCGGTAAATGAACTCAACATCACTGCAACAATAGAAAAAGTGGAAGATATTCAGGATATCATGGCATATGATGTGATGAATACTCCGGCTGTAGTTATTGATGAAAAAGTGGTTTGGTCCGGACGGGTACCTAATATTTTTGATGTCAAAATTCTTTTACAATCTCAATAAAACCTAATGTTTAACTGGCTTAACGACTTAACAGATTGGCTTGTTTACAGTGCTATGGGCATGACTCCGGGCAACAGACCGGCAGAAGCCTTGCATTTCTTTATTTATGACAGCATCAAAATATTTATGCTGCTCGTTGTCGTTATTTTTTTGATGGGGATTATCAACTCTTATTTTCCCATAGATAAAGTACGCAATTTTTTATCGCGACATCAATTGTACGGTTTCCAATACCTTATGGCAAGTTTGTTTGGCGTCATTACACCTTTTTGTTCCTGTTCGTCTGTACCTTTATTTATAGGTTTTGTCCGTGGCGGTATCCCACTGGGTGTGACCTTTGCTTTTTTGGTCACATCACCTTTGGTAAATGAAGTAGCTATCGGATTATTTATAGGATTGTTTGGCATCAAAACAACGGTTATTTATGTCATTAGCGGTGTGTTGTTAGGGACAGTTTCTGGCATGGTATTGCAACAACTCAAATTAGAACGTTTTTTAACCCCCTGGGTCAAGGATCTGCTGGCTAAAGCACAAAGAGAACAGGAGTCTTTTGTGGCTGACCGACAGACATTAGCACAGCGTTTACCGGTCATTTGGGCTGAAGTGCTTAGTATTCTGAAAGGAATCTGGCTGTATGTCCTGATAGGCATTGGCATCGGCGGTCTGATGCATGGCTATATTCCCGAAGGTTTTTTTGAACAATATATGAGCCGGGACAATCTGCTCGCAGTACCCTTAGCTACAGTTTTAGCCGTTCCTATGTATATGAACGCCTCCGGTGTCCTGCCTGTGGTTCAGGTATTGGTTGCCAAAGGGATTCCACTTGGCACCGCCATTGCTTTTATGATGGGGGTCGTGGGTTTATCACTTCCCGAAGCTATGCTCCTAAAAAAAGTGATGACTTTGAAACTTATCGGAATATTTTTTGGCGTAGTCACACTATGCATCATTATTTCGGGTTATTTGTTTAATATCTTATTATGAACTGACATACAATGAAACCGACATGTTTATAATCATCATTAAAAATACAGCGACATGATTATCTTAGGCATCAAAGGTTGCATATGAGCATAAAAAAACAATACAAACTAAACACATGAAAATTTTAATTCTCTGCACCGGAAATTCTTGCCGCAGCCAGATGGCAGAAGCTATTTTACAATCTTTTGACGATATGATTGAGGTCTATTCAGCCGGCACTGAACCCGCCTCACAAGTCAATCCACTGACTGTGGAAGTCATGAAAGACTGGAATATGGATTTGAGCACGTACCACCCCAAAAACGCTAATCAATTCATCAATAAAAGTTTTGACTATGTCATCACAGTGTGTGATCATGCCAATGATACTTGTCCGGTCTTTGAAGGTGACGTCAAAAACCGTTTACATATAGGTTTTGAAGATCCCGCCATGGTTCAAGGCAGTAAGTCACATAAACTCAAAGAATACAGACGTATAAGAGATGAGATTCTCGTAGATTTCTATGGATTTTACCGGACAGAAATCAAAAAATAACTGTTTTAGAAAAAAACTACATCATTCTACAGAGAACCTCTCAGCTGTATAAAGCCTAAAATTCACTTTTTAGGCTCACGGCAACCTCTTCCCATGTTTTTGACACACCGTCTGCACCTTTGTGAAGATCGAAACAAACCTCATGCAATTTACCCAGAGCATCCAAGGCTTGCCAGTCTTTTAACTCCATCTTACCTTCCAGGCTAAACGTTTTATCTTCAATCTTGTAGGTGAAAGGTAACCGGTGTTTGGTGTTATTCATCTTAAGGTCTATATAACCTTTATCAGCAGTTTCCAGGACAATTTTACCGCTTAACAATGCTGTATTGCGCATCTTTCCGAAGAAAAACTCTTTCAATTTAGAATCCCTGATACTATCCTTACTGAAAATAGTGTTTACCGGTATTTCAAAGTCAACCCCATTTACAGCTTCTTTTACAGATTTACCTTGTCCACCTTTTGTCACATTGATGGTCTTAAATGTTCCCTTGACCGGAGTTTTGGCAGTCGTCTTGTAAGCCGTCCATTGTAGTGTATGTTTGGCTTCTTTGACACTATAAGTAACATCATCAGTCTTTGACTTTTTTTTATCTGTCGTTTGACAAGCAGTAAATGAAAGCAAAAGCACTAATAAACTGAAAAAGATTGTTTTTTTCATAATAAAACGTTTTAATATTTTAGGTTTTAAAATGTAAAAATATAGAAATTTTATGGATAGTAACAGCGTACATACGCATTTAATGCCTAAACCTTCATCATAACGAGCCAGAAATTCTATCCGGAAGTATTAACAAATTTCTGTAATTTTGCACGGGTCTTTCAGATTTAACTATGTTTTGACTTTGTACCAAAGCACTTCATACGCCTTTGAAATGACCGGGTCTGCGGTACAATGGGTATGATTAACCTATGGTTTTATATGGTCTGATTATTCTGACAACCATCAAAATCATCATCTATCGGGACGTCTTATTTATCTTTTAACCGTTAATGAAAATACGCATGCCAAAAATTATTGTTTCAGTATCTAATGATCTGGTCACTGACCAAAGAATCAAAAAGGTGTGTCGGACGCTGTACGATGAAGGCTACGACATTTTACTGATTGGCAGACAATTACCCAACAGCTTACCCCTTGAAAGACCTTATAGGACTCATAGATTCAAACTCTTATTCAATAAAAAAGTTTGGTTTTTTGCAGAATTAAACATTCGATTATTCTTTAAATTACTGACAACCAAAACAGACATTTTGTTGGCTAATGATCTGGACACGTTATTACCCAATTTCTTAGTTTCAAAAATCAAAGGAAAAAAATTGGTATATGACTCTCATGAACTATTCACAGAAGTTCCCGAATTACAGAACCGTCCATGGGTCAAGAATACCTGGTTAAGCATCGAACGTTTTATTTTTCCAAAATTAAAAAATGTGATTACCGTGAATCAGGTTATTGCCGATATTTACACAGAAAAATACGGTGTTCCTGTTAACGTTATTAGAAATATCACCCCAAAACTTCACTTAAAGCCCATTGACAAAACATGGGCTGAAAGCATCAAAGGGGGTAAGAAAATGCTTATTTTACAAGGGTCGGGCATCAACAAGGATCGCGGCGCTGAAGAAGCGGTTCAGATGATGTCTTATTTAGAACATACACTATTGGTTATCATTGGCGGTGGTGATGTGTTTGAAACATTAAAACAAATGAGGCTGGATCTGGCTTTAGAAGACAAAATCTTAATTTTGGATAAAATGCCCCATGACGAATTGCTACAATACACCCAAATTGCGGATCTCGGCTTGTCACTGGATAAAGGAAGTAATCTCAACTATGAATACAGTTTACCGAATAAGATTTTTGATTACATCCAATGTCATGTACCACTCATGGTATCAAACAGAAAGGTAGTCGCTAAAATTATCGCAGACAACGATATCGGAGTCGTCTTTAAATCACACGATCCCAAACAAATGGCTGAAGTGGTTAAAACAGCACTTAACAATGAGCATGACTATCAACGCTGGAAAACCAACCTCAAAAAAGCATCTGAAACTTACCGCTGGGAACATGAAGCCAAAACTTTAAGGTATATTTACAGTCATCTTAAGTAATGCACAATATGTCAGATACAGTTTACATCTATACCCAAAGCATCAGTAACCGGCTGGCATACACCTGCGACCTCTTATTAAAAACGGTTTTAAACGTCGATTTCAAACTTATTGACAATATTGACAACTACCCTGCCGGTCAGGCATTAATCAACTATTCTGACCAAACTATAGCCAACAGCATAAGCATTAAACCGCATCAATTATTGTTTGAGCAGGACATCAAACCTCAAGGCACAGAGGTTAGCCGGCTCAATGGTATCCCCTTTTTTTTTAAAACCGGAGATGCTGCAACAATCAACTACGACATATTTGCTTCCGGCTTTTATATAGCTACGCGCTATGAAGAGTATCTGCCATTTGAACCCGATAATCACGGTAGATTTTCAGCCGGGCAATCCCTGGCTTCCCAAAACGGCTTCCTGCATCTGCCCATTGTACACCTTTGGGCTGATACACTGAAAAAAGCTCTGCAAACATCATTTCCGGAACTAACATTTCCTAAGTCTGTGTTTAAACAGATCAATACGATAGACATTGATGTTGCTTATGCCTTTAAAGGCAAACCCCTGTTAAGACAAGCAGGCAACCTTATAAAATCATTATTGAGACGTGACACGGAAACGCTGAAAAACCATAGAGGCTACAGGAAACACAACAAAGATTATCTGGATACCTATGACTATATAGAACAGATAGCCAAACAGTTTCCTCTACCACATATTTTCTTTTGTGAAGTAGGATCTTATGCCAAGTATGACCGGAATATACCCTTGAATAAAGTCTATAAATCATTGATCAAACGTCTGTCAAAAACCGGTGAGATAGGTATCCATCCGTCTTACCAATCCAACGACAAACCTCACCAACTGCCACAATTGATTAATAAACTACAATCCACTATTGAGACACCCGTTACCAAAAGTCGTCAGCATTTTTTAAGATTGAATTTCCCCGGCACTTACGAGCGATTGATAGCCAATGGTATTACAGAGGATTACAGCATGGGCTTTCAGGATGATATCGGTTTTAGAGCCGGATTGTGTGTGCCTTACTCTTTTTTCAATGTAACCACCAATGTGTCACGTCCTCTAACAATCATACCATTTCAGGTGATGGAAGGAACACTCAAAGACTATATGAACTTAGGAATCGATGAGGCTATCGTAGAAACCCTGAAAATCAAACAACAAGTTCAAAATACAGGCGGGACATTTATAAGCATCTTTCACAATTCATCCTTAACCAATCAAGGTGAATGGCAAGGCTGGCGAAAGCTCTATGAGGCCATAAGAATCTGAAACCACCAAAGTTTCATCAACTAAAAGTACACAATAAAACTGAAACCGTATGGTCTAATTCAACCACTGTTGCCAAGGAATTCTTATCAGTGCCAGTATCAGGGATATACCATAAAACACAACCAGAGTTGAAAATTTACTTTTATCTTCTGTTTTCTTTTTATGTTTGGTAAATCCTACAGTTATCAGGATTATAGCGATAATCATTAATAAAGGATGTTCAACCACATGTAACCGGGATAAAGAATTTTTCATGGTTTCTCCCATTCCAAACTCTTTAAGGTATTTATAGGACGGTGACATAAAATACCATGCTAAACCTAAAAGCAACTGAAGATGATACACGATAAGTGTAAAAAGAGCGATACGAAAGTCACTATCTTTATACGTTTTTTTGTTAAGCCATTTAAATAAGAAAATACCTACTGCAATAAGTAATAAAACAACGGCTAAGATAGCCCAATAGGAATGAAGTCGTAATACCATAATAGTTTATAAAGTTTGAAATTAAATGTTTGATCAGTTGTAATCCTGACAGTCCTCTATGCTTGTATGTAATAACAATTAAACAAATACATCAGGAATCAAAAACACGACTAATGCTCAGCAAATATAATAAACTCTTGTATTACTCAGCCAATGTAGTCAGAGACTTTTAAAAATAAGAAAACAAATGAGGATCTAATTTATTTCAAGTCAAACTTCCACTCCAATGTCTCCAACTCTTCCAATAAGTCAGCAGTAATATTGATTTTAAACTTCCTGCTACTCATATGCAGTTTGATTTTTTCTTCCATTTGATAGATCAAAAAGTTGAGTTCCTTTGTACCCTTGTACTTTTTAATTAATTCGGCATACTCATCCATACGTTTTTTATCCAACTCTTTGATATTAACATAAAGTGTCAAGCGTTTAGACAATTGTTCTATCGTATCGGGTAACATCATAAAGTTGAGAAACTGGATGCGCGAATCTCCTTCCTTCCAACCGGGAATGATCTTTATTCTAACCATCAAAAAACTGTTGATACTGAGAAAATGTTTGAATTTGAGATACTCCTCATCAAAGATTCTGAATTCATAAGTATCGTCATAATCCTCCATGGTAAATCTTGCCCA
>PDWI01006251.1_pt1 | contig 15052 bp, 14 predicted proteins | sample 1430891 | NCBI WGS metagenome assembly PDWI01 (sample SAMN01162508, study PRJNA174530) | Oral metagenome, whole genome shotgun sequencing project. | biome: Marine environment; feature: Marine mammal; material: Swab sample of the gingival sulcus; isolation source: swab sample of gingival sulcus... | reverse complement strand
AGCGTCGATAATCACCCCGGCAGAATATTTTCGACCAGGGTGGTAAGAAAATCGCTAAAAGATGGTTGTTATTGCAGGGCTGGTGAAATATCCGGGCTATTACAATTGAACTCGCCGCAACAGCGCCCCTTTAAGAGTAAAGTTCCAAAGTTCTTGTAAAAAGCAAGGGCGAGGCCAAACACCTGACACCACACCATGAACACCCAAACCCTCGATATCACAATCACACGCAAGGCCATCAAGCATTTGTATATCCGTGTGCGCTCGCCGGGTGGTGCGGTGGAGGTATCCGCGCCGAGGTGGATGAGAGATTCCGCTGTTCACGCGGCGGTGAAGGAGCGCTATGAGTGGATAAGACAGCAACAGCAGGACATCGCCGCAAGGCCAGCAGCTAAACCGCATGCATTCGAGCACGGCGAAATTCATGAACTCTGGGGTCTGCCCTATCCGCTGGAAATTCTGCCTCACAGCGGCAGGTCACGGGTGCAATGTACGCAGGATGCCTTGCGTGTTTATACGCGGAAGGAAACGACGCAGGAAAAAATACGACGACTGCTGGACGCATTTTACCGCGCCCAACTGAAAATCCGAATTGGCGAACTGTTACCGCGCTGGGAGCAGACCATCGGTGTGCAATGCAAGGAATGGCGCGTCAGGCAAATGCAAACCCGCTGGGGAAGCTGCAATATTCCGGCAAAGCGCATCTGGCTGAATTTGGAGCTGGCCAAAAAACCGCCCGAATGTCTGGAATGTGTACTGGTGCACGAGTTGGTGCATTTTTTGGAGCGCGGCCACAATGCGCGGTTTTACGGTTTGATGGATCAATTTTTGCCCCATTGGCGCGAATCTGACCAGCTATTGAACCGACAGGGCTAACCCGGATATTTCACCAGTACGGCGACCACTCCGCTATTATTGTCTTAATATCAATGAGTTATGCAACGAATGACAAGCAAGACAACAGGTACAAACCAAAACGCGGTTTGGTCTACACCTCAAAAAGCTCTATCCCCGCGACAGCAAATCCCGCAGGTCAATAGTCGCCGCATTGGCGCGGCTCAGGTATGAGGCCATAATCAGCGAGTGATTGGCCAGAAAGCCAAAGCCAGTGCCGTTTAAGATCATCGGGCTGTAGACCATTTCCTGCGTACCCTCGAGTTCGCGGATGATTTGCTGCAAGCTCACCCTGGCGTTTTTCTTTTTCAGCACATCGGCGAAGTCAATTTCCGCAGCGTGTAAAAAATGGAGCAGAGCCCAGGATGCGCCGCGCGCTTCAAAAAAGACATCGTCGATTTCAGTCCACGGTGTTTTCACCTCCAGCTCCGCTGGTGCCTGCTTGGATTGCGTCGCGCTTTCTTCGCCGGCCAAATCGGTATTCACCCTGCGCTGCCCCACGGCGGCACTCAGGCGCTGTGACAAACTGCCAATGCGAGACTGCACCATGCCCAACCAATCGGCCAGGTTATCGGCGCGGGCATAAAACTGCGCGTCGGTTTTGTCATCATCTGAGAGGCGACGCAAATAACTGCGGACATATTTCAGACCTTTGCGGTATTGCGATTCCGAGGCGGGCATAATCCAGCTATTGGCGGAAAAATTAAGACGCGGCTCAGCAAGCGCCAGGTCTTCGTCTTCTCTTGACTGCGATTGTGAACGCGAGTGCACTTCGCGCAGGGCCCTTGCCAGATCCCGCGATTGAATCAACGCGCCGTATTCCCAATTGGGCATGTTGTCCAACCAGATCCCCGGTGGAAACCTGTCGTTGCGAATAAAGCCACCGGGCTTGTCGAGCAGGGTATCAACCACGCCGATTAACGCCGCCGTGGTTGCCGAACCTACCACCACCGTGCCACCGTGTTCTGCGGCGTAGAGCTTGGCGCGCTCGCGCACCTCGAAAGTAGAAGGCGTCATACTCCAATATATGCCCAGCACTACCATGCAGAACAAGTAAATGCCCACGGCTATGCCCAACCAGCGCAATACACCGCCCTCGGCCAGACTGTCTTCCCCGCGCTCGCGCCAGTCTCTAAGTATCTCTCTCATGATTTTTCCTGTATTTTTTGCCCCAAGCCATGAATCTCAACGATTCTCGTTGCTTTGCAGAACATTCCCAGCGTACAACAGTCACAACACTATACCACGAGCAGGCAATTTTGAATGCTAATCGAGTGACGGAGTTCTGTTACAATGCCGCGCCTGCAAATTCGTTGTTTCGCCCATCAAGGAGGCCCCATGCGCGCACTGCTCGCTGTGATATTGTTAGTTGGCGCGGCGCTGGCCCAAGCCGTAGACCTGCCGTATGGCAACGGTTCGTCCCTCAATGCAACCAAGCTCAGCAACCCCAACCTCAACAGCTCAAGCAGCCTCATTAGCAATGCGCCATCGTTCCTGCCGGTGGAGCAGGCCTACCGACTGCTGCCCGCAATAGACGAAAACGGCGTACTGCAACTCAGTTGGCAGATCGCTCCAGGCTACTACCTCTACAAGCATCAATTGCGCTACCTGGCCGACAGTGGCGGTACAAGCTACGAAGTAAGCGCCGAGCTGCCGGCTGGCATCCCCCAACACGACGAGTTCTTTGGCGATACCGAGGTGTATTACGATTTTGTCGACACCAGCGCCACGGTGAGTGAGGCGCCGGCACAATTTGTACTGCGGGTTCGCTCCCAGGCCTGCGCCGATGCCGGGCTGTGTTACCCACCGCGAGATCAGTTCTTTAGCGCGAACATGGACGCGGGCGTTATTGCAGAGCTGGATGAACCGCCCGCAACAAGCGGTGTAACCCCATCGTCCTCCGCCAGCAGCTCCCTGCCATTGGTGCTGGTATTTGCGCTGCTAGGTGGCGCGATACTGAACTTAATGCCCTGCGTATTTCCTGTATTGTCTTTAAAAGCACTGGGATTTGCCAGCACGCCCGCCCAGCAGCGCCACCGCCACAGCCTGGCCTATCTCGCCGGCGTCGTCCTTAGCTTTGTCGTAGTAGCGCTGCTATTGCTTGGCCTGCAAAGCGCGGGGCGCGCCGTGGGCTGGGGTTTTCAACTGCAATCACCGGGTTTTGTCATTGCATTGGCGTTTTTATTCACCGCAATGGGGTTGAGCCTGTCAGGACTGGTGGAATTTGGCAGTCGCTTTATGGGCGCGGGCGAAACACTTGCCAGCAAAGGCGGCACGGGCGGCAGCTTTTTCACAGGCGTCCTGGCCACCGTGGTGGCTAGCCCCTGCACTGGGCCTTTTATGGGAACGGCGGTGGGTGTTGCAGCCACCCAATCTGCGCTGGTATCCCTGCTGATTTTCGCGGTGCTCGGTCTCGGCATGGCGCTGCCCATGGTCATTCTGGCCTATGTGCCCGGCCTTCGCAGCAAAATGCCGAAGCCCGGACCGTGGATGGACACTCTGCGCAAACTGCTCGCCTTTCCACTCTATGGCACCGCCATCTGGTTGCTATGGGTGGTTGGGCGACAAACCCATACCGACAACCTCAGTCTGGCGCTGGCGGGGCTGCTGTGTCTGGCGCTTGGTCTGTGGTTGTGGCGCTTTCGCTGGTTGTTTCGCGCCCCTGCGATCATCGCCCTGCTTGCTGCCTTATGGCTGGGCGTGATGGCAACCCACGCCCCCCCGGGCAAGGACGCGGCGCACGGTGAGTGGTCTGAGCAGGGTGTGCAGCAACTGCGCGCCCAGGGTCAGGCCGTTTTTGTGGATTTCACCGCCGATTGGTGTATTACCTGCGTGGTGAACGAAAAAACCGTGCTGGAACGGGACGATGTTCAACAACTGTTTAAGGCGCGCAATATTGCCTATCTGGTGGCCGACTGGACGCACTATGACCCAAAAATCGCCGAGTTTTTACAACGCAATGGCCGCAACGGCATCCCATTTTACCTGTACTACCCCGAAAACCCCCGATCAGCGCCGATTGTTTTACCGCAAATTTTAAGTAAATCGACAATTTTAAACGCAATTGAATCACAATAGCCTTAATATCTCTGAATTTAAGCGATAGGGGCAGCAACGACAGCACGCCCTCCACCCGCAAGGACTCAGTAAACACATAACTTCGTTAAAAATGACGCTATATGCGGAGAATATCTAAAAAAAACCGCCCCCTGTATAGACAAAAATACAATTATGTTACACAATAGCAATACGAAGACGATAATGATGAGCCCACGATGGCAAAGCTCTTGGTATTGCATGGCCCCAATCTCAACCTGCTCGGCACCCGCGAGCCAGAGGTGTACGGGCGGGCAACACTTGAGGATATCAACCGCCATCTACAGCAACGCGCGCAAGCACTAGGACATGAACTGGATGCCTGCCAGCGCAACGCGGAGCATCAGCTCATTGAGCGCATACACTCGGCCGCCCACGACGGCACGGCATTTATTCTGCTAAATCCCGCTGCATTTACCCATACCAGCGTCGCGCTGCGCGATGCTTTGGCAGGCGTCGCCATTCCGTTCATTGAGCTGCACCTGTCCAACGTGTATTCGCGCGAAACCTTCCGCCAGCACTCTTATTTTTCAGATCTGGCTAAAGGTGTTATCTGCGGCTTCGGCGCACACAGCTACACCCTCGCCCTGGAAGCCGCCCACCAACTCCTAAAACAAACAAATGCTTAAGCAACGAGAGACATTATGGATATTCGCAAAGTAAAAAAACTGATTGAACTGCTGGAAGAGTCCAATATCGGCGAAATCGAAATCGTCGAAGGCGAGGAGTCGGTGCGTATCAGCCGCAGCGCCAGCGTTCCTGCTCAAGTCATCCAGGCGCCTATGGCGTCCGTTCCCGTGGCACCTGCCACAGCCGCGCCTGTGGTCGCGCCCGCAACCCCACAGCCTGAACCCACCAAAGAGTCTGCAACCAGCGGCCACCAGGTAAGATCTCCCATGGTTGGCACGTTCTACCGCGCGCCTTCGCCCAGCTCACCCGCTTTTGTCGAAGTGGGTCAGACGGTACAGGCTGGTGATGTGATTTGCATCGTTGAAGCCATGAAAATGATGAACCAGATCGAAGCGGACAAGTCCGGCAGGATCGAAGCAATCCTGGTGGAAAATGGCGAGCCGGTTGAATACAACCAGCCGCTTATCACCATCGCCTAACCGCCCCATCATTTATCGGAGCTAACCATGCCAATGCTGGAAAAAGTACTGATTGCCAATCGGGGTGAAATTGCGCTGCGCATCCTGCGCGCCTGCCACGAAATGGGCATCAAAACCGTAGCTGTGCACTCCACCGCCGATAGCGAGCTGATGCACGTGCGTCTGGCGGATGAGGCGGTCTGTATCGGCCCGCCCCCCTCGACGGACAGCTATCTCAATGTTCCCGCGATCATCAGCGCCGCGGAGATTACCAACGCTTCGGCTATTCACCCCGGTTACGGGTTTTTATCAGAAAACGCCGACTTCGCCGACCAGGTGGAAAAAAGCGGCTTTGTGTTTATCGGACCCAAGGCAGACACCATTCGCCTGATGGGTGATAAAGTCTCTGCCATTGAGGCTATGAAGCGCTCCGGTGTACCCACCGTTCCCGGCTCCGACGGCCCGCTGGGCAACGACGACAAGCGCAACCTGCGAATCGCCAAAGAAATTGGTTACCCCGTTATCATTAAGGCTGCCGCCGGTGGCGGTGGTCGCGGCATGCGCGTGGTCCACAACGAAGCGACGCTGCTGACCTCCATCGCCGTGACCCGCACCGAGGCGGCCACCGCCTTTGGCAGTGATGTGGTGTATATGGAGAAATTCCTGCAAAAGCCCCGCCACGTCGAAGTGCAGGTACTGGCCGACGGCAAAGGCAAGGCCATTCACTTAGGCGATCGCGATTGCTCTTTACAGCGCCGCCACCAAAAAGTTCTGGAGGAAGCGCCAGCACCCGGTATCCCTGAGGATGTGCGCGAAGACGTCGCCGAGAGCTGCGTCAAAGCCTGTCAAAAAATCGGCTATCGCGGGGCGGGTACTTTTGAATTTTTGTACGAAGATGAACACTTTTACTTTATCGAGATGAACACCCGCGTACAGGTAGAGCACCCGGTAACCGAAATGGTCACCGGTATAGATATCGTGAAAGAGCAGCTGCGCATCGCCAGCGGCCTCGGTTTATCGGTCAAACAAAAACACGTCAAAATCAAAGGGCATGCTATCGAGTGCCGCATTAATGCGGAGGATGCCCAGACGTTTTTCCCATCGCCCGGCACAGTCCAGCACTTTCACACGCCAGGCGGCCCGGGTATTCGCGTCGATTCGCACCTGTATGATGGCTACACAGTGCCGCCGTATTACGACTCCTTAATCGGCAAGCTCATCAGCTACGGTGAAGACCGGGAAATCGCTCTCAGGCGTATGGCTCTGGCCCTGGAAGAGCTCATTATCGAAGGCATTCACAGCAACGCCGGACTGCACGAAAGACTGGTCAACGACAAGGGCTTTATCAAAGGTGGAGTAAGTATTCACTATCTCGAAAGTCTCTTAGAAAGCGACGACTAAGCCGATGGCTTGGCTGCAACTGCGCCTCGACGCCCACAAGGACGAGGCGCCAATGCTGGAGGACTGGCTGCTGGAACATGGTGCCAGCGCAGTCACCCTGCAGGACAACGCCGACCAGCCTGTGCTCGAACCCGGTGTTGGCGAAACCCCGCTGTGGCAAGACACCCGCGTGACCGGGCTTTTTCCCGCAGATACCGCGATGCAGCCCATTCTCGACAATTTGCCGGATGCGATGCGCGAACGCGGTCACGCCAGGGTTGAAGCCCTGGAAGACAAAGACTGGGAGCGTGAATGGATGCAGCATTACCAGCCCATGTGTTTTGGCGATAAACTGTGGGTTTGTCCCAGCTGGTTGGCCCCGCCTGAGCCCAATGCTGTCACCTTGCTGTTAGACCCCGGCCTCGCCTTTGGCACCGGCACTCATCCCACCACTTCCCTGTGCCTGACCGAACTGACCAAACTTGATCTCAAAGGCAGGCAAGTGGTCGATTACGGCTGCGGTTCGGGTATTTTAGCGGTCGCAGCGTTGAAGTTAGGCGCAAATCACGCACTTTGCGTGGACAACGACCCGCAGGCACTGGTCGCCACCAAGGATAACGCCGCCCGCAACGACCTGTCGGCATCCGCTATCACCACGGCATCCCCCGCAGACATTCCCTGGCCGTCTCACCTTGCCAGGGCCGATGTGCTGATCGCCAACATTTTGGCCGAGCCGCTAATACAACTGTCCGACACCCTGTTGGCGCTGCTGGCACCAGGCGGCACGCTACTGCTGTCCGGCCTTCTGGCTACCCAGGCCGATGTGCTCATTAAGCACTACCAGGCCCGGATCGCCCTTGAGATATGCGGCGAACACGAAGGCTGGGTATGTTTGCGCGGCACCCTGTAAGGCATCCAAATCCCGGCGCGCCCGCAGCGGTGTTTCCCCGTTACCGCCGCCCCCCACAACCCGAAACAAGCTGTCATTACACAGGATTTCTCTGCGCGCTAACTAAAGCTCTTTGACTAACAAAGCCGGTGGAGTAAAATGGCCAACTCATTCTTATGTCCGCCGCCGTCATGCTCAGCATTGGTTCTTACACAATCTCTCGCCCGGTGATTTTAGCGCCCATGGCCGGGGTGACAGATTTGCCATTTCGCAAGCTGTGCCTGCGCTTCGGAGCGGGCATGGCGGTGTCGGAGATGGTGCACGCCGACAAGTCTTTGCGCGATACACGCAAAAGCACATTGCGCCGGGTGCACGACAGCGAACACGAGCCGCGCGTCGTGCAAATTGCAGGCAGTGAACCTCGCCAATTAGCGCAGGCGGCACAGTTTAACGCCGCCCAGGGCGCACAGATTATCGACATCAATATGGGCTGTCCCGCCAAAAAAGTCTGCAAAAAAGCCGCTGGCTCCGCACTGTTAGCGGACGAGGCGCTGGTTGCAGACATATTGCGCGAAGTGGTAAACGCCGTGGACGTGCCGGTCACCGTAAAGATTCGCACCGGCAGCTCGCCAGAAGCACGCAATGGGGTAAGCATCGCCCGTATCGCCGAAGACGCCGGCATCGCGGCCATCGCGGTGCACGGCCGAACCCGTGCCTGCGCATTCAAAGGTCAGGTGGAATACGACACTATCGCGCAAATCGTTGATGCAGTAGACATTCCCGTAATCGCCAACGGCGACATCGACAGCCCCGCAAAGGCGGCGCAGGTAATGCAACACACCCAGGCCGCCGCGGTGATGATTGGCCGCGCAGCACAGGGGCGCCCGTGGCTGTGCGGGCAGATTGCAGCGCATTTACTGGGAGAGCCTATTCCCGAAGATCCAAGCATTTGCGCGCAAAAGCGTATTATTTTGGCGCACGTTAATGAGCTACACCAATTCTACGGCGATTATTTGGGACTGCGCATTGCCCGTAAACACGTCGCCTGGGCCACCGAAGGCCTGCCGGGGTATCGAGCATTTCGCGCCGGATTTAATGCAGTAGAGGACGAGCGCGGGCAATTGGCTGCTATTGCACAGCATTACGATGATCTTAACAATAAAACACGCGAGGAACTGGCCGCATGAATGCCGGCGATGAAGAAACACTCAGCGAACAAGTGAGAACCACTATTCGCAAGTATTTAGCAGAACTTGACGGCAATATGGCGTCAGATGTCTACCAGATGGTACTTAGCCAAGTTGAGGCGCCGCTGCTTGAAGAAATTATGGCCTACACGCGCGACAATCAATCCAAAGCATCCGCCATGCTGGGCATCAATCGAGGCACTCTGCGTAAAAAACTGAAAACCTACGACCTGCTCTGAGCGGTGTCGTTTTATTGATTGGAAACTACTTATGTCTATGGAAAACCCCGTTGCCATTCGCCGCGCTTTACTCAGCGTCTCTGATAAAACCGGCATTGTTGAATTTGCCACTGCCCTGAGCAGCCACGGCGTAGAACTGCTCTCTACCGGCGGCACCTACGCCCTGCTGCGCGACAATGGCCTGACTGTCACCGAAGTCTCGGAGTATACCGGCTTCCCAGAAATGATGGATGGCCGCGTAAAAACCTTGCACCCCAAGGTACACGGCGGCATTTTAGCGCGTCGCGGCCAGGACGATGCAGTAATGGCAGAACACGACATCAAGCCTATCGACATGGTGGTCGTCAACCTATACCCCTTCGAGGCAACGGTGGCCAAACCCGATTGCACCCTTGAAGACGCTATCGAGAACATCGATATCGGCGGCCCCACCATGGTGCGGGCGGCGGCCAAAAACAATGCCCATGTCGCCATTGTGGTAAACGCCGGCGATTATGAAGCGATCCTGCGCGAAATAAAAGAAAATGACGGCCAATTGGCCCAAGCCACACGTTTTGATCTCGCCGTCAAGGCCTACGAGCACACCGCGGCCTACGACAGCGCCATCGCCAATTACTTCGGCCAACAGGTACCCGGCGGCGAGGCGGATTTCCCACGCAGCTACAACATCAATATGGTGAAACAGCAAACCATGCGTTACGGCGAAAACCCCCACCAACGCGCTGCGTTTTACGTCGAGCCAAACCCAAAAGAAGTCGGCATTGCCACCGCAAGGCAGTTGCAGGGGAAAGAACTTTCTTACAACAATATCGCCGACACCGATGCCGCACAGGAATGCGTCAAACAGTTCAATGCTCCGGCCTGCGTAATCGTCAAGCACGCCAACCCCTGCGGCGTAGCGCAGGCGGCAAGCATTGGCGAGGCCTACAACCTGGCCTTTGCCACTGACCCCGAATCTGCCTTTGGCGGCATCATCGCCTTTAACCGTGAACTGGACGAAGCCACAGCAAAGGCCATTGTGGAGCGCCAATTTGTGGAAGTCATTATTGCACCGACGGTCAGTGATGCGGCAGCGGCGGCAATTGCGGCCAAAAAGAACGTGCGCCTGCTGGTTTGTGGTCAATGGGGCAGCCCGGTCGCGGCGATGGACTACAAGCGCGTCAACGGCGGCCTGTTAGTACAGGATCGCGATTTAGGCTCAGTAACCGCTGCAGACGTCAAAATTGTCAGCAAAATCGAGCCATCGCCGCAACAAATGCAGGATTTGCTATTCGCCTGGACAGTCGCCAAGTTCGTCAAATCAAACGCCATTGTCTACGCCCACAACGGCCAGACCGTGGGCGTTGGCGCGGGTCAGATGAGCCGGGTAAACTCCGCCCGCATCGCGGCAATTAAAGCGGAGCATGCGGGGCTTGAAGTGAAGGGCTCGGTGATGGCATCGGACGCCTTCTTCCCCTTCCGCGACGGCATCGATAACGCCGGTAAAGCGGGTATCAGCGCGGTCATCCAGCCCGGCGGTTCTATTCGCGACGAAGAAGTTATCGCCGCCGCCGATGAGCACGGCATGGCCATGGTCTTTACCGGCATGCGTCACTTCCGCCACTAATCACTACACCTCACCACAAGGGAACGCAAACATGAATGTACTCGTTATCGGCAGCGGCGGACGCGAACACGCACTGGCCTGGAAAGCGGCGCAAACCCAGGGTATCGGTACGGTATTTGTCGCGCCGGGCAACGCCGGCACAGCGCTGGAGCCGTGCATGAAAAACGTGCCTCTGGATCCGATGAACTTCTCGCGCCTGGCGCAGTTTGCGCAGCAAAATGACGTGGCGCTGACCATCGTAGGCCCGGAAGCGCCGCTGGTTGAGGGCATTGTGGATTACTTCAGCGCCCGCAAACTGCGCTGCTTTGGGCCCTCAAGTGGTGCGGCGCAATTGGAAGGCTCTAAATCGTTCACCAAGGACTTCCTCGCGCGCCATAATATTCCCACCGGCGCCTACGCGACCTTCACCGAAGTCGAACCTGCCAAAACCTATGTCAAACAGCAAGGCGCACCGATTGTCGTAAAAGCTGACGGCTTAGCTGCAGGAAAAGGAGTGATCGTCGCTGAAACCGTCGAACAAGCAGAAGCGGCCATCACCGACATGTTAGCGGACAATCGCTTTGGCGACGCCGGCGCCCGCGTGGTTATAGAAGAGTTTTTAGCTGGCGAAGAAGCGAGCTTTATCGTCATTGCCGATGGCAAAAACGCCCTGCCCATGGCCACCAGCCAGGATCACAAACGCGTTGGCGAAGGAGACACCGGCCCCAACACCGGTGGCATGGGCGCCTACTCGCCCGCACCGGTAGTGACTCCCGATGTGCACGAGCGGGTTATGCGTGAAATCATTGAACCCACCATCGCCGGTATGGCCGCCGAGGGTAACGACTACATCGGCTTCTTGTACGCAGGCTTGATGATTAGCCCGGACGGCGCACCTAAAGTTATCGAATACAACTGCCGCTTCGGCGACCCCGAAACTCAGCCGATAATGATGCGCCTGCAATCTGACCTGGTGGCACTGTGCAACGCCGCCTTAGATGGCGAACTGGCCAATGCCCGCGCTGACTGGGATTCGCGCAGCGCCGTGGGCGTTGTGCTCGCAGCCGGTGGCTACCCCGAAAGCTACAACAAGGGCGAGACCATCCACGGCTTAAACAGTGACTTTGCGGACAACGTCAAAGTGTTCCACGCCGGCACCGCGTTCAATGACAACCAAATCGTCACTAACGGGGGTCGCGTGCTCTGCGTTACCGCCCTTGGCGACAGCGTAAAAGACGCCGCCGAGGATTGCTACAAAGCCGCCGACAACATCGCCTGGAGCGACCAGCTCAAACGCCGCGATATCGCCTGGCGCGCCATCGAACGCGAACAAGCCCGACAATAAACAGGAGGCCCCATGCCCGTTGTTAACATAAAAATCATCGAAGGCCGCAGCATCGAACAAAAACGCGCCATGGCGGAAAAAGTCACCAAAGCCATCAGCGACAGCATCGGCGTGCCCGAAGCGGCGGTGTGGATCAGCATTGACGACATGAAACCCGAGAACTTCGCCCAAGGCGGGGAACTGCGGCTGGATAAGTCGCCTTAGCGGGTTGTTGATCGTCGTTTTCGCACCCTTTTTCGTCCCTTTTTGGCCTTTGTGTCACCTTTTTGTCGTTGTAGCTTGATTTTGCGTATTGGGTAAAGCAAACGCTGTGTAAATCCGCTCTAAGGTCTGGTTTTACGCCCGGCAGCCGCCCCGCAAGCCCCTTGCGGGGACGCTACAAGTACATCCCTGTAAGCTCGTCTCGGCCATCCATGGCCTCGAACGCCCCTTCAGGCGCTTACCGCGCGGCTGCCTAGAGTGTGTTAGCCTTAGGAGTGCGCTTCACTGCAAGGATTCTGCAATGCGCTTGCGAAACTGCGCGAGAATGGGAAAAGGGGATGGAGAGATTATTTTTTTATCCCTCCGTCCTTCACTCCCCCGTCGCTGCCAGCGCCAAGGATATGGCCCTCCCTACACCCGTGGCCGACTGGGGGTTCCGGCCGGTAATCAGTTGACCATCAACCACAACCTTTTCGGTAAAGTTTTCCGAGTATTCGTGTTTGGCACCGCGTTGCTGCAGAGTGCTTGCCAGCAAAAACGGAACCGTATTTTCAAGTTTAACGGCTCGCTCTTCATCATCGCTAAAAGCAGCAATTCGCTTACCGTCTACCAAATATCGGCCATCGCTCAGTTTTACATTAACTAAAGCCGACGGACCATGGCACACGACACTGACAGAACACTAGCTTCATATATCTCACGGGTCATCTGTTTAACGGCAGTGTTATGTGGGGGGATTACAATTGCACAAGACTACTCGCCGCGTTGAAAAATTTCATCGTACTTGCTTTCGATAGCCTGAACTTCTTTGTCCGTCATAGCGGAGAATTCTTTACCGCGAGCACGATTGGAAAATCGACCGTCATTTTGGTTCAAAAACCTGATAAGCAGATCAACCATTTTATCGGGCATGTCGATGTAGTTCTTTATGAAGTCATTCAAAAGATCATACTTCGTCAGATAATTCACTTCTTCCGGTAGTGTTTTGTTAACAGTCTCTTCCACGCATTCAAAGAAAAACTCTGCCTGCTTGGTCGCATCAAAATAACGATAAAGGTTTATCGTCTCGTTGAGAACTTCAACATTGCCCTTGTCCGTTGGACGCCACTCGATCAGCTCCAGTCGAGGCTTGGAGTAGTGCTCCAGCGTTCGCCTGTAATCATCAATACGCTCCAGAATGACGGCGGACACGGGAAAAACCAAACCCTTGGGAAAAAAGCCTTGTTCCGCCAAGATATGGTGAAACAAATAACGATGAATACGGCCATTGCCATCTTCGAAAGGATGAATGAAGACGAAGCCGAATGCGATCAATGTGGCCGTAAGAACTGGATCGTAGTCGCTGGCCGTTAACAACTGGCTGGCCTCTATTAAGCCCGCAAGCAGGCTTTCCAAATCATCAGGCCGTGCCGAGATATGAACAGGCATTGGCATTCCTGTAGCACGATCATGATCGCCAACGAATCCACCTTCGAACCGAAGGCCGGGCATGATGAAGCGGCTGTCTGCAATGACAATGGATTGCAGATACTCAAGCTCATCAATGCTCAATGCTCGCTGTCCCGCCTCACCGATGATTTTGCCCCAACGCTCAATACGATTATGCGGCGGTGTCTCGCCTTCAATCGTATAAGATGCCTTGGAGTCTTTAAGCAAGAGGAAAGCTGCTGCACGACTTAGCAGGTCGGCGCGTGTTTTGCCGATATGATCCACTGCCGCCTGTGAAAGATTCATGGCGATAAACTGATCCAGTCTTTCGGTGCGGCGGATCAGCGGGCAAAATTCGCGGGTTCCCGGCAGATTGTTGCGCACGCGATGTCGTTTTGAATCGCGGGGTGCTGCCGCGTATTGCAGCTTCTCGTTGATAAGTGGAACAAAATTTCCCAGCGAGGCATCGTCCAGTTTGAGTGTTGTATCCGTCAGCCATTCATACAAAAACCAAAGTCGACGGCTATAACTGCCCGTTGGCTCTGCCTCGACGATGCTGATGATCTCTTGTGGATCAATGGCGTCGAACAAGGTTTTAAGAATGGCCAGATCAATGCCTTCGTACTTCAGGGCGAAGGTCAGATGGCCTTGCAAGGTATCGTCGGGCTTGTGCCGTGGCGTGTATAACTGCCAGCGCCCGTGCTCGACCTTTCTGTGTTTTGTGCCTATGGCGCACAGGCTGTCCGGCGCGGGTACTGCCAGCATATGCCCCTCAATAAGCGCGGCATAGCCTGCATAGGTTGCCCCCGCCTCCAGAGCTGGAAAAGCGTGAAAAACCCTCATACCTTCTGATTTTTGATTATATTGCGCCATTGCGGTGAATTCTGGTTAAAGCTCATCGTTCTGCATCATGGCATGAAAAACGATTATTATCTATGAATAACAATTACATATGTCGTTATACTGTGAAAATAATATAAACGCACCACCGCAACCCTATCATCGAAGGTACCACAGGCACTGGCAAAACCCTCCTGGCTTGTGCCTTGGGTAGAGCCGCCTGTGGTAAAAGGGGACCCGTAAAAAGTAAAAGGTAAAAGCGGGTAAAGGTAAAAGGGGACGGAGGCTGAGGTATCCCCACAAATAACAAAACAAAATCAGTGAGTTATAACCCGTATGGTACGCGGCGCTGGCCGGATGATGGGCAAGTATTCTTCGCTGTAACCTGATTTCGTGCATTGGGTGAGGCAAACGCTGTGTAAATCCGCTTTAACCTCTGGTTTTGCGCCCGGCAGCCGCGCGGCAAGCCCCTTGCGGGGACGCTACAAGTACATCCCTGTAAGCTCGTCTCGGCCATTCATGGCCTCGAACGCCCCTCCAGGCGCTTACCGCGCGACTGCTGCCTAGAGTGTGTTAGCCTGAGGAGCACGGGCTATGAGTAGTAACTGCGTTCCCAACTAAAAGGAGTAAAAGGGCGAGTAAAAGGGGACGAGTAAAAGGGGACGGAGGGATTATTTTTTAATCCCTCCGTCCCTGAGGTATCCCCACAAAATTATCACGCCGCTCCTCCCAGCCACGCTTCGTTTGTTATTGTCCTCAGCCATTTACTGACGCTCTGCCGCGAGCGGGGCGGTAATTTAAGACGGGTGGCTACAGCTCTCAAACCGAGTGTTTGGTATGACAGGGTGCGCCGCTTCACGGTGTTGGACTGAAAGCGCCT